>Ga0302321_100002563_pt1 | contig 15600 bp, 17 predicted proteins | sample Fen_T0_1_FD_202505 | JGI IMG/M metagenome (GOLD analysis project Ga0302321, IMG submission 202505) | Peat permafrost microbial communities from Stordalen Mire near Abisko, Sweden - Fen_T0_1 | ecosystem: Environmental > Terrestrial > Soil > Wetlands > Permafrost | place: Sweden: Abisko...
GATGGTGGAAGCGACCCGAGCGCGCCAGGCGCTGCCGGTCTTCGCAATCGTCGATCAAGCCCAGCACCGCGCTTCGGATCGGTTCACGCAGGATACTCTCGACGAGCTCCATGCCCGCGGCGCGAAGCTCCCCACTCAAGCCCAAGCTGCGGTAAACTTGAGCGAAATTTTCGGTCGGATGCAGCAAGCTGAGCAACCGAAACAGCCGCCCCCGCGTGTTGAGCTCCTTGTCGCGCAATAAATCGTGGAGCAGTTGGTGGCCCTTGGTCTTTCGGCTCGCATCCTGCGCTGCACCGCGAATCAGCAGCAGTCGCGCGTCGAGGTGGACGTAGGCGCGCGTGATCGTCTGATGCATCGAACGCGTGAGCGCAGCCCGATCCAAAGGCAAATGCGGATGCGCTCGTAGCAACCGTTCGAGCTCGAGCAAAATCCCGAAGCGCATTGCGCCATTGGGCTCGTCCGACAACCAGGAGACCAGCGCAGGAACGGCTCTTTCGGGGCTGCATAGCGCGATCGCGCGCGGAAGGCGCCAGCGGAGCGTGCCATCGGTCGCCGTGTCCTCGAAGCGCTTTCGCAGCACGTCGCAAGCCGCGCCGGCCTGCATCGCCAGAGCCCCTTCGGCATCGTGACGGGTTACTTCCTCGGCCAGCGCGTCGACGAGCGCTGGCAAGAGCGCTGGCGAAGCGATCTGGCCCATGGCCACCACGGCTGCGAGTCGGACCTGCGGTTCCTTGGCTGCTCCCAGTTGAATGAGCACGCCGTCGAAGCCGCTAGCCCTACGCCGACCAATGGCCTCCGCGAGCGCCACGCGGGCGGGCCATGCCCCCTGGCTCAACAGCGCGTCGAGCTCCCGCTCGTGGTCGGCCGCATCGAAGGCACGCTCGACCAGCAAGCTCGCGACGATCGCAGCCCTCACCTCCGATGACTCCTCTGCGGCCAGCCGAGCACGCAGTCTCTGCGCGTCAGGCTGGAGCACGGCTCGCGCCGCTAGCGCTGCTGCACGAACTTTGGGCGATCCGTGCGCCGAGAGGCGATCGATGGTGGGCACGGCGGATTTGCGGCCGGATCGCGCGAGGAAGGCGAGCACCTTCAGGACCACCTGCTCGGACGGGTGGTAAACCAACAGGGTTAGCACGAGCTGCGGCTTGTTCTCGCGCTCCAAAGTCTCGAGCGCGGCCAGCACCTCCCGGTCGTTGGCGCTCTGGAGTGCATCGTGCATTGCCTCCAGAGAAGACATATCGAGCTCGGGGAGCTCTTCGATATGCCTCGAACGCGCGGCGTTCAGCCGAGCGCGAAAAAGCGCAACGTACGGCTTCCGCAACGAGAGCGAGTAAGCGAGCCACACCGCCGCGAGCAGCACGAGCAGCAGCGCAAGCGCTCGCGTTGGCACGCCGAGTGCCGTTAATCCGAGAATGGCCAACGAGGCCAGCACCTGCCCTCCGCGTTGACCGACCCGATCGATGAACGCCTTCGCTCGTTCGCTGCCCTTCTCACCTAGGGGCAACACCAGCAGCTCGGCTGTGGTGCGGTGGAGCGAGGCTCGCAAAGAGCCGTCGAAAAGTTTGAGCGCGACCGCGGCCGCAAGTGCGCCAGTAGCGACAAATCCGAGCCCAGTTGCGATCAGTAGTGCCGGCAACAGGCCGCACGCCGCTCCCAGCGAAATGCGCCGCAAAGCCCAGGCGACCAGACCCAGCTGGCAAATCAAGGCCAAGACGTTGACCCCGAAGTAAACCGAACCGAGAAATGCGCCAAGCTCCGCTCGGGGGACGAGGGCCGCGGTCGCGCTCTTGAACACGAAATCCGATAGCGTGAGGCACACGGCGGCGAGGGAGAGCGCGGCCACTGCGCGGCGCGCATACGGACCGTCGGCAACGTACGCCAGCGCATCGCGCAGAGCCGGCGCACGCTGTTCGACGGTTTGGGCCGGCAACGAACGGTGTTCGAACAGGAGCGGCAAAAGCCCCGCCGCGACGAGGCCCAACGCGGACAGCAACACCAGCCTGACCGGCGAAACTCCGCGCGAAAGCAGGCTTGCCGCGCCACTACCGGCGATTGCGCCGAGCACGCTGCCCGCGCCGATGAACGCATACAAGCGCTTAGCCTGTGTGAGGGTGAAGCGGCCGCCCACCAAATCCCAAAACTGTGCCAGCACGAAGGTCGTGAGCAGACCGGACCAGACGTAGAGTCCGTACAGGCCCCAGACCCCGAGTTCGCCATGCAGCACGAAGAACACCAGCGTTATCGCCGAAGCGGTCAACGTCACCGCGCACAACGCGCCGCGGGGGCTGAGATCGCGACCGAGTTTAGCGTTTATTTTCACGAGCCCGACCGACAATAGGGAGACGGCCAAGAACACCCAGGGCAGGCGACCAGCCTCGACCCTCGATAGGAACAGAGCATCGCGCGCCGTTTCGAGAAGCGCGTTGCTGGCGACAACGCCAAACAGCGTCACGAAGGCGGTCCACGCGTCCCGCCGTTCGCCCTTGCGGATGGCGAAGAGGTTCATTCCTTCATCTCGAGCGTTCAGGTTGCGACTCAATCAGCGCCGGCCACGCCCAGGTCGAACTTGGCCGGGACTTGCGATTTCACCCAAGATTTGCACGATTCGTGCCGTGGTCGCAGGAGCCCCACTCAGCGAAAAATGCGCAAAACCGGAAGCGGCAAACGATCCAGACTTGGCCGAGGCGGCCAATCGCTTGCACGTCTGACCAGGTGGTGCTCGCCGTCGCCGACGGCCGGCTTCTTGTCGCGCGTCCACGCGGCGTGCTTTCGCTGCATCGGTCGAGCGATGCTCGCGGCGTGCCGACTCGTGGTTCCCCGTCGATCTCGCCAGACGGAATCGACCTCCGGATTTCTCAGCGAGTCACCTCGGATGCCTGCTCGGAGAACGGCACTGACCGGGCACGAATCGTGCGTAAGTAGCAATCAAGATGAACGGTCAACTTGGGACTTGGTCTCCAATGCGGTACAGAGGCGGGACCGCGCAGCTGCGCTGGGTCTCCGAAGGCGCGCCGCTAATGGCGCCCCAGCCTCGAACCGCTCGCCAGCGAGGAGCGCAGAAATGAAGGCTATCTGGGCGCTATTGAGCGTCGCCGCCATCGCGCTCCCCGCCGCGGCCGGTCAAGCTCCGGGCGCCGCGACCAAGGCCGACGTCCCCATCAGTCATCGCGATCGCTTCTACACCTCGGATCAATTTTCCAACACGGTCTCGGTGATCGATCCCGCAGACAACAGACTGCTCGGTGTGATTCGCTTGGGCGAGCCGTTCCCGGGCAATTTCAACCCTCTTTACCGTAGTCAATTGCTCGTTCACGGGATGGGATTCTCGCCGGATCATCGCACGCTCGCCGTGATATCGGTCGGATCGAACTCGGTGAGCTTCATCGACACCGAAACGAACACGGTGAAACGCGTGACTTACGTCGGCCGCTCACCACACGAGGCGTTCTTCACGCCAGATGCCAAAGAAGTCTGGGTAACCGTTCGCGGCGAAAGCTACGTGGCAGTCTTGGACGGCAAGACGTACCAGGAAAAGCTGCGGATCACCGTGCCAAACGGTCCGGGAATGACCATCTTCTCTCCGGACGGCAGCTACGGTTATGTGTGCTCTAGCTTCACCGCCGAAACCGTGGTGATCGCCACCCGCGATCATCGGATCGTCGGGCGAGTGAAACAGGAAAGTCCGTTCTGCCCGGACATCGCCGCCACGCCGGACGGCACTCAGGTCTGGTTCACGCAGAAGGACACCGGCAAAGTGGTCGCGTTCAACGCGCGCCCACCGTTTGAGACGTTGAAAGTCATCGACTCGGGGCCAATCACCAATCACGTCAATTTTGCGCGTACCGCGGGCGGCCAGTTTGCCTATGTGACGATCGGCGGCTCGAATCAGGTGAAGGTGTTTCGTACGGACGACTTCGAGCTGGTCAGTACAATCTCAGTTGGCGCATTGCCCCACGGTCTGTGGCCCTCTGGCGACGGCGCGCGGGTGTACGTCGGGCTGGAGAATGCCGACGCCGTCGTAGTCATCGACACGCTGAGCAACGCCGTGGTGGCCAACATCCCCATCGGCCAAGCTCCAAATGGCGTCGCCTACCTCTCGAACGCGGTCCCGCGCGGCCAGGGCACGCAAAATCTCGTACCGCTCGGCACTGCCGGCAGCCGAGTGACGTTGTCCCTGGACAGCGCTGACCGGCTCGGCGCGACTCAGGTCACGTTGTTCGACCAGGGCTTGGTGCAAGTGCTTCAGGCAGCGGTTACGGGGCTCATGCCGTTGCGGCCCTACGTCCTTGCGCTGGCTCGCGATGCCAAGGGCAACGGGCCACTCGAACCGCTCGCTAGCTTCACGACCAATCCCGCAGGTGCGGCGATCGTCAATACCGCGGGTCCGATCCGCCAAATCGTCCAACAGGGCGGGCAGGACGTGCAGCGGTTCTTGGTGATTGCGGCTGGCACTCCAACCCAATTAGCTGAGCGAATACAAGTCCAGCACTGCAATTGATCGTAACCAAATGACAGCTGCGAAACGAGCCATCATGTCGAGACCGCCCCTACCCCCGTTCAACATGGATACCGCTGTCGAGAAAGTCAGACTCGCAGAGGACGCCTGGAACACGCGAGATCCTGGTCGCATCGTGCTCGCCTACACGGAGGACACCCCTGGCGAAACCGCAGCGAGTTCCTGCACGGAAGAGCGGAAGCCGAGGCGTTTCTGACCCGCAAATGGCAACGTGAGCTCGACTATCGACTGATCAAGGAGCTGTGGGGCTTTCGCGAAAGTCGCATGGCAGTGCGCTTCGCCTATGAATGGCACGACCACAGCGGTCAGTGGTTTCGCAGCTACGGCAACGAGAACTGGGAGTTCGACGCGCACGGCTTGATGGCTGTGCGCCACGCGAGCATCAACGACGCGCCCATCACCGAAGCCGAGCGAAAGTATCATTGGCCGCTCGGGCGTCGTCCCGACGACCATCCGTCACTGAGTGCGCTCGGCTTTTAGATCCATCTTGCCCGCCACCTGTGGAGTCATGATTCAATGCCAGACCCACGAACCGAGCCGCGATCCCCGCTACAACTAGTCAAGGCCTTGGGCGAAGAGGCAATTTTCGAGGCCGGAGATCGCGTGCGCGTCTCGACGCGCTATCCGGTCGGGCACTACCGCGTTCCGATTTACATTCGCGGCAAGGAGGGCGTGATCGAGCTCGTGATCGAGCCCACCGCGGTCAACAACGAAGAGGAGGGCTTCGGGCGGAACGCCGGCATGAAACGCCACTACTATCGCGTCGCCATTCTCTTGCGCGACCTTTGGCCGCAATACGCCGGCTCGGCGCATGACAATTTGCGAATCGAAGTCTTCGAAACCTGGCTGGAGAAGGTCTGACTATGCCCGAACGATCCACCGCGTGCGCTCATCCCGACCTTCCTTTCGACGGCGAGGTCGCTTTTCACGCATCCGGGTTCATGGTGCGCGTCGAAGGGTCGCCCACGACCGCCAGCCTGGCGCGCTTTCGTCATTTCTTGCGGCTGCGACGACTCGTACCGTCCAGAGCCGATCTGCTCCGGGTGATCGAGCGCGCGAAGCAGGAGTACTTCGCACACGCTCGGCAGCTCGATGTCTGTGACGAGCGTCCATGTCGAGATCGTCGGCAGCTCGAACCGTCCGACGAGACACAATTGAACGTGGCCGGCCCGCACGGACTCGCGCTCCGCAAGACCGGCTGCCAGGGGCTGTGCAAACGGGCACCGGTGGTGTCACTGCGTATCGGTCAGCGCAGCCAAGTTTTCGGCGAAGTGGTCACGGCCAGGGACTGGGCGGCGCTGATGAGCTTCGCGCAGGATGCTGCGCGCGCCGAGTCGCTGCTCGTCCCCGCCGGAGACGCCGAGCGGCTATTCTACGATCCCGGGCACCACCATCGGGAGCTTGGCGCCCATTTGCGACCGCTTACATTCTTGCTCGGCCGTTTCCGCGGCGAAGGCAGATATTGCATGAGCTCGTACACGTTTCAGAAAGAGCTCGCGGGAACCTACGAGGCTGGGGGCCGCTATATCGCGCTGCGGATGGACGCGAGTTACCCGACGGCCGGGGGCGGCAAAGACGTTCACAAGGCGCTGGTCATCGTCGGCGCGGATCCTTTATCCGGCACCATTACTGGGCGCGCATTCACCGATGGCGGGCTGACCCACGACTATACGGTAGAGCAGCGTGAGCAGTCGTTGAATTTCGCAGACGCTCCGCCCGACCATAGTCGGGCTTGGACCAGGGCGCGCAAGGTGTTGCAACCGACCAAGGACGGTTTCGAAGAGCGCTTGGAGGTCGATGACGGCACCGGCTTCAAAACCTACTACGCGATTTCCATGCGCAGGCTGGCTGCGCCATGAACATCGAGAAAGGCAATCATGTCGACGCACGATCATGGTCACGATCACGGAACTCACGACGATCACGAGTCCAACCATACGGCGATAACGAGTACGGACGCGCTTCCGAGCTACTACGAGATCATGGAGATCGCCGTGCGTGAGTTGCTGATCGAAAGACAGCTGATCACCGCCGGTGAAATTCGGCGACAGATCGAGGTACTCGACTCCCGCAATCCGGCATTGGGTGCGAAAATCGTGGCCCGGGCATGGCTGGATTCGGAGTTTCGCGCGCGGCTCTTGGCCAACGGCCGTGCGGCGTGTGAAGACGAGGGGATCACCTTCTACGATGACACTCAGCTGATCGTCGTCGAGAACACCGACACGGTGCATAACTTGCTCGTGTGCACGCTGTGCTCTTGCTACCCAAGGCCCGTGCTCGGGCTGCCGCCCGATTGGTACAAGCTCAAGCCGTACCGAGCGCGCGCGGTCAAAGAGCCAAGAGCGCTGCTGGCCGAGTTCGGCACCGTCATTCCGGATGACGTAGAGATTCGTGTGAGCGATTCGACTGCGGTCGTTCGCTACTTGGTTTTGCCAAAACGACCAGCGGGCACCGACGATTTCGACGAGGAACAGCTTGCCGCCCTAGTCACACGCGACGCCATGATCGGCGTAGTGCCAGTCACGGTGCCGAGCGCGGGAGACCAGCCGTGAATCAGTCCGAGCTGCTACTGAAACATTTGCCCAATGACATCGGCGGGCTCGCCAGCGATGGCTTTCAACGAGTCGACCACCCGCTCGAGCCTTGGGAAAAGCGCTGTCATGCTTTGGCGGACGTGCTCGACTATCACAAACTTATCAATACCGAGGAGAAACGCCGAGGGGTCGAGGCCCTGGGCGGCGAGATGATCGGAAAGCTCTCCTACTATCAGCGCTGGATCGCTGCCTTCGCGCATATCCTGTTCGAGAAAGCAATCCTGACACCCGATGAGCTCGCGCGGAAAATGGCCGAAGTCGAGGCAAGGTTCCAGCCGAGCGAAGAGCCCTGACCCGCAGCGCGCTCCGGCGCCACTACTCTGTGTGAAACCCGACACGCGTGTGGCTGCCGGCGCAAAACGGCTTTTTTTCGGACGCCCCGCAGCGACACAGCCGCACCGAAGTCGTCCGCTCGAATGTGCGCCCCGTGCCGGAGCAGAGCTCGACGTTGCCTTCGACTCCGTCACGTCTCCTCGAGCCCCTGCTTGAGGCTGAACGCCGCATACAGGTAGCAACACATCAGATGGTGCTCAATCTCCGCGGCTTCCGCCAGCGCATTCAAAAGTTGTTCGCGACTGTCGAGCACGAAGCTCGTGGGTCTCCCGGACATGCTGACTGCTCCTCGTTGCGTTGCGTGATTCGACCAGGGCGCCAAGCCCAGCTAGTAAAGCTCGGGCGCCAGGCGCTCCGCGAATATCCGCTCGGTTATCGATGCCGCTTGGCGCTCGTTCGTAGTGACGATCCCTTGCGTGACGAGCTCGGTGCTCTCAGCGTCGCCGAGTTCGCTCAGACGGTTTGCTAGGCAGTGTGCGCGCATCACCATGAATTGATGGGCATCTATCAGTCGGGTCAGACGCAGCTCGACCCGGTCCGCCTCGCTGGAATTTTCGGTAGGCCCCCACGGTCTAATCTCCCGCGACGCACGCAGCACCGAGACGGGGCGCAAGACGAACATGCGCCTCGATATGCGCTCCATCAAATCGGTTTGCTCCCGCATGTGACAACCAAGAACCAGGCGCAGTTTAGCCAGTGGCAACGTCAGCCCGTACCAATAGTGCAGTTTGTAGGTGTCTCTGAGCGCGGTGGTGAGCCCCAGTAAGCGGCCGAGAGCGTCGAAGCTCGTCGCGCAACGCTGTTCGGTGAGCGTACGCGTCACCTCTCTACGCGCTTCGGAGATGGCGGCGCCCAATGCCTCACGGTCCACACCGCCAGAGAACCTGGTTCCATTGATGAAGAATGCGGGGCTCGAGCTGACGCGACTGCGCGCGCCGGCTGCTTGGTCACACGGTATGCGGCTTCTGTTCGACCGTGCGCGCAGCGCCTCTGCGAACCGTTGCTCGTCGAGCCCGAGCCTGCGCGCATAAGCCAAGAGATCCCAGGTGTCGAGCGCGCCCTGGTGCTGGAACAGGCAATCGTGCATGTTCCAAAATTTGCCCTGGTCCGCGGCCGCTTCCACGGCCTCCGCGGCCAGCGCCGCGCGTGGATGGTAGTAGGTCCTCGGACTGTGCCGAAACACGACTCGCAGGCAGGGGGCGAAGCGCGCCGATAACTCGCGCACTATCGGAAAAGCTTCCGCACAATATCGACATTCGAAGTCGGCATACTCGACCAACGTCACCAGGGCCGACACCGGGCCACACGAGTGATCGTCGGGCTGGACCGCCTCCGCTAAGTCCGGCATCGGGATTGAATGTGCCATGGCAAGGCTCAAGTTGCCGTCCCGGCAACCCGCACGCCCACGCTGCCGACCGACACGTGAGCGACTCTTATTTGGCAGTCCGAACAGGCGTTCTCCGCCAACCCCTCCGCAATTGCCAGCAATTGCGGCCTGCAATCCGGCGTCGCGTTGCTCGGCTCGATCAAGCAAAGCTCGCTGCTCGATCCGCGACGAAACGCACGCAGCGCGGTCCTAGCGATCGCGCAACGCGCCTCCAAACGACGCACATCGAAAATGGGCGCTACGGCCAACACCGCAGATACCACGTCTGCTCCCCGGGCAACTACGCTGACGACTTTCCCGAGAAACCGACGCGCGAAGACCAATGGATCCTCGCCCACGACCTGTACGACCATGATCAGATCGGTGCCCCCATCCGGGCGCAGGTCGACTCGCCATTCACCTCCGTATTCGATTGCGGCGAACATCACTTTGGATTGGGAGGCCATGACTTGCATTGTTGGCGGCAGGCGTTGCATGAGCCGTGCCGGCTCCTTGTTCAACCAAAACACCGCGCCTGGGCTCGCGCGGGTCAGTTCATTGAGCCATGCCGTCGGCTGTTGGCCGCGTTGACCAACTATTTTGTCGGCGCGTTGCATCCGCTCGACAGGCGACGCTCGAACGCCCGTGAGCAAGCATGCGGGCATGGATCGTGCTCCGCTTCGCAACACGTTGCCCAGGCGTGATCGTTGGGTTGTCCAACGGCCCAACCGCCACTGGGAAAGGATCGCCATGATGTCGCCCTACACCATCGTCGTTGGTATTGACTATTCGGATGTGAGCCGACTTGCCCTTCGGGAGGCGCTCCAGATCGCTTCCGGGCGTGCTGGTAGCGAGGTCCACGTGATCCACGTGGAGTCCGCTACCGAACTGGTCACCGGCCCAGGAACGAGCGAGCTCGCGAAGCCCGATACCGAAGCGGGCTCGGACCAGCCCGGTTTCCAGGAATCGCTCCAACGTCTGCATCGGCAAGTGACGAGCCTCGTGACCGAGTTCGAAGAATCGCGGATGGCGCTCGGTTCCGCGCCGATCTCGCGCGTCGTGTCCCACGTGCGAGCGAACGCACCCAGCCGGGAAATCGTGCAGTTGGCGAGCGACCTAGAGGCCGATCTGGTGGTCGTCGGCACCCACGGGCGTACCGCCATCGCACGCTTCTTCATGGGCTCCGTGGCGCACGCCGTAGTGACGCTCGCGCCCTGTCCGGTGCTGGTCGTGAGACCCAAGCATGCTTCGGCCGTGCCGGTCATCGAGCCACCCTGTCCGGAGTGCATCGAAACCCGCCGCGCGTCCGGCGGAAGTGAGCTTTGGTGCGCACGACATCGGGCAATGAGCAACCGGCGCCACACCTATCATCAAGGGGATCGCTCGGGCGAAGAGACCAATTTCCCGCTGGTCTTCGCCCAAGGTTGAGCGACCCGAAGGCGCCCGAAGGTCGTCACCAACAGACGGGGATTGGCCAATCCGACCAATCCCGGTCCAAGTTGAAGCGGTTACTCTGGCACTCGGTTAGTGCGCACGGACCAATGGAGTATCCACCAAGTGCTCGCTGGTGAACCACAGCTGAGATTCGTTGATGCGCACGACCTCGCTGATCACGAGATCGTTCGTGCCGTCGTCGCCCAATTCGGCCGCGCTGCGCGCAAGTACACGCGCTTGGATTAGAATATGCTCGTGCGCCTCGAGCAGGCGCGAGAGTTGAACGGGCACTTCCTCACGCCCATGAGGCGGGGTCTCGATCTTCGTGAGCGCCGCGACATGGGCGGCCATTGCGACCGCGACGCCCCCCAATGTTTGAATCCGCTCCGCCAGCTTGTTTACGAGGTCGGCCTGCTCCGCGGCGTGCTTGTCGAATAGTAGATGCAGCGAGTAAAATGTGGGCCTGAGACCTGCCAATGATGCTTCTTGTACATGTCTCGAAGGGAGGCGGTGTCCGCAAGTACCTGATTGAGCGCCTCGACGGACGCCGCGCGAGCGTCGCCGCTCAGGCCGAGCGGGTAGCGCGCCAAGGTGCCGAACGGCTGCGTGATCTTGCCGCGTTGACCAGAGAGGGGTTCTGCCTCTGAAAGCGGCCGCTTGTTTGACATCGTCTTCATCTCTACGACAAGGATGCGGCCACCCTGGCCAACGGCCGGACCGCCGATTTCCTCAAGCTGCATCTGCGCGGCTCGGGAGTGTAATCCCGAAACTATTGGTGCCCCGAATCTCTTCGCCATGCCGAACTGCAAACAGCTCGTGACACTGCTGGAGTTCCGACAGCGCCACATTTCGTCGCGCCGGGCGCTCGGAGAGCAACAGATAGCGTCGCTGCGGGCTCGTTCATCGCGACTGGTGCGGTGAGCGGAGCCGTCATTGGCAGCAAACTTCTGAAACGTCTCCCAATCGTTTGGTTGCGTTGGCCGTTCATCGCTTTCATCCTCGCCGTTTCATTGCGCATGGTACTAATTGCGCCGGTCCGCGGAGCTGGGGTGCGCTTCTCTGCAGCCGTCGGGCTTGGTTACGTGGTGCTCGGGCTGGTGATGGGCATCGCCTCAGGCCATTTGGTATCGGTGGGGGGGATCATTGCCGTGCCCGCTATGGTCGCAATCTTCGCGCTCAGTGACTTGGTTGCCAAGGGTACCTCGCTGATCGTAATAATCCCGACGAGCCTCGTCGGTACCGCGACGAATTGGCATGCAAGAACTGTCGATGTAAGAACGGGTCTCGCCGTTGGCCTGGGTGCAGCCATCGGTTTCCGTGCCCCTCGCGAATCTGGCGCCTGCGATGTCGCCCCGGCTGTCGGAAATCCTGTTCGCCACGCTCACCGTCGCCATCGCCGGCCAGTTAACGGTCAAAGCAGTGCGAACGGCACGAAGCCGCCCGCGCCTGTCGTCCGAAGGTCGTGAAGCGTGGGCGCCGGATGGCTCACGGCGCCGCAATCAGCGCGGCACGCAAGTCGTCGCCGAGGCCTGGCACTCGCTCGTTGTACCAGCGAACCGCGCCGGTCTGTCGGGGCTTCGCTCGACAGCAAGCGGGGCGGTGTGCCTTCCGCAACGATTGCGGTGGCAGCATGAACCTGAATGTTCATCATGATGCCCTGCCTGCGCCGACCAGATCCCAGCGGCGGGGCCGCCGCCAAGCCGTACGCATTCAGCTGCTTGGCGGCCGCACCGAGCACCTGTGTCAAGGTCGTGAGCGAAGGCGGCGGGATCTGGTGCTGCCCCGAGCTGTGACCTGTGCTGTCTTGCACCGAGTGTGGCGACGCCAGGTTTGTCAGCCTCAGTTCTCGCGGACAGCGGCTTCCGCGTTCGGCTTCGCGACTCGGGGTTGAGCCGCGGCCAAAAGGCTCGCCGCAGAACCGGGGTCAGCGGCCGGCCGCCCAAGAAAGCGTCGCGCCGCCCGAAAAAGATCGCCCTCGGATCATCAACGGGGAAGCCTCTGGGCACTAACGGCTAGAATGGCAACGGTGCTCTGGCGACGCACAGGACGCTCGATCCAGTGCGGGATCATGGGGCTGGGACTGGGACTGCTGGGGACGAGAGCTCACGCGGTCGAAGTGGCGAGTGACCAGGGGCAGGCGACCCCGCCCAGCTCGGAGGCCCAGGACACGCGGCCGGTGACTGTCGCGTTGCACACGGACAGCGCGGAGCTGACCCTGGACGCGGTGCGTGCGGCCGTGGAGGAGGAGTTGACGATGCGCACGGTGCCCTCGGATTCGAAGGAGAGCTTCGGGTCGCGGGGCGTGCTCACGATTACCTACCGCGCGCATAGCAAAGAGCTCGCGATCTCGTATTCGGACGTCGAGCGCGGAGTGATCACCCGCATCGTGCCTGCGCCAGAGGTCGTTGCTGATGTGCCTGCGGCCGCGGCGCTCGTCGCGGGCAATCTGGTGCGCGATCAAGCGAGTGCCCTGCTCATACAGCCTGCACCCCTGCCGCCCCCTGCGCTCGTTCCAACGCCTCTGGCAGCGGAGCCATCGCCAGCAGCGGTCGCCCCGGTGGCGAAAGTGCCTGCTCCCTCGGCCGCGCATTGGCTGGGTAACGCTTCGCTGTTCTTCCCTCTGGCGACGAACCTAAATGAGCCCGAGCTGCGCACTCATTTCGACTTCAATCTGCTGTACGGGCACATCGGTCAGCTCGACGGCCTCGAGGTCGGCACGGTCAGCACGGTCAGCCGAGATGCGCGAGGGGTGCAGCTCTCAGTGCTGACGAACTTGGTCGGGGGGCGCGTACGCGCCGCCCAGATCAGCTTCGCTTACAATCGTGGGCGAACCGTCGAGGGGTTGCAGGTCGGGGCAGTGAATCGCGCCGATGAGGCGATCCAAGGTTTGCAGGCGGGCTTCTTCAACCTGGCGGAGTCGGCCTCCTCCGGGGCGCAGCTCGGCCTGCTCAATTTTGCCGGCGACATCTCCGGTCTGCAACTGGGCTTGGTGAACGTGGCAGGGCACGTGAAAGGAATGCAACTGGGCTTGGTGAACGTGGCCGAGGATGTCGACGGTGTGCCCATCGGACTGGTTAGTGTGACCCGCGACGGTGGCGTGCACCCGGTACTTTGGTCGAGCAATACGACGTACGCGAACATCGGCGTCAAGTTCGCGACGCGCTATACGTACACGATGCTCAGCGCCGCCGGTCACAGTGACGGCAATCGTGCGCTGTACGGGGGTGGGCTGACGATTGGCACGAGCATTCCGATCGCGCGGCGCATCGACGTCGAGCTCGACGTCGGGGGACTGCATCTCTTCGCCAATACCGCGTGCTGTCGCGACCGCTTCGTGGGGGCGGTTGCGCGCGCCAGTGATCAGACTCTCGGTAAGTTTCGCGCGCTGGCACGCTTCGAACTGCTGAAGCACTTGAGCTTGTTCGCGGGCATCGGCGCCACCGGGAAGGTCACTTACCCGTTGCGCGACGATGACACCGAAGTCCGGTTCACGCTGGTGCCCGAATCGTTCGGGGGGGTTCAACTCTAACTCCATGAACCCGTGGTATGACCTCTCCCCGGTGACCGCGGATTTTGCACGAACCTACGGCGAGGCGCCGGATCCGCTCGTGCAAGCCTTGGCCGCGGGAGATACGCGGGCCCTGACCGCAGTTTACCGCGAGCACCACGTCGCGGTGCGGGCGTTCGCCAGCCGACTCCTCGGCGACGATGCCGCGGCGGAAGACATGGTGCAAGAAGCGTTTGTCGCGTTGCCGCGGGCGATGCGCCACTTCCGCGGCGAGACCAGCCTACGCAGCTTCGTCATCTCCGTCGCCATCAATCACGCACGTCACTTCGTGCGGGCAGCCGCAAGGCGCCGTCGAAGTTTGGCAAGGCTCGGTTGTGAACCGGTATCGAGCGTCGAGCCGCCGGAAGCAGACCTAACTCGACGGCAGCTCGGCGACGCGCTTTTTCGCGCACTCGATCGCCTCCCCTTGGACCAGCGTGTCGCGTTCGTCTTGTGCGTCGTTGAAGAGCGTCCTTCGGAAGATGTCGCACGGCTCGTGAATGCGCCGTCACCCACCGTACGCGCCCGAGTGCAGGCCGCGAAACGCAAGCTGCGTGCCTTGCTGGAAAGGGCGGGTTTCGATGATTGAAGACGACTTGCTCGAACGAGCCGCGGCTGTCGTGCGAGAGCGCTACGACGGCAGCACAGCGGTGAGCGCGCGCACGGAGGCTCTCATCGCGCAGCGCGTGCGGCCGCGTGCTGCGCGTCGGCGCTGGTTGCCCCTCGGTGCGATCCCCCTGGTCGCCTGCTTGGCCGCGTCGGCAGCCTGGGGCAACGCGTCGGGGAAACTCATCGCGGCAGTGCATTCACTGGTGGGGGTATTCGCACTCGGTGGACCACCAGCACCGACGACCGCTGTTTCCGTGGCCCGGCGTACACCCCAGCCCGACGCGCCGACCCGAAGGAGCGCCCCTGAACCTGCCCCTCGCTTGACCGCCGCGCCCGAGGCGCCGCCGTCCTCCCCGTCGCCGCCGTCGCTACCCCCAGCGCGTGTCTTAGCGGTCGCTCGGCCTCATCAATCCGCGCCGCTCGCGGCATCGGCATCGGCATCGGCATCGCCATCGCCATCGCCATCCGCGCAGCCAGACTCTGTCCCCGACACCTTGTTCCGAGCCGCACATCGCGCTCAATTCGTAGGAAGGGACCCCGCTCGGGCCATCGATCTCTGGGACCGCTACCTGAGCGCTGCGCCCAACGGGAGCCTCGCCCCCGAAGCTCGCTACAATCGCGCGATCGATTTGACTCAGTTGGGCCGCAAGGCAGAGGCGGCCGCGGCGCTCCAGCCATTTGCACGAGGCGACTACGGCACGTACCGACAGGCTGAGGCGCAACACCTGCTCGAGGCGTTAGCTCGGTGACGGCGCCTAGGCGGCAAAGTCCGCGGCGCCGCGAACAAGGTGCGCCTGACGGAGCCGAGGAACGCCTCTGGCCCCCTTGACCTCCCGCGATTGGCCGCTCGCGAAGTTTTCGCTACGAGCGCCTCGACCCGTGGGGCTACAAGCGACGGATGGCGAACGAATCCCTCGCAGCTAGCGACCGCTTTTCTCTCGTTGGAAAGATTGCTTTGGTGACGGGCGCGGCCCGTGGACTCGGGCGCGACATCGCGCTTTCGCTCGCGGACGCGGGCGCGGACGTTGCCTTGGGGTTGCGCAAGGTCGACGAAGACGGTGGCCTTGGCGCCGCCATTGTCGCCAAGGGTCGGCGCGCGCTGCCGTTGCAAATGGATGTCACGCGGCTGCCCGAAATCGAAAGCGCGGTTGACGCCGTGGCGCGGGCTTTCGGTCGCATCGACATTCTGGTAAACAACGCC
>Ga0302321_100002568_pt1 | contig 15574 bp, 10 predicted proteins | sample Fen_T0_1_FD_202505 | JGI IMG/M metagenome (GOLD analysis project Ga0302321, IMG submission 202505) | Peat permafrost microbial communities from Stordalen Mire near Abisko, Sweden - Fen_T0_1 | ecosystem: Environmental > Terrestrial > Soil > Wetlands > Permafrost | place: Sweden: Abisko...
TTCCGGATCACCATCGCCGACAACGCCAGCACCGACGGGACCTGGCTGGTCGCCGAGCATCTCGCGGCGACGATCCCGCTGGTTCGGGCCGTGCGGCTGCCCGAGAAGGGGCGCGGCAGAGCGCTCCGGGCCGTCTGGGCGGACAGCGATGCCGACGTGCTGGCCTACATGGACGTGGACCTGTCCACCGATCTCGCCGCCGTGCTCCCACTGATCGCGCCGTTGGTCAGCGGACACAGCGACCTGGCGATCGGCACCCGGCTGAACCGGTCGGCCCGCGTCGTGCGCGGGCCGAAGCGGGAGCTCGTGTCGCGCACCTACAACCTGCTGCTGCGGACGACCCTGGCCACCCGCTTCACCGATGCGCAGTGCGGGTTCAAGGCGATCCGCACCGACCGGGCTCGCGAGCTCCTCCCGCTCGTCCGAGACGACGGCTGGTTCTTCGACACCGAGCTGCTGGTGCTGGCCGAACGCGCCGGGTTGCGGATCCACGAAGTGCCCGTCGACTGGGTCGACGACCCCGACTCGCGGGTCGACGTCGTGGGTACCGCGTGGGCCGACCTGCGCGGGGTCGCGCGCCTCGGCTGGGGGCTCACCTCCGGCCGGCTGTCCCTGGCCACGGTGACGCAGCCGGCGCGGGCGCGGCCGTGGCCACCGCCGGCCGGCTCGTCGAACCTGGTCGCCCAGCTGGCCCGGTTCGCCGCGATCGGTCTCGCCAGCACGCTCGCCTACCTGGTGCTGTACCTGGTGCTGCGCTCGGGGCTGTCGGCCCAGGCGGCCAACGCGTCGGCCCTGCTGCTGACCGCCACGGCGAACACCGCGGCGAACCGTCGGCTGACCTTCGGCATCACCGGAGCCGGACGGGTCCGCCACCAGCTCCGGGGACTGGTCGTGTTCGCGCTGGGCCTGGCCCTCACCACCGGCTCACTGGTGGTGCTCGCCCACGTGGCACCGAGCGCGAGCCGAACCCTCGAGGTGGCCGTCCTGGTGCTCGCCAACGTCGTCGCCACGCTGATCCGCTTTCTGCTGTTCCGCCGATGGGTCTTCGGCATGGGCCGTCGACCCGTCCCGATCCGCCAAGCAGCTGCCTCATGACAAGCCTGACCGACGACCGGCCCACCCGACGGTCGGCGCCGGCCGACGCCCGCGAACGACCGGACCCCCGTTGGGTCCGCCCGGCCCTGGTCACGCTGCTGGGCACGACCGCGGTGTTGTACCTGTGGGCTCTGGGCAGCTCCGGTTGGGCCAACGCGTACTACTCGGCCGCGGTCCAGGCCGGCAGCCACAGCTGGAAGGCGTTCTTCTTCGGGTCGTTCGACTCCGCCAACCTGATCACCGTCGACAAGCCGCCGGCGTCGTTGTGGGTGATGGACCTGTCGGCCCGCGTCTTCGGAGTCAACGCATGGAGCATCCTCGTTCCGCAGGCGTTGATGGGGGTGGCAACGGTCGGCGTGCTGTTCGCCGCCGTGCGACGGTGGGCGGGTCCGACCGCAGGCCTGCTGGCCGGGACCGTCGTCGCGCTCACTCCGGTGGCCGCGCTGATGTTCCGGTTCAACAACCCCGACGCCCTGCTCGTGCTGCTGCTGACCCTGGCGGCCTACGCGGTGGTCCGGGCCGTCGACCGCGACTCGACAGGTTGGCTGGTGACGGCGGGCACCCTGGTGGGCTTCGCCTTCCTGACCAAGATGCTGCAGGCCGCGCTGGTGCTGCCCGCGTTCACCGTGGTGTTCCTCGTCGCCGCGCCCGGGCCGGTCCGCCGCCGCGTGGGCCGGCTGCTCCCCGCCGGTGCCGCGATGGTGGTGGCGTCGGCGTGGTGGCTGGCGATCGTCGAGCTCTGGCCGGCGTCGGCACGGCCGTACATCGGCGGCTCGCAGACCAACAGCGTGATCGAGCTGCTGCTGGGCTACAACGGACTCGGCCGGCTGACCGGGAACGAGACCGGCAGCGTCGGCGGAGGCGGACCAGGTGGCGGGACCGGTGCCTCGGTGTGGGGCGAGACCGGATGGGGTCGGTTGTTCGACGCCCAGTACGGCGGACAGGCGTCGTGGCTGCTCCCGGCCGCGCTCCTGCTTCTCGTGGCCGTCGTCGCAGCGTCGTGGCGACGCCCACGGACCGATCGGTTGCGGGCGGGCGCGCTGATGTGGGGCGGCTGGCTGCTCGTGACGGCGGCCGTGATCAGCTTCAGCGCCGGCATCATCCACCCGTACTACACGGTGGCTCTGGCCCCCGCCATCGGTGCCGTGGTCGGCGTCGGGTGCGTCACGCTGTGGGCCCGACGAAGCCAGTGGTGGGCCGCTGCGGCGCTGTCGCTCACGGTGCTGACGACGACCGTGTGGTCGGTGGCGCTCCTCAGTCGATCCTCGGACTGGCAGCCGTGGCTGCGCTGGGCGGTCCTGGTCGTCGGCCTCGCCGCCAGTGTCGGGCTGGTGCTGCTGCCGGTGGCGAACGCCGGGCTGCGACGCAGCCTCGCCGTGGCCGCCCTGCTCGTCGGGCTGGCCGGGCCCGCCGCCTACACGCTGCAGACGATCGGCACCCCGCACTCCGGCTCGTTGCCGTCGGCCGGACCGGCGGTCGCCGGCGGTTTCGCCGTGGCTCAGGGCCTGACACCCCCGACCGGCGGACTCTTGAGCGCCAGCACCCCCGACCAGGCGTTGGTCGACGCACTGACGCAGGACGCGTCCTCCTACACCTGGGTCGCGGCGGTCGTCGGCGCGAACGAGGCGGCCGGCTACCAGCTCGCCACCGACTCTGCGGTGATGGCCCTGGGTGGGTTCAACGGCAGCGACCCGTCGCCGACACTGGCGCAGTTCCAGCAGGACGTGGCCGCGGGACGCGTGCACTGGTTCGTGGCCGGCGGGGGCGGCGGGGTCGGTGGCCCGACGGCGGCCGGCGCAGCGACATCGTCGACGACCACGCAGATCACGTCCTGGGTGGCGCAGAACTTCACCGCACAGACCGTCGGCGAGGTCACCGTGTACGACCTGTCGTCGTCCTCGGCGACCGGTTCGACCACGTGAGGTCTCGATAACCTGCCGGCGTGAACCAGCAGCCGGTCGGCAACCCCGTGGCCGGGCTGTTGCTCGCCGCCGCGTCGACCACGCCGGACGCCCCAGCCATGGTCGTCGCCGATGCCCCCGGACAGCCGGTGCTGACCTACCGCGACCTCGACGAGCGGTCGTCCGCGGTGGCCCACGTGCTCGTGGCCCACGCGGTGGGACCAGGTGACCGGGTGGCGGTTCAGGCGGAGAAGTCGGCTGCGGTGCTGCTGCTCCACCTGGCCTGCGCGCGCGTGGGTGCGGTGCTCGTCCCCATCAACACGGCCTACACCGACGAAGAGGTCGCCGACCTCCTCGCCGACGCCGACCCGAGCCTCGTCGTCCTCGATCCCGCGCACCTCGTGCGGGCCGGATCCCTGCCCACGTCGACTCTCGACGCGCGGGGCCGGGGCAGCCTCACCGAGGCGGCGCGTAACCAACCGACCACGTTCGACGACGTCGCCCGCGCCGGCGACGATCCCGCTGCGATGCTCTACACGAGTGGGACGACCGGTCGACCAAAGGCTGCGGTGCTGAGCCACGACAACCTGGTGGCCAACGCCCGTCACCTCACGGTCGCCTGGGGGTTCACCCCCGACGACGTCCTGCTCCACGTCCTTCCGCTGTTCCACACCCACGGCCTGTTCGTCGCCGCCCACTGCTCGCTCGTCTCCGGCGCCAGCATGGTGCTGCGCGCCCGCTTCGACGTCGACACCGTGGTCGACGATCTCGCCCGGGCGACGGTGATGATGGGCGTGCCCACGCACTACACCCGGCTGCTCACGTCGCCCCGGTTCGATCGGTCGGCCACCCACCACATCCGACTGTTCACGTCCGGATCCGCGCCGATGCTGGTCGAGACCCACCAGCAGGTGCGGGCGCGGACCGGTCACACCGTGCTGGAGCGCTACGGCATGACCGAGACCGGAATGCTGACGTCGAACCCCCTGAACGGGCAGCGGCGGGTCGGAACGGTCGGGCCGCCACTGCCCGGTGTCGAGGTGCGCGTGGTCGACGACGCCGACCAGCGGGTCGACGACGCGACCGTTGGCGCCGTGCAGGTGCGCGGGCCGAACGTGTTCGCCGGGTACTGGCGTCGGCCGGAGCTGCAGCACACCGAGTTCACCGCGGACGGCTGGTTCCGCACCGGCGACCTCGGGCGGCTGGATGCTGCCGGCTATCTCGAGCTCGTCGGGCGGGCCAAGGACCTCATCATCACCGGCGGCCTGAACGTCTACCCCAAGGAGGTCGAACGCGTGCTCGACGAGATGGACGACGTCGCCGAGTCCGCAGTGGTGGGCGTTCCCGACCCCGACTTCGGGGAGGCCGTGGTCGCCGTCGTCGTGGCCGAGCCGGGCGCCACCATCGACCCTGACCGGCTGCGGGTCGAGGCGCGGACCCGGCTCGCCTCGTTCAAGGTGCCCAAGCAGGTGGTCGTCATGGACGCACTGCCGCGCAACGCCATGGGCAAGGTGGAGAAGAACCGACTCCGCGCCCGGGTGATCGAGGCGGCGGGCGCATGACGTCGGACGAGCTGGTCGGCTGGTCGGCCGGAGAGCTCGGCGCGGCGATCGCCCGGCTCGACGTCTCGTGCGTCGAGGTGATGCGCGCCCACCTCGACCACATCGAGGCGACGAACCCCACCTACAACGCGATCGTCAGCCTGCGGCCGCGCGACGAGCTGATCGCGCAGGCACGGGCCTGCGACGACGAGCTCCGGCACGGCGGCGTCGGATGGCTGCACGGGGTCCCGTATGCGGCGAAGGACCTCGAGGACGTCGCGGGCCTGCCCACGACGTGGGGGCTGATGCGTCCCGAAGAGGTCGGGGCGGCGGAACGAGACTCGCTGCCCGTTGCGCGGGTGCGGGCCGCCGGGGCGATCCTCATCGGGAAGACGAACACTCCCGAGCTCGGTCTCGGCTCGCACACCTTCAACGAGGTCTTCGGGGTGACTCGCAACCCGTGGAACGCGGCGTGGTCGGCCGGCGGGAGCAGCGGCGGTGCAGCGGCGGCCGTCGCCCTGCGGATGCTGGCGGTCGCCGACGGGAGCGACTTCTTCGGCTCGCTGCGCAACCCGGCCGGCTGGTGCCAGGTCTACGGTCTGCGCCCGACCCCGGGAGTCGTCCCCAGTGGCGAGGGGAACCCCTTCGAACAGGCGGGCGGGGTGGTGGGTCCCATGGCACGCACGGCGACCGACCTGGCCCGACTGCTGGCGACGCTGGCCGGGCCCCATGCCGCCGAACCCTGGTCGTGGCCCCGGGGCGCTGCGTCCGGCCGGCCCGACTCCAGCACCGCGCTCGAGACCGGGCGCGCACCCCGGCGCGTGGGCTGGCTCGGCGACCTCGAGGGCTACCTCCCGACGCAAGACGGCCTGCTCGACGCCGTCCGGCACGGGCTGTCGCCCCTGGACCGACTCGGTGCCACGCTCGAGCCGGCCACGCTCGACGGCGACGGCGGCGACGGTTTCGTTTCGGCTCGCGACCTGTGGCCGACCTGGCTGACCTTCCGCCACTGGCAGGTCGGCACCGGGCTGCTCCCGCTCTACGACGATCCCGACCTGCGCCGGCGACTCAAGCCCGAGGCGGTGTTCGAGGTCGAAGGGCTCCTGGGACTGCCCGCCGGCCAGCCGATCGGTGCCCGCGAGGTGGCCGAGTGCACGGCCCGCCGGACCGCGCTGCTGACCCGCTTCCGCGCGCTCTTCGCGCAGTTCGACCTCCTCATCGCACCGACGTCGCAGGTGTACCCGTTCCCTGCGGACCAACGCTGGCCGCTGCGGATCGGCGGCGTCGAGATGAGCTCCTACCACCGGTGGATGGAGGTGACCGCACCCGCCACGCTCGTCGGGCTGCCGGTCCTCGGCCTTCCGCTGGGTCTGGACCGAGCCGGCCGGCCGATCGGCGCACAGGTGATCGCTGCGCACCATCGCGAGGACCTGCTGCTGCGGTTCGCCTCCGACTGGGAGCGGGTCGTCGGCCCACCCCTCGCCCCGGCTGCTGCCGCCACGTGAGCCGGGTCGACACCGCAGGACCGGACCCGTCCACACTCACGGCGATCGGGGCGCATTCGCGGCTCGTCGTTGTCCGGCCGGGCTGACGAACGTGATCGGGCCGTGCGTTCCCAGCGGCGGATCGTCCAGGTCGATCCGCCAGCCGTCCTCGTGCACCCGGTGGTGGTGCACCTGGCACAACGAGACGGCGTTGGCCAGGTCGGTGGCCCCGCCGCGCTGCCACGCGACGACGTGGTGCGCCTCCGTCCATGGCAGCCCGCACCCGGGGAACCGACATCCGTCGTCCCGCGCGCGCAAGGCCTTGCGCTGCCCCGCGGAGAAGAGCCGCCGCGTCCGTCCGTAGTCGAGGACCTCCCCCTCGGCGCCGAAGACGACCCGCTCGACCACCGGGTCGCACGCGATCCGGTCGAGCGTGGCCGAGGGAATCGGGCTGCCGTCGGTCAGGACCGCCGGTGCTGCCCCCGCGACACCGGACAGTGCATCGGGGGTGCACGTGACCACCACCCTCGGTCGCAGGCCCCCGGTCATGGGGAGCCGGCCCTGCTCCAGCTGCCCGCGGACGAGGTCGATCAGCGCGTCGTACCGACGTTGCGCAGTGGTCCGTCGATCGTCCGGCCCGGCCAGTCCCATGAGGGCACTGAGCCCGGCCTCGAGAACGGCCCCCCCTCCGGGTCGGCCAGGACGTCGAAGGCGTACATGCCGTCGAGCAGCGGGGACAGGTTCGCTCGCCGGGCGGCGAACTGGGCGTCGAAGTCGGACTTCCCCCGCTCGGGATCGACGACGTACCGAAGGTGACGGGCGGCCGTGCGCACCTGCCCGACGTCGGCCGTCTTCGCCAGCTCGGTGAGCAGCTCGGCGCCACGCCGGGCCGACGACGGGTCGAGGTCGGCCATGGCCCGGCCGATCGCCCGCACGGCGTCGTAGCCGACGCAACCGGTCGCCAGCGCCGCCATGGCACCGGCCAACGGCGCGTGGCCGCGATGCGCAGCCCGGGCGAGGCGGACGCGTTCACCGGCGTCGCCCGGAGCCAACCGCAGCCGGTCACACAGCCATGAGCGGGTGGATCGCGCACCGTCGAGCCGCTCGGCGTCGCCACGCGCGTCGGCGGCCGCCACGGTGGCCAGGAAGGCCGCCTCGAGTCGATCGATGGCGGCCCGCAGGCCGGCAAGGTGGTCGGCCCGCTCGCGCGCGATCAGCGTCCCTGGGTCGACGTCGGCAACGGCCGTGACGGCGGCGTCGAGCTGGGCTCGTGCCTCACCGGCCCGGCTGGACGTGCGCGCCTCGCGATGCAGGCCGACGGACACCGGACCTCCTCAGGACGGATTGGACTCGTGGGCGTCGACATCACTGATCCGTCGTTGCGATTCACCGGTTCGATTGGGCCCGCCGGTTCACCACGGATCGGGCCACTGCTCATCTGCGTCGACTGCGCCGCACGCTACCGCCGCCCCCCGACAGCACCACCGCACCAGCCGGCGCCCGGAGTTCGCCGACCGCGAACCGACCACGCGGTCAACGCAGACCCGTCACGAAGGCGTCGAACATCCGGCGCCGGTCGTCGTGGGACGCGGACTCCTGCTCCGGATGCCACTGCACGCCGATCGCCGGACATCGCTGGTGCTCCACCGCCTCGACGATTCCGTCGTCGGCCCAGCCGACGGCCCGCAGGCCCTCACCGACCCGGTCCACGGCCTGGTGGTGCCCGGTGCGCACGACCAACTCGTCGGTCTGCATCATCGCCGCGAGTCGCGACCCGGCATCGAGCCGGATCCGCTCGTCGACGAAGAGGCCGTCGTGGCCGCCCCCACGGTGCAGGGCCCACTCCTCGATGTCGGGAATCAGCGATCCCCCACACGCGACGTTGAGCACCTGGATGCCGCGGCAGATCGCCAGCACCGGCTGGTCGACGTCCAGCGCCGCTCGCACCGCCGCGATCGAGTAGTCGTCCGCGAACCGATCGACTCCGTAGGCGTTGGCCAGGTCCACGTCGTGCCCGTACGACGAAGGGTCCATGTCGCCGCCACCGAGCAGCAGCAACCCGTCGGCGGCGCGCAGCTCCTCGACGGACGGCAGGGCTCCCGACGTGAGGTCGACGAGCCACGGACGGGCTCGGACGTCGACCAGTGTCTGCAGGGCGGTCCGCGTCAGCTGCCGCACGAGCCCGGCCAGGTGCTCGTCCATGTCCGGGAAGTTCAGCGACACGAGCACCGCCACGACCGGTCCGTCAGGGTCACCGGGATCGCTGGGCAGCACCTCGGCGCTGGTGACGCTCATCGACGTCGAAGGGCCTGCAGCGTGTAGGAGTGCGGCAACCGGCCGGGACGATCGGTCACCCGGTACTCACCACCGGGCAGCCGCTGCATCAGTCCGGGCAGTGCCTCCCACGGCACGCTGTCGTGCTCGGTCAGTCCGGTGAGCTCCATCCCCGCGTCGAGCAGACCGGTGACGATCTCAGCCAGCCCGTGGTTCCAGCTGTGGGTGACGTTGTTCGTGAACTCGCGGTCGGTCTCGACGTAGGTGCCGCCCTCCTCGAACACCATGGGCACGTCGTGCTCGAAGTACGGGTACTCCAGCGCGAGCAGCCCGTCGGTGCGCTCCTCGTCCAGCGCCCAGAGCACGGGATGACCCTCGCGGATGAACAGGCGTCCCCCGGGCTTGAGCAGGGCCGACACCACCTGCGCCCAGCCGCGAACGTCGGGCAACCAGCACAGAGCGCCGATCCCGGTGAAGACCAGGTCGAACGACCCGACGGCAAGGACGTCAGGCGCCGCGTACACGTCGGACTCGACGAACTCGACGTCGACCCCCGCGATCTGCGCCAGCCGCCGGGCCTCGACCAGGGCCGCCGGCGAGAAGTCGAGCCCGGTCATCTGCGCGCCCAGCCGGGCGAGGGACACGGTGTCGGTTCCGATGTGACACTGCAGATGGACCCCACGCAGCCCGCTGATGTCGCCGAGGCGAGGCAGGTCGAAACGGACGACGTCGCTGAGGAACTGCGGGTCCTCGGCGAACCGGTGGAACGCGTAGTCGGGGGACGCGGCGTGGGCCGGAGCGCGTTCGTCCCAGTTGGCGAGGTTCACGGATCGGTGGTCGGACATCCGTGAACCGTGCCACGGCGAGCGAGGCGACGCCAGCCGATTGGGCCGACGTCAGACGTACTCGTGACGGCGCAGCCAGGCCATCGCGCCGCCGCCCCAGATCGGTGGCAGGTAGAACGTGACCAGTCGGAACGCGATCGCCGTCGACATGGCCGCGGCGCTGGGGACGCCGATGGCCTCCAGGCCGGCCGTGTAGCCGGCCTCGGCAACGCCCATGCCCCCCGGCACCGGCATGAAACCGGCGAACAGGCTCACGAAGGTGTTGATCAGGATGAGCTGGGCGAGGGTGGCCTCGTGGCCGAATGCCTTCAGACAGATGCCCAGGACGATCGCCTGGATCGTCTGCGCGACGAGGTTCCCGCCGAGCATCAAGAACACCTTGGTGGGCCGACGAAGCACCCCCAGCGCCGTCGACGCCTCCGAGGCCTGGTTGCGCAGCGCTGCCCGGTACCGAGGAGCGGCGTCCTTGATCATCGCGCGGTAGCGAGGCACCGCGACGGCGACGATCACACCGAGGACGAGCAGCACCAGGGCCACGACGATGACGGGGTGGCCGCCCCCGCTCGACGAGGACGACAATGCAGACGACGAACCCGACGAGCCGAGGTTGAGGCTGGCCAAGCCGGACAGGGTGATCGCCAGGATCAGCATCACCTGGACGAAGAACCCGCTCACGCTGTCGACCACGCCGATCGACGCCGCACCACCAGCCGCGATCCCGAACCGCTCGAAGAACCGGATCTCGAGCGCGACTCGGGCCGCCGAGCTCGGCACGGCCAGGGCCACGAACTGGATCGCGTACTCCAGCATGAGCACCGCACCGAAACGCACCGCCTGGACGCTCGCACCCATCGTCGAGAACGCCTGCGCCACCTGGATGGTCGGTGACATGAACAGCGCCAGACACAGCCACACCATGTCGGCCGACTTGAGCTCGTCCACGAGCTGCTGGACGTCGACCCCGGCGAACATCGCGATCAGCGTGTAGGCGATGACACCGATCAGCACGACGCCGACCGCCGAGCGCCAGGTGACCCGGCGCAGCTTCTCCAGCTGCGGTTGTTCCACGCCGGCCCAGTCGGCTGCAGCCTTGCGCAGCGCGCCCATGTCCCAGCTCTGCTCGCGCACGGCATGGCGGGTGGCGCGGTCGAGCACCGCCGGCTGCAGGAACGGCAGGACCTCGACCAGACCGTCGGTCCCCAGCGCATCGGCGGCCGCCGACACGGCCCGCTCGGTCCCGACGACCAGCGCGGTCGAGACCATGAGCTGGGCTCGGTCGCGCATCAGTGCCGCGTGTCCGGCGGCCACCTGGGCCGCTGCGAAGTCGGCCAGCGCGGCGGTCCCGTCTTCGCGCACGACGAGCCGGTACCCGTCGACCCGCCCGTGGGCGACGCCCAGCCCGTGCAGGGTGGCCGCCGCCGCCCAGAACTGGGTGAGCAGGTCGTCGCTGACCTCGCCGGCGTCGAGAGTCGCCAACGGACGAGCGGTCGCGTCACTGACCAGCAGCGCGTCACCCTCGGCGGCGATCCCCGCGGTGATGATCGGCATGACGCAGACCCCGGAGCGTTCGGCCAGCAGCGTCACGAAGGCCTCGTGCTCCACCTGCTGCAGCCGGCCCGCGCCCAGCGTCGGGGTCTCGCCCTTGGTCCACAACGAGGACCACGCCGAAGCCAGGAACTGACCGTCCCAGGCATCTCGCCCGTAGACCTTGACGAGCACCCGCGACCCCTCGGCCGTGGTCGCCGTCATGAGGGCGACGCCGCTGGGCTGGAGGGGCGCGTCCTCGATCTCGTCGACGTCGACGTCGAGGTCGGACAGCGCGAGCTCGACCTGGTCCGGAGTCAGCCGACCGCCCGGCGAACCCAGGAGAAGATGGACGACCGAGGCCGCCAGGAAGCCGACCAGGAAGGCCGCCACGAGCCCGATCGGCAAGGCGATCCCGAGCGCGACCCCGGCGATCGCGCCCACGGTGACGACCCCTCGGCCCACGAACCGCAGCGGACGCGCCAAGTGCGGCGAAGCGGTCACGACCACGGCCACGGCAATGGCCACCCGCATCTCCACGTAGACCGCGGGCGGCTGGCTGGCGAACAGGGCCTTCAGGCTCGACGTCCACTCGGTTCCGGCGACCTCGCCGGCCAGCACGGCCAGGGCGGTCACGACGACGCCGGCCAGCAGCAGGTCGACGAACAGGCGACGTCGACCCGGGCGGACCAGCGGCAGGACCAGCAGGATCACCGCCCAGCCGACCAGCAGGTCGTAGCAGATCTCCCAGAACCAGCCGAACAACCCGGGCAGGCTGTCGATGAACGCGGCCAGCGAGGTGTCGAGCCCCGTCGGTCCAGGGGCCGGGAACGTCACGAGGACCAGGCCGATCAGCGACCCGAGCAGCAGCAGCCAGTCCGTCGGACGACGAGCCCGGGGCGCGTGAGCCGCCGACGAGAAGATCCGGGCCGGCACGAAGCGCAGCCTTCGTCCGGCGTCGACCGTGACGGACTCGTCGGGGTGCCTGCGGTCGCGGTCCGGCGCGTCGACGGGTTCGTCCGTCCCGGAGCGCGTCACGCCACCTCATCTCGAACGCGTCGCTGACGCCCGGCCGGCTGGGAGAGTCCGACCGACCCGGCCATTCGTCGGGATTGTTCCCGGCCGGCGCTGGGAAGTCGAGGACCGAGCGTCCGCGTGACTGTCGGGTCGCGGTCTACTCACCCACGAGGTCGACCAGCCGCTGGCCGTCGTCGAAGAGCAGCCGGGCACTACGTCGCGCAACCACCGCGGCCGCGACGAAACTGGCCGCCAGCAGCAGGTACATGACGACGATCTGGTAGCGCACGGCGACCAGAGGGCTCGTTCCGGCGAGGATCAGCCCGGTCATCGTCCCGGGCAGGCTGATCAGCCCCACGACCCGGGTCGCGTCGATCGCCGGGATGACGGCGTTGCGGATCGCGGTGCGCCGGGAGGGGGCGAACGCGGTCGCGGGCAGCAGCCCCAGGGCCAACGCCGCCTCGATCCTCGGGCGGGTGCTGCGGGCTTCGGCCACCAGTCCCCGCATCGTCAGCGTGCTCGCCTGCATCGATCCGGCAACGACCATGCCACCGATCGGGATGACGATCCGCGGCTCCGCAGGCACCAGGCGCAGCGCCAGCAGGAGGCCGAGCGTGGTGACCGTTCCGCTCGCCACCGCGGTGGTGGCCGTTGCTCGGGCCCTCGGCAGAGCCGGAGCCCGGCGGGCGGCGACGCCCCCGGCCACTACCACCATGACCGCCACCCAGAGCAGCGCGCCCCACAGGCCGGCCCGCTCGAACACGAAGACGAGCAGCAGGCCGACGCCCGCCAGTTGGGCGAAGGCCCGGATCGACGCGACGACGACGTCCCGGGTGAGGGCCAGGCGTTCGCGCCAGCCGACGAGGACAGCGATGCCGACGAAGGCCAGCGCGGCGGCCGCACCGACCCAGCCGACGTGCGGGACCGTCGCGCCGCTCACTCCCTTCCCCCGAGGTAGGCCACGGCTCCCGGCGGGCCGCGATCGACGAACTTCCCCTCGTGCAGAACGAGGACGTCGTCGGACAGACGCGCAGCGCGATCGAGGTCGTGGGTGACCAGGACCGCCGACAGGCCCTGGGCCACCAGGTCGCGGACCACCGCGTCGACCTCGGCGGCGGCGTCCGCATCCAAGGCGCTGGTCGGTTCGTCGAGCAGCAGCGCCTCCGGGCCGACCGCGAGGGCGCGGGCCAGGCACAGCCGCTGAGCCTCGCCACCGGAGAGCCCGGCCGTCGTCCGGTCGAACGCAAGTCGGCCCAGGGCGACCCGGGCCAGCAGCTCGTGCGCCTCGTCGTCGCCGAGGTCGGGGCGTCCGACGCCGAGCTCCGTGCGCACGTTGGCGGTCAGCAGGACCGGCCGCTGCTGCACCAGTCCCACGTCCCGCCGCAGGGCTCGGACGTCGTACGCACGCAGCGGGCGGCCGTCGTGCAGCACCTGCCCGGACGTCGGCTCCTCGAACCGGTTGAGCAACCGCAGCAGGGTCGACTTGCCGGAGCCGCTCGGCCCGACCACGGCCGTGCAGTGACCGGCGTGCACGTGGTCGTCGAGCCCGTCCAGGATCCGGTGTCCGCCCCGTTCCACGATGACGTCGTCGAACGTGAACAGATCGGGAGGTGCAGCCAGGTGTGGCACTGGGCGGGGCTGCTATCCGTCCGAGCGGCGACGGCCGGTGACCACGAGCGCGCCACCGAGTGCGATCAACGCCAGACCCAGCGGTGCCAGGCCCAGCCCACCCGCACCCGTGTGCGGCAGCTCTCCGCCGCCGTTCGTCGTAGCCGAGATGATCACGGTCGGCACGCTGGAGCTGTTGTTGTCGGGCACGAGGTCGAGCGTGGCCGCCGTGACCGTCGCGTTGTTGGTGAGGTCGGTCGGCTCGCTCGGCGCGGTGACGACGACCGTGATCGTGGGGGCAACCGCTGCGTTCGCCAGTGTCGCCCGCGTGCAGGTGACCGAGACGTCGCCGTCGTGACCGCACGTCCATCCCCTGCCCGCCGCGGACACGAAGCCGGCGCCACTGGGCAGGGTGTCGACGACCTTCACCGAGGTGGCGTCATCGGGACCGCGGTTGGAGACCACGAGGTGGTAGGTGACCGGGTCGCCCACCACGACCTCGTCCGGACCGGACTTGACCAGGGACAGGTCGGCGGCAGGCCCGATGCCGGTCGTCACGCTCGAGGTGTTGTTGCTGAGGTCAGGGTCGTGGACGGTGTTGCTGACGTCGGCGGTGTCGGTCAGCGCGGCGGAGTGCCTGGGGGCGGCCACGACGACCGAGATGACCGGGGCCGTCGCCCCGGCCGCGAGCTTCGGCCGGGTGCACGTGACCGAGACGTCGCCGGAGCTGGAGCACGTCCATCCCGGGCCGGCCGCCGACACGAACGTGACGCGGCCCGGGAGCGTGTCGGTCACCGAGAGGTTCATCGCACGGGACGGCCCGTCGTTGCTCACCGAGAGGCGGTACCTCACGTGGTCACCGGCTGCCGCCGACGCCGGGCCTACCTTGACGATCGACACGTCGGCGGACGGCGTCACCGTCGTGTCGACCGACGAGGTGTTGTTGGAGGGGTCGGGGTCGGTGGACGCTGCGGACACAGACGCGGAGTTCGTCAGGCTCGCCGCCTCGGTCGGCGCGGTCACGACCACCGAGATCGCCGGCGCGGTCGCTCCTGGCCCGAGCAGCGCAGTGGTGCACGTCACCGAGACGTTGCCGGAGTGCGAGCACGTCCATCCCGCACCGGCCGCCGAGACGAACGTGACCCCGGCCGGGAGCGAGTCGCTCACCACGAGGTTCACGCCGTCCGACGGACCATGGTTCGTCACGCTCAGCTGGTAGCTGATCGCCGCTCCGGCAACCACCGTCGCGGGACCGGTCTTGGTGATCGCGAGGTCGGCCGATCCGGTGACCGTGGTGCTGGCCGACGCGGTGTTGTTCGTGAGGTCCGGGTCTGGTGTGGTCGACGAGACCGACGCGAAGTTGGTCAACGCACCCGGCTGCGCCGGCGCGGTGACGACCACGGTGATCGTCGGGGAGGTGGCTCCGGCGGCCAGCAACGCGGTGGTGCACGTCACCGAGACGTTGCCGGCGTTGGAGCACGTCCAACCCGCACCTGCGGCGGAGGCGAACGTCACGCCGGTCGGGAGCGTGTCGGCGACCGAGAGGTTCGCCGCATCGGAGGGACCGTTGTTGGTGACCACGAGCTGGTAGGTCACCGAACCGGCCGCAGTGACGGTCGGCGGACCGGTCTTGGTCATGGACAGGTCGGCCAGGGGGGAGACGGTGGTGGTCGCCGCCGCATCGTTGTTCGTCACGTTCGGATCGGCGGTCGTGGCCGACACCTTGGCCGCGTTGGTGATCGAACCGGCCTGCGCCGGAGCGGTGACCACGACCGTGATGTCCGGCGCGGAGGCCACCGTGGCGAGTGCCGCTCTGGTGCAGGTGACCGAGACGTTGCCGGAGTGGGTGCAGCTCCATCCCGTGCCGGCCGCGGACGCGAACGTCACGCCCGCGGGCAGGGTGTCGGTCACCGACACCCCGGACGCGTCCGAGGGACCGTTGTTGGTCACGCTCAGCTGGTAGGTGACGCTGCCGCCCGCCACCACGGTCGCGGGACCGGTCTTGGTGATCGCGAGGTCCGCCGACGGTGTCACGGTGGTGTCGGCCGACGAGGAGTTGTTGCTGGCGTCGGGGTCAGGAGTGGCAGCGGACACGGACGCATCGTTGGTCAGGCTGGCCCCTTGAGTCGGCGCCGTCACCGTCACCGTGATCACGGGTGCGGTGGCGCCGGTGGCCAGCACCGCGGTGGTGCACGTGACCGAGACGTTGCCGACGTTGCTGCACGTCCAGCCGCCACCACTGGCCGACCCGAACGTCACCCCGGCCGGAAGCGTGTCGGTCACGG
>Ga0302321_100002569_pt1 | contig 15573 bp, 12 predicted proteins | sample Fen_T0_1_FD_202505 | JGI IMG/M metagenome (GOLD analysis project Ga0302321, IMG submission 202505) | Peat permafrost microbial communities from Stordalen Mire near Abisko, Sweden - Fen_T0_1 | ecosystem: Environmental > Terrestrial > Soil > Wetlands > Permafrost | place: Sweden: Abisko...
CCGCGTGGCCGCGCCGGCGACCACCGCTCGGGCGCCGATCAGTCCGTGCAGCTCATAGCTCATGACCAACTATTGTGCCCGCCCGGCGCGCACCCGTGGGACCGGGTGCCTCAAGCCTGTGGATGCTGTTCCGGATCGCACGCCCAGCCGGTCGCGTGGCCGAGCGTCCAGGCCACCATGTCGAGCGCCCGCAACGGCGTGACGCGCACGCCGGGGGCGAGCGCGGCCAGTTCCTTCCAGGCCACCTCGCCCTCCTGCAGGTCCTGGCGGACGGCGCCCGCGACCACCCCGGCGAAGTCCGCGTAGGGGCGGTCGGCCCGGCGGGCGAGGTCTCGCGAGAGCTCCGCCGTATAGCACTTGCCGACGTTCACGTCCCACAGCGGGATGAAGCCGGGACGCTTGAGGTGCAACACCTTCGACAGGATCGTCAGCCGGACGCCGTGGCGGTCCCGCGCGTCCAGGACCGAGAAGAGGGCGCCCAGCCGGCGCGTGACGTCGTCCTCGGGGGTGTTGGCGAGGTCGGCGGCCAGGGGGATGTCGGCCAGGGCCCGGTTGAGGGCCGGCAACTGGGCGACCATCCAGGTGTAGGCGTCGAGCGAGAGCCGCCAGACGTTGAGCAGCACCGGGGCGAGCAGGTCCGCCTCGTCGAGCGGGTCGCCGCGCCGGTCGGCCCGGTACGCGTCGTAGGCGGGGTAGGCGGACGCGCGGTCACCGGCGCCGTCCCCCGCGACGTACGTGGTCACCCAGTCGCGGGCCGTCCCGAACGGCACGTGCAGGGCACCCACCCGCACGCACCGCCCGCCGTCGTGAGCGCCCATCGGTCGCGATCCTCCCGCAGCGGTCGCCGTCGCCCTTCCCCGTCCCTGGCAGGTATCGGCTCGCGGAGGGCCGATCCGGAGCGACGACGATCGGGAGACGGGCGCTACCCGCCGTGCTGCCCGAGGTAGCCGCGGGCGAGGTCGACCGGCGCGTGGACCAGCCAGGCGTCCACGAGGGCCTCGTGGAGCTCGGGCAGGCCCGCCTCCTGCAGCTGGGAGGTCCGACATCCCGCCGGCCCAGCCGCGTGGCGCTACGCGTCCGGCTGGCTCGGCGTGACGTCCCCCGCGGAGCCCGAGGATCCCGCGGAGCCCGAGGACGACCCGCCCGCCTGCGGCTCGGAGAAGTGCAGGGACGCGGTGAGCGCGGCGATCGTCTTCTCCGGGGTCGCCACGGTGCCGCCCAGCGTGACGACGAAGATGTGATCGGCGTGGATCGCGTAGAGCTGCGTCATCCGGGTCGCGGCGCCCTGCACCGTCACCGTGCCGTCGACGCGCAACCCGGTGGCGCCGTCGATCGTGATCTTCCGGCTGGCGAGGCGGGTGAACGGGGTGCGTGCTTTCAGCAACGTCTTGATGCTCTCGGCCTGGCCGGGCAGATCGTCGCTGGTCGCGCCCCCGGCCTCGGTCGCCATCATGTTGACCGAGCATCCGGTGAGCCGGTCGACGGCGAACACCTTCATGTTCGCCACGAACGCCTGGGCGGCCATCTCGCTGAGGCGGCTCTTCATCGCCGCGGCGCCGTTCCTGGCGATCTGTTCCAGCTGCTCCCTGCTCGTGATCCGGACGTAGCCCCGGGGCAGGTCGATCACGTAGCCCACGGCGGCGTCGGTGACGCGGGTCCTCCCGTCGGGCAGCCTCCGGGTGCCGTTCGACGCCTCGGCCGGCGCCGCGACGGTCGCCGACGGCGTGGCGGTCGACGACGCGGCGCCGGACGCCGTGGCGGAGGCGCTGGTGGTCCCGCGCGCGAGCGGGACCGTGGAGGCGCTCGTCGCCGCCTTCGTCCCGCACCCGGAGGCCAGCAGCAGGACCACCAGCCCCCCGGTGATCCGTCCCGCCGTCCGTGCCGTACCCCGTCCGTGCATGATCCCTGACCCCCGAACCGGCATCCCCCCGTGGATGCGTGATCGGGAGCCTAGCCGCGCACGGGCCCGCCCATGGTCGACTCCGGCACAGTGGGCACCTCTCCCGGTGCCGGCGGCAGCCGCTACCGGGAACCGGCGCCCTCGATGCGGCGGAACACCAGGACGACGCCGTCCACGCTCGGCGGCAGCACCTGGCGGCCGAGCGCGCCGTCCTCGACCAGCTCGAACGCGGTCTGCCGGCGGTAGGCCGCCCAGTTGCCCGCGGCGTGCTCGTGGCGGGAGGTGACGACGACGTACAGCTGCACGCTGGGGGTCGTGAAGACGTGCTGCTCGAAGGCGTTGCCCGCCGGAGGCCAGGAGCACAGGACGACCTGCGGCGCGTACCGCTTCAACGCGGCCACCGCGTCGAGCGTGCGGACCCGGTCGTCGGGGGCGACGCCGACGTCCCAGCTGTGGTCGTCCGTGGCGGTGACGTCGACGCCCTGCTCGGCCAGGAGCCGGGCCAGGGTGCCGTCCCCCGCGGCGATCTCCAGGCACGGGCGGCCGTCGACGAGCCCGGCCAGCGCCCTGATCAGCGGGCGCGAGTAGAAGCAGTAGATGCCCTTCGGCAGGACCAGCGGCATCAGCCGGCGCCGCTGGGGCAGCAGCGGCCACAGCAGGCGGAACGTCCGCAGCCGGACGGCCTTGCGCCGCAGTCCCTGCGCGAAGAGCAGCCGCTGCAGCACCCAGCCGTTCACGAGCCCGAGGCGCAACCGGTCGCCGGTCACCCCGGTCTCGACGCGCAGCGCGGCCTGCCGGACCGCCTCCACCGTCATCTGGCGCCGCACCGCCTCCGCCGCGACGACGGCCGCGGGCCGCGCGTGCCCGGGCGTCGGGGTGACGGGCCGCGCCACCTCGGTCAGGTACTCGCGGACCGCCTCGACGCCGCCGCGGCGCGTCAGCGCGGCCAGGTGCGCCTCCACCTGCTCCCACTCGGCGGGGAACGCCTGCCGCATCTGCGACAGCGAGGGCTCCGTCCGGAGCCACTGCGCGACGTCGCGCGGGCGTCGCGCCACCCGGGCGCCGGCACGGACCATGCCCTCCCATCGACCCCGGCCGCACCCCCCTTGAGCGCCCCCTCGAGCACCCCGCCCCTCGTCGGGGGAGCGGGGCGTCAGCCCGGACGCGCCGCCACGACCGCCGTCGCCACCACCAGGTCCTCCCAGGCCATCCCGACGCTCTTGAAGACCAGCGGCCGGTCCGGCGGCGGGGTGACGGCGCCGGTCACCACGTCCCGCAGGCACACCAGGCGCTCGGCGGTCAGCGCCCCCTCGGCCACCGCCAGCACGACGTCGCCCGCCTCGCGCAGGGCCGTGGCGGCGTCCTCGACGACGACGGTCGCGCGGGCGAGCAGCGCCGCGTCGAGCTCGCGGGCGTCCGGCTCGTGCGACCCCACGGCCACCACGACGGCGTCGTCGCGCAGCAGCGCGGAGTCGAACACCGGCGTCCGGGCCGAGGTGGCGCAGACGACGACGTCGGCGGACCGCAGCACCTCCCCGGCACCGGCGGTCCCGAGCGCCACCGCACCCTCCGGTGCGGTCCGCGGGTCGCGGACCAGGTGGACGGCGCGCTCGACCGGGCGCACCGACGCCAGCGCGGCGGCGTGGCCGCGGGCCTGCGGGCCGGCGCCGACCAGCACGAGGCGCAGCGGGCGGTCGGGCAGCCGGGCCGCCACGGCCGCCACCGAGACGGCCGGGGTGCGCAGCGTCGTCAGCGCGGTCCCGTCGAGCACGGCCCGCGGCGCGAGGGTCACCGGATCGAACAGCAGGTGGACGGCGTGGATCCGGGGCAGCCCACGGGCCGGGTTGCCCGGCGCCACCGTGGCGACCTTCACCCCGGCCGCGGCCCCTGCCGGCGTCCAGGCGGCCGCGGACGGCATCAGCAGGATCTGGCCCTGCGCGACGCCGACCGCCGTCCGGGCCGGGTCCGCGGCCGGGTCGAGGCCGCCGCGCAACGCGTCGGTGACGGCCCGCGCGGCGGCGGCGGGCCCCAGGGCGGCGACGGCGGCGGCGTCCAGGAACCTCACCGCGGCGTCCGGCCCGCGCGCCGGGCTCCGCGCCGGGCTCCGGGGCGGGCTCCGGGGCGGGCTCCGGGGCGCGCTCCGGGGCGGGGGACGACCCGATGATCCATGGCGGGAGGATACAAACCCTGGTCGTCCTCGCCGGACGGCCCGGGCCGCGCCGACCTGCACCGGGCCCGCGCCGCACCGCTCAAGCCGGTCCGGCCGGGCGCCGATGACCCGGTCAGCGGTCGCGCGTCCGGCGGGCAGCGGGTACGGACGGCTGGAGAGGCAGGGCTCCATGGACCTCAAGCGCAAGATCTCACTGTCGTTCGTCGTGGTCGGCGCGGTGTCGACGGCGCTGAGCAGCTGGGCCGTGGTCGAGTCGGTCCAGTCCAAGGGCCAGGTGGCGCACTACCGGGAGCGGATCGCGAGCGTGCAGCAGTCCGTGGCCCGGATGCGCGCGGACTTCCTCCAGTACGACGACCAGCTGAACATGGTGACCCTCGTCGTCGCGACCAGCCCGCAACAGACCCAGCTCGTCGCCGACACCTACGCCCAGGCGACGCACTCCCGGGCCGCCTTCACCACCGACCTCGCCGCCGCCCGGGCGGCGGCCGACGACGCCCAGCTGCGCGGGGCGGTCGACCAGATCACCACCGAGATCGACGGGTACGACCGCTTCGCCCGGACGACGTGGACCGACCTGCAGGCCAAGCAGATCCTCGCCGCCGCCCGCGCCATGACGATCGACAACTCCGAGGTCTCCGACGCGCTGACCGCGAGCCTGGCCGACGCGGACCGGCGGGCCGGGGTCCTGTCGGACGACGCCCTCTCCCAGCTCGACCGGCGCCAGACCCAGGTCGTGGTGGCCGGCACGCTCCTGGCCGCCTCGGTCCTGGCCCTGCTGGTGGGCATCGGCCTGTTCATCCAGCGGTCGCTGTCGCGCCTGGTCGGGGAGGTCATGGCCGCCACCGACCAGCTGGCCCAGGCGTCGCACCAGATCGCGGGCGCCTCCCAGTCGCTCTCGCAGACCGCCACCGAGCAGGCCGCGTCCGTGGAGGAGACCTCCGCGAGCATCGAGCAGATGGGCGCGGCGATCGCGCAGAACAGCGAGAACGCGAAGATCACCGAGGGGATCGCGGCGAAGGCCGCCAGCGAGGCCGTCGACGGCGGGGACGCCGTCCGGCAGACCGTCACCGCGATGAAGCAGATCGCCACGAAGATCGCCATCATCGACGACATCGCGTTCCAGACGAACATGCTCGCCCTCAACGCCACCATCGAGGCCGCCCGGGCCGGGGAGCACGGCAAGGGCTTCGCCGTCGTCGCCAGCGAGGTCGGCAAGCTGGCCGAGCGCTCGCAGATCGCGGCGCAGGAGATCGGCGAGCTGGCGATCGGCAGCGTCCGGACCGCGGAGCGCGCCGGGGATCTGCTGGAGGAGATCGTCCCCTCGATCCGGCGCACGTCGGACCTGGTGCAGGAGATCGCCGCCGCTTCGGCCGAACAGTCCGGGGGCGCCGTCCAGATCGGCTCGGCGATGGCGCAGATGACCCAGACCACGGCCCAGAACGCCTCCTCCAGCGAGGAGCTCGCGGCCACCGCCGAGCAGATGAGCGGGCAGAGCGCCGCCCTGCAGCAGCTCATGCGGCTGTTCAGCTCCGGCGGTCGCCCGGGCGGTCGCTCCGGCCCGCTCCGGCCCGCGCCGTGGACCGATCACGCCGTCCGGCCCGGGGGCATCAGGCCGACGGCGATCCGGGGACGGATCCCGCTGCAGACCCAGCGGCACGACCTCCCCGCGGACGTCGAGGCGAAGTTCGACCGCTTCTGACCCTCGGTCGGGCACCACCCCGCATCCGACCGTCGACAGACGCGGCCCGATCTGGTCGGGTGGGGCCATGACCTCCGGCGTCGACGACCTCGGCCGCGCCGTCACCGTGCGAGGGCCGGTCCGGCGCGTGGTCTCGCTGGTGCCCTCGCTCACCGAGGCGGTCGCGGCGACGGCGCCCGGCGTCCTGGTGGGGGCGACCGACTGGTGCACCCACCCCGCCGAGCTGGACGTCGCCCGGATCCGCGGGACCAAGAACCCTGACGTCGCGCGGATCGTCGCGCTCCGCCCCGACCTGGTGCTCGCCAACGAGGAGGAGAACCGCCGCGCCGACGTCGAGGCGCTGGACGCCGCGGGCGTGCCCGTCTGGGTCACCGACGTGCGCACCCTGGACGGCGCGTTCACGTCCCTGGCCCGGATGCTGCGCCTGGCCTGCGGCGACGACCGGGTGGACTGGCTGGAGGGGACCCGCACGGCCTGGGACGGCGTCGCCGTGCCGGGTGCACGGCGGCGCGCCGTCGTCCCGATCTGGCGCCGCCCGTGGATGGCCGTGGGCCGGGACACCTTCACCGGCTCGGTGCTGGCCCGGCTCGGCGTGGACAACGCCCTGGCCGGCGTCGCCGGGCGCTACCCGCACGTCGAGTTGGACGCGCTGCCCCCGCACGACCTCGTCGTGCTCCCCGACGAGCCCTACCCGTTCGGCCCGGACGACGGCCCGGAGGCGTTCGCCGGCACGCCCGTCGCGCTGGTGCCCGGGCGCCTGCTGACCTGGTACGGCCCGTCCCTGCTGGAGGCGGCGCTGGTGCTGCCGGACCTGCTCTCCCCCGAGCTGCCGCCCTCCCCTCCGTGATCATGCAATCCGGGACGATCATGCAACCCGGAAGGATCACCGCCATCCACCACCGGCAACCGGGGCGGTGATCTTCTTCCGCCGGGGAGGTGCGGCCCGTTCCCGAACTGCACGATCGTCCCGGATCGTTCGATCACGGGGTGGGAACGTCAGGCGGTGGCGGTGGCCACCGAGGCGGACGCGGCGGCCTGCAGCGCGGGCCCGAGGACGCGGTCCAGGTCGGTCAGGGCCCTGGACCACTGCCGCGGCGACGGGACGTAGTGGTTGTAGTAGCTGGCCCCCTCGGCGACCGGCCCGAACACGGCGACCCCGCCCGCGACCCCGCCCGCCCGGGCGACCGGTCGGCCGTCGCGGTCGAGGCGCAGGTGCCCGGGGACGCCGTGGCCCGGCTCGACCCAGCGGCGCAGCGAGGCGCCGACGGGGTCGACCGCCGGGTCCGCGCTCGGCCAGCTGAGGTGCGCCCGGACGACGACGTCGACGGGCACGGTCAGAGGCTCGGCCAGATGGGCGGACCGCAGTTCCCAGCCGTCACCCGCCCGCGCCAGCTCGGGTGCCGGCCCCGGGCCGAGCTGGACGATCCCGGCGACGAGCAGCTGCAGCAGCTCGCGGATCCGCTCCTTCTGCGGGCCGATGACGACGCGGTTCACCAGCGGCGCGTACTCCTGCAGGAACCAGCGGTGGGACGCGGCCGTCAGGCCCGGCGGGTCGACCGCCGTCCGCAGGGCCTCGCGGTGGTCGCGGAGCACCTCCAGACCCTCCTTGACCAGGCTCACGCCCAGCCCGAGCTCCGCCTCGCGCAGGTCCGCACCCGCCCGCTCCACGACCGCGTCGTGGAACTGCCGGTAGCCGGTCCAGGCCCGGGGGTGGGGGCTCAGGACGTCGTCGACGACGCGCAACTGCTCCGCCGTCGCGCCGGCCATCCGGGCGCGGATCTCCGCGCGGACCAGCGGTTCCACATCCCGCCGGAAGTCCAGGCCCCCTGGCCCGGCCCGGTGCAGGGCGGCGATCGCCTCGGCGGTGAGATACCGGGCGGGCCGGGGTCGTCGCCCGGCGGGAAGGGCCGGGCGGGCGCACGGGAGCCAGCCGGACCGGTTGACGACGACGATGCGCGGCTCGCGACCCGACGGCCGGTACCCGCCCGCCGTGAAGCGCCCGCCCCGCCCGACGGTCAGGGCCGCGACCACGTCCATCCCGGCCAGGCCGCTGCCCAGCACGGCGACGGTGGCGCCGTCGGGTACCGCCTCGACGGCGCCCGGCAAGGGGTACGGCGCGTCGACGACGCCGTCCGACGGGACCGGCGTCGCGGCCGGGAGCCCGTGGCCCACGGTGACGACGGCGAGGTCGACGACGTGCCGCTCCCCGTCGGCGGTCGTCACCACGGCACCGGGGCCGAGCGGGACGACGCCGGTGGCGACGGTCCGCAGGTGCCGGACGGCGAGGCGCTCCGGGCACCGGTCGAGCAGGTCCTGCGCGGCCCAGCCGAGGTAGCGGCCGAGCAGCGCGCGCGGCAGGAAGGTGTCGAACGCGACCGGGCCCGGGACCGCCGACGTCGCCTCGCACCACTGCTGCAGGTCCGGCCCGGGCGTGACCGGGGCGCCGGGCACCATCCGCTCGTCGGAGAAGATGGTGAGCTGCGAGGCGACGGTGTTGAGCAACAGGTGGTCCGGCTGCTGCGGGTCGTGCACCCCGATGCCCAGCGGGCCCGGCTCCACGAGCAGCAGCTCGACCGGCGGCCCGCCCGCCCGGGTGTGGCTGACGACGCGCTCGACGACCGACAGGCCGCGCGGTCCGACCCCGACGACGGCGATCCTCATCGTCCCCACCGCCGGAACCGTTGCGCGCCAGCGGAGCTGGACGTTCCCCTGTGCCAGGACATCTCTCGCCCTCCGTTCGACCGATGGGGAAAGTCTGAGCGGCCTCGGCGGGCCGGGTGAGTCAGGAGTTGCCCTGACAGGACGGCGGCCCCGCCCGCCCGTGCGGCAGACTGCCGGGATGAACGGCGCGGGCACCTCGAACGACCTCGGCGAGACGGAGGCGCTCCTCGGCTTCCTCGACGCGCAGCGCGGCTGCGTGCTCGACGTCCTGGCGGGCCTGGACGACGAGGCGCTGCGGACGGCGCTGCTCCCCTCCGGATGGACGGCACTCGGCCTGCTGCAGCACCTGGCCTGCACCGAGCGGTACTGGTTCCTGGAGGTCGTCGCGGGCCGGCCGTCCGCCGACCCCTGGGGCGGCACCGAGCCGGACCCCGACCCCGACGCCGAGTGGCGGGTCGACCCCGGCAGGACGGCGGCGGACGTCGTCGCGCTCTACCGCGCCGCCTGCGCCGAGGCCGACGACGTCCTGCGCTCGACCCCGCTGACGGCTCCCCCGCGCCACCGGGAGAGCCGGTGGCCGCCGGACGACGTGCCCGACGTCCGGTGGGTCGCGCTGCACATGATCGAGGAGACGGCGCGGCACGCCGGCCAGCTCGACGCCTGGCGCGAGCTCCTCGACGGCCGCACCGGCCTCGGCCCGCGCTGAGCCCATGCCCGCCGACCCCGGACCCGCCGCCACGAGCCAGCACCTGCGCGTCCTCGACGGCACGTACGTGGTCGAGCTGCGCCACGCCACGGACCCGCTCGTCACCGGCCCCGAAGCCACCGGCCCCGAAGCCACCGACCCCGAAGCCACCGACCCCGGACCCGCCGGCTGGCTGGCGCTGGTCCGGTCGGACGAGGGGCTCACCGTGGTGCGGCGCGCCCGGACCGGCGACGACGCGCCGCCGTGGGCCGCCCTCTTCTCGGGCGGCACCCTGCACGGGCTCGACGTGCCGGGCATGCTCGTCGCGCTGCTGCGCCCGCTGGCCGACGGCGGGGTGCCGGTGTTCGTCTGCTCGACGTTCGGCGCCGACGTCGTCCTGGTGCCCGCCGAGCAGTTGGACGCTGCCGCGGGCCTGCTGTCCGCCGCCGGCCACCGGGTGGACCGCCCCTGAGGGCGGCCCCGCCCGGCGGCCGTGGCGCCGGCGGGGCGCGTCAGCGGGGTGCCATGTCCGCGATGACGAGGTCCATCAGCTCCTCCGGGGCGTCCATGAACCGGTAGTGGGAGCCGTCGAGCACGCGGAACGTCGTCTCGCCGCAGTCCGACCAGCCGGCCATCGCCCGGTGGTCCACCTCGACGTCGCCGCTCCACCCGACGGCGGTGATCGGCGTCGAGAGCACGGTCGGCCGGTCGGGCCGGTACCGCTTGTTCGCCTCGACGTCCGCCCGCAGGATGCCCAGGCTCAGCTCGACGAGCGACGGCCGCGGCTTGCCGCCGAGGGCGACGATGAGCCCGGACACCTCCTCGGCGAGCTGCTCGTCGGACAGTTCCAGGAACCGGCCGGCCGGCCCCTGGTGCGGCGCCACCTGCGAGGAGACGAAGAGGCGCACGGGCGCGGGGAGGCCGCGCTCCATCAGCCGCACCGTCGTCTCGTAGCCGGGCAGGGCCGACCCGCAGTGGCCGAAGAACGCGAACGGCCGGTTCAGGTACGGGACCAGGGCCTCCGCCAGGTCGTCGGCGAGTTCCTCGTACGTCGCGTAGGGGTCCTCCGCGAGCCGGTTCTCGCGCCCGGGCAGCTGGACGGGGCACACCTCGACGTCGCCGAGGTACCGCGGCCACTGCCGGTACATGCTCGCCCCGCAGCCGGAGTACGGCAGGCAGAACAGGCGCGCGGTGCTCTCGGGCGAGGGCTCCCGCAGGAACCACTTGCGGCGGCGTGCCACCTCGCGGGTCGTGGTGGTGGTCATGCCGGTGCCTCCCTGCGGGGTCGGGGGGTGCTCACGACGTCGCCGCGAGCTCCGCGGCGTCCTGGTAGAGCCGGCGGGCCTCCGGCTTGACCGTCGCCACCAGCGGCAGGTGCTTGATGCCGGCGACGAAGTTCGAGTAGAGGTGGACGACGTCGCCCGCCAGCTCGAAGTGCTCGAAGTTCTGCAGCAGCTCGTCGAAGAGGATCTGCACGGTCAGGCGGGCGACCGTGTGGCCGACGCAGTAGTGCGCGCCCACCCCGAAGGTGATGTGCCGGTTGCGCTTGCGCCGGATGTCGAACCGGTAGGGGTCGGTGAAGACGGTCTCGTCGCGGTTGCACGCGCCCAGCCAGACGACGACGGCCTCGCCCTGCCGGATCGTGCGCCCGCCCAGCTCGACGTCCTCGAGCGCGTACCGCATGAAGTGGTTCGCGGGCGAGGCCCAGCGCAGCGCCTCGTCGATCGCGGTGCGCTGCACCGACTCCTGGTGGGTGCGCCAGTCGTCGAACAGCCCGCTGGTGACGAACTCCATCATCGCGCCGGTCGGCACGTAGGGCGTGGTCACGTTGGCGCCGAGGATGAGGCTGTAGCAGTTGGACAGGATCGCGCCGGTCTCGGGCCGCTGGCCGTCGAGGTCGATGCTCAGCAGCATGCTGATCAGGTCGTCGCCGAGGTCGTCGCGGCGCACCTTGAGGATGTCGTGGAAGTACGCGAACAGCTCCCGGTGCGCCAGCTCGAGCGTCCGCTTCTCGGTGCCCACGCTGTACTCCGGGTCGGCCGGCGCGATGGACATCGCGGTGAGCTCGGTCAGGCGGGGCCAGTCCGAGCGCGGCAGCCGCATCATGGTGCCGGCCGCCGCCATCGGCAGGATCATCATCGCCTCGGCGAAGTCGAACGGCTCGCCGGTGACCGCCCGCGAGAGCACCCGGCGGATCTCCGCCTGGATCGCGGGCCGGTACTTCTCGACCGCCTTGTTCGTGAGCGCCCGCTGCACCGGCTCGCGCATCCGGCTGTGCTGGGGCGGGTCCGTCGCCGCCATCTGCCGGCCGCGCGCGGGGTCGTCCTTGCCCAGCAGGTAGAGCATCGTGCCGCGCTGGGAGGTGAAGCGGGTGTGGTCGCGCAGCACGGCCTCGCCGTCCGCGTACCGGACGACGGACCAGAAGCCGAGGTCCTCGTCGACCTGCTGCCAGCGCACGGGGTCGTCGTGGCGCATCTTCGCCCACACCGCGTGCGGGTCACCGCTGCTGTAGAGGCCCGGGTCGATCAGGTTGACGGAGTCGAGGTCGAGGGGGGCGCCCTCGATCGGACGGGTCAGTCTCATGCGGAGAGTCCCTTCGTGCGTGCGGTGAGCAGGTCGTCGATCGCCGTGGCGAGCTCGGCGACGGTCGGGCGGAGGTAGAGGGTCCGCGCGGAGATCTCCACGCGGTAGTGGTCCTGCAGCGCGCCGAGCAGCTCGGCGGCGATGAGCGAGTGGCCGCCCAGCTCGAAGAAGTCGTCGTCCACGCCGACCGGCTCGACGGCGAGCAGGTCGGACCACAGCTCGGCCAGGTGGCACTGCACGCCACCGGTCGGGGCCACGTAGTCGGGGCCGATCGGGCGGGACACGCGCACCGCGGGCGGCAGCGCGCCCCGGTCGACCTTGCCCGTCGGGCCGAGCGGGAGCTCGGGCAGCAGGATGATCGCCCAGGGGACCATGTACGTGGGCAGCGCCTCGCGCAGCCGCTCCCGCAGCTGGGCCGCGCGCGCCGAGGGTCCGGCGTCCGCGGGGTCGTCGGCGACCACGTAGGCGACGAGCCGCTTGCCGCGGCTGCCGTCGACCTGGGCGACGACGACGGCGTCGTGCACCTCGGGGTCGGCGAGCAGCTCGGCCTCCACCTCGCCCGGCTCCACCCGGAAGCCCTGGACCTTGATCTGCCGGTCCGCCCGGCCGAGGAAGTCCAGCACGCCGTCGGCGCGCCAGGCGGCCAGGTCGCCGGTGCGGTAGAGGCGGCTGCCCGCGGGCCCGAAGGGGTTGGGCACGAAGCGTTCCGCGGTCGCCGCGGGGCGGCCGAGGTACCCGCGGGCGAGCCCGTCACCGCCGGCGTACAGCTCCCCGGGGACGCCGACGGGGACCGGTTGCAGGGCGGCGTCGAGGACGAGCGCCTGCGTGCCGCTGACGGGACGCCCGACGGGCAGCGCGGGCCCCTCCGGCCGGGTCCGGGTGCTCCAGCAGGCCGTGAACGTGGTGTTCTCGGTCGGCCCGTACCCGTTGGTGAACAGCAGCCCCGGATGCCGTTCCAGCACCTGCGCCACGTGGCCGGGCGAGACGACGTCACCCCCGGCGAGCAGGTGACGCAGCGTCGCGAACGCGTCCGGCCGCAGCGACGCCAGCTGGTGGAACAGCCCGGCGGTCAGCCACATCACGCTGACCCGCCGCGCGACGCAGAACTCGGCCAGCGCGTCGAGGTCGATCGGCCCGGGCGGGAGCACCTCCAGGCGGGCCCCGTTCGCGAGCGGCGCCCAGAGCTCCAGCGTCGAGGCGTCGAACGCGACGGGCGACAGGTGCAGGAAGACGTCGTCCTCCCGCACGTCCAGCCAGTCCGGCCCGCGCACGAGGCGGCTGACGGCGGCGTGCGGGATCGCCGCGCCCTTGGGCGTCCCGGTGGAGCCCGAGGTGAAGCTGACGTAGGCGAGGTTGGCCGGTCGCACCGCCCGCGCGACGAGCACGGCGTCCTCGTCGGGGCCGGCGCGGTCGGGGCCGGCGTCGCTCCCGGGGTCGTCGACGAGGACCACCCGGGCCCCCTGCGGGGCGCGGTCGGCCAGGTGCGCCTGGGCGACGACGACGCCCGCACCGGTCTCGCCGAGGATGTGCGCGACCCGGGCGGCCGGCAGGTCGGCGTCGAGGGCCGTGTAGGCCGCGCCGGCCTTGAGGACGGCCAGCAGGCTCACGACGAGGTCGACCGACCGCTCGGCCAGGACGGCGACGACGTCGTCCACCTGCACGCCCGCGGCGACCAGCCGGACGGCGAGGCGGGCGGCCCGGCCGTCCAGCTGCGCGTAGGTGAGCACGGTCCCGCCGCAGCCGACCGCGGGCCGGTCGGGCCGCAGGCGGGTCTGGGCGGCGACCAGGTCGGCGACCGACGCCGCGGCGAGCGGCGGCACGCCGTCCCCGCCGAACGCCAGCACGCGGGCCCGCTCGGCCGCGGTGGTCAGCGGCAGCTCGCCCACGGGGGTGGCGGGCCGGACCGTTCCCGCGGCCGCCGCCAGGCGCACCTGCTCGTCCAGCCCGGCGAGCCCGTCCGCCGGGAGGCTCGCGTCGACGGGCACGGCATCGGGACCGTCGGCGGCGGGACCGTCCGCCACGGGTTCGCGGGCTGCACGGGCGGCGAGGTCGACGAGACGCCCGAAGCCGAGCGCGGCGTCGACGTCCACCGTGACGGCGGCCCGCGGGACGCCGAGCGGGCCGGGCAGGGCCACCCGGACCCGCTCGGCACCGGTCCGGCGGTGCAGGACCGCCACCAGGGCGGCGAGGGCGACCGCGTCGGCGACCGCGGGTGCGGGTGCGGGTGCGGGTGCGGGTGCGGTCGGGGCCGCGGGGGCGGGCGTGTCGATGACCGTCATCGGGCTGGCTCCTCGATCGGGTGGTGGCCGGGACGGGCGGCGGCGGGCACCCGCAACGGGACACCGCACGGGCCGGTGGCCTGGAAGGCGGGGGCGTCGGGCTGGTCGGCGATGCGGGTGAGCAGGTCGAGGTAGTCCTGGGCGAGGTCGGCGACCCGCGCCTCGCTGTAGAGGTCGGTGCGGTAGGTCTGGATCAGGTGGACGCCGTACACGCCGCCGGTGACCCGCATCGCGAACTGAGGCTGCGAGCGCGGGTAGGGCACCCACTGGGTCAGCGACCCGGCGAGACCGCTCGCGGCGTCGACGGGGATCTCGGGATCGGTCTCCTCGGTGAACAGCACCGGCAGCCGCAGCGGGCCGCCGTCCACCAGCTGGCTGATCCGGGTCGCGGGCAGGTCGCGGTGCTCCAGGTCGGCCGAGAAGCCGTCCCGGACCCGCTCGAGCAGCTCCCGGAACGTGGGCGTGCCGGACAGGTCGATGCGCACCGGCGGCTCGTTGATGAAGACCCCGAGGATGTCGTTCATCTCGGGCCGGTCCCGCACCGACACCGGGGTGAAGAGCGCGATGTCCCGCTGGCCGGAGTAGCTGCCGAGCAGCAGCCCGAACGCGGTCACGGTCACCATGAACAGGCTGGCCCGGCTCTGGGCGCCCACGGCCCGCAGCTGCTCGACGAGCTCGTCCGGCACCCGGATCCCGCGGGTGTGGCCCGCCGTCGTGAGCGTGGCGGGCGTGAGGTCGTTGGGCTGGACGAGCGTCTCGCACCCCGCCAGGCGGCGGCGCCAGTAGGTCTCCAGGGACGCCGCGGTGGACTCCAGGCGCCGGTTCTGCCAGGCGGCGACGTCGACCGGCTGCACGGGCAGGGGCGGGAGCGGCAGCTCCACCCCGGCGACGGCCGCCGCGTACCCACCGGACAGCTCCCCGCAGAAGACCTCCAGCGACCGCAGGTCACCGATGACGTGGTGCATCGACAGGGCCAGCACGTGGCGCTCGGGGGCGGTCCGGAACACGGTGAGGTACAGCAGCGGTCCGGTGGTGACGTCGAACGGCCGGTCGAAGAAGGCCGCCAGGGCGGCGTCGACGTCCTCGGGGGCGACGTCGACGACGTCCACGGTCAGCGACGGCTCGGGGTCGATCTCGGCCACGACGCGACCCTCGTGGAGCAGGTAGCGGGTGCGCAGCGGCTCGTGCCGCTCCCCCAGCCGGCGCAGGACGCCGCGCAGCAGCGTGACGTCGAGCGGGCCGTCCATGTCGATGGCGCCCACCAGGATGTACGTCGACCGCGCCGGGTCGCCGTCGTGCTGGTGCCAGAACTGCTCCTCCGTGGCGGAGCTCTCGTAGCGGGTGCCCGGCACGCGCGGCAGCACCGGGATGCCCGGTACGGCGGAGCCCCCCGCCCGGCGGCCCGCCAGCAGGGCGAGCACGACCTCGCTGACCGCGGCGACCGTCGGGTCGGGGCCGAACAGGCTGCTCAAGGGCAGCTCGACCCCGAAGGTCTCGCGGACCATCGCGGTCAGCCGCACCGCGGCCAGGGAGTTGCCCCCGAGGTCGAAGAAGCTGGACCCGACCCCCACCGCGGTCCGGCCGAGCAGCTCGGCC
>Ga0302321_100002570_pt1 | contig 15569 bp, 11 predicted proteins | sample Fen_T0_1_FD_202505 | JGI IMG/M metagenome (GOLD analysis project Ga0302321, IMG submission 202505) | Peat permafrost microbial communities from Stordalen Mire near Abisko, Sweden - Fen_T0_1 | ecosystem: Environmental > Terrestrial > Soil > Wetlands > Permafrost | place: Sweden: Abisko...
CAATCGCTGGGAGCCGGCCAACGGCCTCCGCGCCATTCGCACCGGCCTGGTGGACGCGGTGCAGGTCATCTACAACATATTCGACCAGGCGCCCGAAGACGAATTGTTCCCACTCTGCCGCGAGATGAACATCGGTGTCATCGCGCGCGTGCCGCTCGACGAAGGCAGCCTCGGCGGCAACATGACGCTCGACACCAAGTTCCCCGAAGGCGACTGGCGCGGCCGCTACTTCAGTCCCGAGAATCTCGTGCCGACCATCCAGCGGGTCGAACGACTTAAGCAAGTGCTTCCACAGGGGATGACTCTGCCAGAGATGGCGCTTCGGTTTGTTCTCTCGGAGCCGACCGTTAGCACGACGATTGTCGGCATGAGGAAGCCCGAACATGTCGCGGCCAATGTGAGCTACAGCGACAAAGGCCCACTGTCATCTGATCTGATTGCCGAGCTTCGCAGCCATCGTTGGGACCGCAAGCCGGCGCACTGGTCGGATTAAGTATTCAGTGAGGAGGGGGCGATCACTCGCCCTTTTTGTCTTTGTCGGGCTTGTCCTTGGGCTTCTCGCACGGCTTGTCCTGCGGCTTCGGTTTCCACTGTCGCTTCGGATCTAGTTCAATGGTCACATTGACGGTGTTGTCCGCGCAGTCGCGCAGCCACAGCACGTCACGGTCGTTATCAAATCCTTCCGGCAAGAGTTCGCGATTTTCTGCAAGGAATTTCTCAAGGTAGTCGAGGTTGTAGGGTTCGCCCGGCTTTAGCTCCCACTTCGCCTTCAGCTTCTCCGCGGGTTCATTCTTACCCTCGACTCTCAGGTCTCCCATCCGATACTGAATCCCTTCTTCGATCGCGAAGGCCACGGTCACTTGCCCGTTGACTGCTTTCTGCGTATCAGGCACCAGATTGGCTTCAAGATAACCTGTGGTCCAGTATTTCTTGGCCGCACTTTCGATGCCGAGGCGCACTTTCTCGGCGTCAAACACGTCGCCCGCGTGGAGCGGAAATCCTTGCCGCAACTCGTCCGTACTGAAGGCCGCATTCCCCGTAAACTTGAATTCGGCGAGATGGTACAGCGGTCCTTCGTCAACTTCCGCTTCCACACGCACCGGCTTCTTCTTCGCCAGCGGATCGAGCGCAACGACCTTTAGGTTGGTCACGTCGGCGTCGAAGTAGCCATGCTGCATAAACGCATACTTAATGCGCTCCTCGACCTCTTGGTCGTCATCGTGCATGGTCACGGATGAAAGACCGTTACTGATGTCCGTAAGTTGAGTGGAATTCAGGGTCGTCGTCCCAGACAAGACAACTTCCTGGGCGACGATCTCGCCATCACCAGGCGGACGTTTGGACTTGCCGCTCTGGCCCACAGCGCACATCGCCAACGCCAGTACGATCACCACGGAATTGCGGAGACGATACATCACACCCCTCCTTCGGGGCAGGGAATGGCTAATGATACCGCCAAGTTCCTACGAAAGCCGCAGTTGCCCACGCAATCAATCTCTCGTCCCGCAACTTCTCAGCTTGGGACGATTTCCCGCGCTTTTCACCCCGCTGCCGCTAACTGACGGCTCCATTTATCGTCCAACCCACGCATCACCGCTGTCGGGTGCGGTGGTACCATCAGCACGCCCATCCGCATCGCGAATCCCAGTGCAAGGAGCTTCCCATGATGCAACGACGTTTCCTGCTTTCCGTCGCATCCCTCTTACTGTTCGCCGGACTCTGCCAAGCTCAGTCAGCCCTGCTCGATCTGCCGCGCAAAAGCCAGAATGCGCAGGTCAGCCAGACCATCGGCATTACCAACGTGACCGTGAAGTACAGCCGTCCGTTGGTTAACGGACGCAAAGTCTGGGGCGGCCTCGTTCCCTACGGCGAAGTGTGGCGCGCGGGCGCCAACGAGAACACCGTCATCACGTTCCCCGATCCGGTTACCATCGAGGGTAAGCCGCTCGACAAAGGCAGCTACGGCCTGTTCATGCTGCCGACGGAAAACGAGTGGACCATCATCTTCTCCAAGACCAACACGGCGTGGGGAGCCTTCACCTACAAGCCGGAAGAAGACGTGCTGCGCGTCACCGTGAAGCCTACGGCATCTGACTTCCACGACGCTCTGGTTTACGACTTCGACCAGCTCACGGCCGACTCCGCGCTGGTCACGCTACGTTGGGACAAGCTTGCCGTTCCCTTCAAGGTGGCGGTCGATGTGCCCAAGACGGTCGAGGCAAGCCTCGACAAGCAGTTCCGTAGCATCGTGCAGTACACCTGGGTCAGCTACGACGACGCGGCCAACTACTTCCTCACCAACAAGGTCGATTTGGCCGAGGGCCTGAAGTATGCCGACCTGTCCATTGGGGCCGAGGAACGTTACGACAACCTGATGACCAAGTCGCAGATTCTCGCCGCCATGGGCAAAACCGACGAAGCCAAGAGGGCTTCTGCATTGGCGCTCGAGAAGGCCAACGCTTCGCAGTCCTATCAATATGCTCGCCAACTGCAACGCGATCATAAACAGGACGAAGCTTTCGCCATCTACCGCGACATGGCCAAGAAGTATCCGACCAACCTGTTCACGTATGCAGGCCAGGCGCGCATCGCCGTCGGAGCAGGGAACTATGAGGAAGCGGTGAAAGAGATGAAGCTGGCAAAAGACGCAGCTCCGGAGAACGCGAAGTCGCAGATACAAGGGCTCATCAACCGACTGGAAAAGAAAGAGAACATCAACCAGTAGTTGCGAAGAGCGAAACTTTAGAGCAGTTTCACAATTGAGGTTGTTGGGTGGAGCAATGCTTCAGCAGTGAATTTGGCAACAACCGAAGACCCCGGGTTTAGCCGCTGAGGTGATACAAGAACCTTTACCTCAGGCGCTAAAGCGCTATCAAAGATCGCTGCCCTTTCTGCACGCCTGAAGGCATGCTCCACCCGTCGCCACTACACCCGGATTCAAACTGCTTCAGTCGGATGCTCCATCCAAACCAGGTTTGCTGGTGTGGGGCTTGGTCTGAGCGGATCTCATCCCTGCACCAGCAGCAGCAAGAAGGTGACAAACAACACCAGGTGAACCAGCCCCTGCATCACGTTGGTTCTTCCACTGGCAAAGGTGAGAATGCTGACGCCCAGCGTCAGCACCAGGAGCACGATGTTGCCGTGTTCCACACCTAAGATAATCGGATGGCCGGTGAGATTGCTGACCACCAGCATGGCCGGAACGGTAAGTCCGATCGTTGACAGCACCGATCCCAGAAAGATGTTGACCGATCGTTGCATCTGGTTCGCGAGCGCCGCCCGCGTCGCTCCGATCGCTTCGGGCGTCGCCACCAATACTGCAATCACCACACCGCTCAAAGCCTGCGGGGCATGCAACGTCTCCGTTACGTAATCGACCGGATGTGCCAATTGTTCGGCCAGGTACACGACCGGCAGTATGTACAACGTGAGCAGTGCTACATGGTATGGCAGGGAACGCGGAGCCGTCGTCGCCTCCTTGTGCTGCTCTTGCGCGTCCGCCTCACTCGTACTGAAATAGCCGCGATGCCGCCCGGTCTGCACGCCTAGGAACACGCCGTAGAGGCCGATCGTGAGCAACGCGAGGGCCCATTCCTGCGGATGGGAAAGCGAGGGGCCGACCGTGGTTGTGGTGTAGTTGGGTAGCACAAGCGCCAGAACGGCCAGCGGAATGATCACGCCGAGGTACGCGTTCGCGCCCTGAAGGTTGTAGTGTTGTTCCCGGTGCTTCCATGCCCCGGCCAGAAGCGATAGGCCGACCATGCCGTTCAGGATGATCATGATGACGGCGATCAACGTGTCGCGCACCAGGCTTGGGTTGTTCTGCCCGTGCAGCATCACCGCCGAGATGCTCATCACCTCGATGAATGTCACCGACAGAGTGAGCACCAGCGTTCCGTAAGGTTCGCCCAGCAACACGGCTAGGTGTTCGGCCTGCCGCACCACAGACATCGCCGAGCCCAGAATCACTCCGAAGAGCCAGAAGAACACAAACGTCAGCACCCAGGGATTGGCGAGGGACGCCATCAGCGTCTTGCCCGCGAGCACGAAGGCCAGGCATGTCGTCAGGCTAACGGCGAGGAACCATTCCGCCCGCCAGGCCGAATGCTCAACGGTCGTCGTCTTATGGCTGCTCACACCCATTGCTCCCGTTGAACAGCCTTATCACGGCCATCCTACTTAAGTGTCCAACGAGCATACCAAAATGACAGAGGATCTCTCTTGGCTAGATTTTCTACCGACAGCCAGCCCGGCTCACACTGGCTCCCGAGCAAGCGCATCTTCGGACTCGCTGAAGGGCGACAACGCGCTAGCATTGTGACCTTCCGGTAAGTCCCCCTCTCCCGGCGCCAGGAAAAGGTTCTGCTCCATGCCATGCTGACGCGTGTACAGGTCGAAGTACCGCCCGCCCAGCGCGTAAAGCTCCCCGTGTGTCCCACGTTCCACGATGTTGCCTTCTTCCACCACGAGGATCTGTTCGGCCCTCCGGATGGTCGAAAGCCGGTGCGCAATCACAAATGTCGTCCGGTCCTGCATCAGGAATGACAGTCCCGTCTGGATCAGCGCTTCCGATTCCGAGTCGAGGCTTGAGGTTGCCTCGTCGAGAATCAATATCCGCGGGTTCGCCAAGATCGCCCGCGCAATCGAAACCCGCTGACGCTGACCGCCGGACAACTTGACGCCACGCTCTCCGATGATCGTGTCGTACTTCAGTTCGAACTTCTCGGCGAACTCGTCCACCCGTGCGATCTGGCACGCCCGCAGGATCTCTTCCTCGGTCGCATCCGGCTTCGCGAACGCTACATTCTCGCGGATCGACCCATCGAACAAGAACGAATCCTGTAACACCATTCCGAGCTGTGTGCGATACGACTCCAGCCGCGCTGTCGCCAAGTCCACTCCATCCACCAGCACCTTTCCGGTATTCGGCTTATGGAACGCTGCCACCAGTCCGATGATGGTTGACTTGCCCGAGCCCGACGAACCTACCAGCGCCGTCACCGTTCCCGGCTTCGAATGGAACGAGATGCCGTGCAGCACGGTCTTCTTCTTCTCGTAGGCAAAAGTCACGTTCTCAAACGCCACGTCGCCAGTAATCGGCGGCAGCATAATCGTCCGGCCCGGGTCTTCGTCTTCCGGAGTCTCGCTCAGCACCTCGCGCGTGCGCTCCAGTCCGGCTACCGCCTCCGTGATCTGCGTCCCCACGCTTACCACTTGGAACAGCGGCGCCGCCAGATACCCCAGGAACATTGTGTAGGTAAAGAACTCACCCAGTGTCAGTTTGCCGGCCATGATCTGCCGGGTGCCGATGAACATAACGATCGCGCCCACGATCCCCATCAAGGTGGACGAAGTCAGGCTCATCAGAGACGTCGCCGTCAGGGTCTTGAAGACGTTTTGCAACAGCCGCTCCACTCCGGCGCTAAACACGGCATGCTCGCGCTGCTCGGCATGATAGCCCTTCACCACTCGTACGCCGCCCAGCGATTCCGTCAGCCGGCCCGTGACTTCCGCGTTAATCTTCGCCCGTTCCTTGAAGATTGGCCGGATGGTCTTAAACGCCCATCGCAGCCCCACGCCAAACACCGCCAGGAAGCCGAACGCTATCATCGTCATCACTGTGCTGATGCGCATCAGCACCACGAAGGCAATCACCGCCGTCAGCAAGCCGCCGGTGAAGTCCACCAGCCCCGTGCCTACTAGGTTGCGCACGCCCTCCACGTCGCTCATGATGCGCGACACCATCGTGCCCGTCTTATTCGAGTCGTAGTACGAGACCGAAAGCCGCCCGATATGCTCCTGCACCCGGCGCCGCAGTTCAGCAATCAGCTTCTGCGCCGCCTTCGACAGCGTCTGAGTCAAGGTGTACGAGGTGAGCCCTTGGATCAGCGTCGCGCTTAGCACCGCTCCAACGATGTACGGAAGCAACGACATCTGCCGCTTCGCAATGACGTTGTCCACCAGGAACTTGGTCGAGTACGGCAACACCAGCCCCGACACGCGGTTGATCACCATCAGTCCCAGGCCGAGAGCCAACAGCCCTCGACGTGGACGAATCAGTTGCCAGATTTCCGGTAGGGCTTTGAAGACCGGAACTTTCTTCGCAGGGGTTGTTGATTCAGAAGTGGCCGACATGCAGTTCTTTGGATTCCCTCAACCGCTCGAACGGTTCGCGTTGCGTCGTGACACTTCAGCTTACAACCCCGCCGAGTCGTAAGCGCGATTCAATCTCGAAGACACTCGTCGCGCCATAAACTTGCACCTAATGCGATGCATATTTTGAATTTGCCGTCACATCAACTCGAAATTGCAGCGCGCAATTAATTGATCCGACTTTTGCACAATCGAAAAGGCCACCCGGCAACAGGGCGGCCTTTTCTTCAAGGGAGAATAGTTCCAACGGAGGCTTAGACCGTCAAAACTTTCTGACCAAATGGTAGGTTCGGCTACCCCCCCTGTCAAGCAGTTTCTATAACTTAAATCGTTTTGTTTTCAACAACTTAACATAAATTCTCGCAGTTGAGGAAATTGACCGAAATTGACCGAAGTCGCCTACAGAACGGCGTAACTGCTTACTTTTCAGCTACTTATTCGATTCCAAATGGTCGTCAATGTTCAGTTGTAGGATTTCCACATTCTCTGGAAGGTCGAGAAACGTGCCGGGAAAAAACTTGGTCATCAGCACCCTGAAGCCGCCAAAAAACACTCCAAACACAACTCCCACTAATAAAAGGATGCCGATTAATCCAAACACGGCCATCAACAGGTTGCCGATGTTATCGCGCTTGGCCACCGATGTCGCTTCATTCCAAGTAACTTCCGCTTCGTAGTTCACGGCGTTCAGCAAGTTGCGTGCTTCGCTGCCATCAACGTTACCGCTCTCGATTACCAGGATCGGCCCGGTGCGTCGTGCCGGCAGATAGCCTGCCGATGCCTGGAACGCGCGCAACCGCTCCGTTGCGATCTGCGGCGTCGGATACTCCACCAGCATCAGCGTCACCGGCCCGTCCGCAGTCGAGTAACTCTGCGTGAGGATCTCCGGCTCGACGTCGAAGTTGACCAACTCCGCCGGCAGCGGCGTCTTGCTTGCGGCCAGCGCCTGCGGACCCAGGATGTACTTCGCGGAATTTTCCTGCGCGTTCTGTTTGGGTAGGTACTCGGGCAGGCTCGGCAGATTTCCCGACGGACTCTTGGCTTCCGGCAGCATTCCCGCAAGTTCGCGCAACTCCGCCGCCGACATTCCGGTCACCCGGTCGAACGCCGCGTCTACCAGCACATTGCTGCGGAAGAACAGGATGCGTTCGTTGGCCGAAGCCGCCTTCGTCCCGATGCGCTCGCTCTTCATCGCCGCATCGCGATAGAACGTGAACGCTCCATAACCGCCGGTGGCGTCCTTGAACTGCGTGGCTTTCACAGTTACCTTACGACCGTCAGGACGCGTGTAGGTTGCCGTCTCCGCCGTCACGAATCCATACTCGTTCAGCACGCCGGAATACGCGGCGTCGGCCTGCTCAGGGTTGGTAATGGTCTTTACGTCACCGGTCTGCGTCCATCCGGCAAATGACTTGGGAAGAATGTTCTGCGCCGCGACCGTCGAAACCGTGGCCGCCAGCACTAGAGCTGCGAAAATCGGTTTGAAAAATTGCTTCATGCGAGAAAACAATTGCCTCAGGGTAGGGAACGACTCCCTGACCATTAGACTACTGGCCCGGGCTCAAAGTTTCCAACCTCGGCTCCTGTGCGCCATAAGCGAGGCCATATCTGGCGAACCCATTTCGGTGGAAGCGCCATCCTTTAGGCTGGCGATAAAGGGAGCTTGTGACACGGGCTTTAGCCCCGGGATCTCCCCTCAATTCGTGCGTTGCTACCCTGGAACCGCCATCTTAATCGCGGATTACTTCCGCCAAGTTCTCTCGCCGCAACACCTCATCCAGCCCATCGAGCAACTCGCCGACTCGCGCCACGACTTCCGCGCGGTCGCCCTCTATCACTGCTCTCACCTGCGCTTCCATCTCGTTCGGACAACGCTGACGCCGTGCCGCATGCTGCAATAGCCTCTTCTCTCCTGGATGCGGCTGCTCATTTACCGCGAACAGCACATCAAAATAGCTGGCCAGCAGGGCCGCCACTCGATGATTGACGCTCACGGGGTCGTTTCGCTTCATCGCCAGCTCAATCTGGTGGAAGTACGACGACTGATTGTGCCTCAGGAGCGGGTAGTTCTTAGCGATGATTGCCCGCTTCAACTCCACCGGATACGGTTGCTGCGCTCGCCGTTGCAGCGCTGCGAACCATCCTTCCCGATCAAACAGCGCCTGTGAGTGCAACACGTTGTACCAGAAGCAGGTCGAGTACCCGACCGACGCCTGATATTGCACGAGCACCCGGTCCAACTGCTCCTCGATCCAGCGCACGTGCCGGTACATTACATCGACGCGTGTCCCAGCCTCGGCGTCAATCCACTCGTCTCCCGTCTCCCACGTCGCATTGCCGAGCTCGGCATGAGGGGAACCCGCTGCGATCTCCCCTCTAACACCAAGCGGGATGTCGTCGGTCACGTAAACGTAGAGGTCCACGTCAGAGTCGCCATCAGGAAACTCAGACATCCGCGAACCTGCCAGCGTTACTGCTTCAACTTTGGGCAGGGAAGCGAACCGCCGCGCCACCCGGTCGGCAACAGCCATCGATTCATTCCTATGTGTTTCGGGGGAAGACATTGTCAGCAGGGAATCAACACGCAGGATAACGCAGAACCGGAATCAGGAAGGTTGGAATCATGCCACACTCAGCCGAAACTGAAGGCCGAAAGCTGACGGCTGATAGCTGAAGGCCAAATGGATCGAAGCTAGAAGCTAAAAGCTAAAAGCTAAAAGCTCCTCACTTCCCGCTCTCTTTCTCCAGCTTGCTGGCCACCTTCACCCCGCTCAGCCCGTCGGCATACTTCGCGACGCCCTTGTACAGCGACTCGGCAATCTTCTGCCGGTACTCCGGAGTCTGCAGCTTCTTTTCGTCCGTCGGGTTCGACACAAACGAGATCTCCGCCAGGATGCTCGGCATATTCGCTCCGATCAGCACCACAAACGGAGCCTTCTTCACGCCGCGATTGCGCAGCGTCGGGTTCTTGGGAGACAGTCCGGCATACAGCGACTGCTGCACATCGCCCGCCAGTTCGCGCGACTCCTCGATCTTGTCCTTCAGCGTGATCTTCTTCACCAGGTCCTGCAACTCGTAAACCGACTTCTGCGACACCGCGTTCTCACGTGCCGCCACCTCTAGCGCATTGGCGTTGGTCGTGAAGTTCAAATAATAGGTCTCCACGCCCCGCGCTGATTCGTCGCTGCTCGAGTTAGCGTGCACTGAAATGAACATATCGGCCCGATGCTCGTTGGCAATCGCGGTGCGCGTTTCCAACGGGATAAACGTATCGTCATCGCGGGTGTAAGTCACCTCGGCGCCCAGACGAGACTCCAGCAACTTGCCCAGCCGCAGCGCAACGTCGAGCACCAGGTCTTTTTCCAGTAAACCATTCGGACCAATCGTTCCGGTGTCATGGCCACCGTGCCCGGCATCAATCACGATGGTTGCAATCTTCAATCCCAGCTCGCGAATCAGGCTGCGGTCGCCTTCAGCCGTTGGTGCGGCCACGTGGGTAGCTTGCACGTTGGCGGTGTTGCCCTTGGCAGTCTTCTTGGAGGCGCTGCCCTTCGTGTCCGCGACTACGGTCACAGCCGTCGGCGCGGTGGTGGGCTTAGTCGTTGCTTTGGCCAGGGTGTCGTCGGAAGAATCAGCCTCGACTTTCGCTTTATCCGCTGGTTTCTCTGCTCGTGCCATGTTGGCCGAGGGCTTCGGCTCGCTCTTGGCCTCCGTTTTCAGCTCTCCGCTCGCGCTCTTGAACGCCGTTGTCGTGGTCGCGGGCTCCTTCTTCGCCGGAGGCACCGCACTGGCCGTTTCCGTCTTCACCTCGTTCTGCGGCTTCACCGCACCCGTGATTGTTTTCTGCTGAGGCTTTGCGGCAACGTCCGTCATACCGCCCGAGATCGCGGTCGTGTTTGCCGGTACATTCGTTTTCACCGCCGCAAGTGACGCGGAAGTACCCACCGCCCAATTCGCGGCAACCATATCTTTCTTCGCGTCAGGCGGCCGTGCGGCTGCCACTTCTGAAGTCGCAGCATTCTTGCCATGAATATCGATAATCAACCGGTACGGGTTGGGCAGCAGGAACGCCGAATACTCGGTGACGTCATCCACTTCCAGCACCACCCGGGTCGATCCCTTCTGGTACTGCGCCACCCTGATCTTCTTCAGGAAGCCATCCTGCACGTCGAAGCTCTTGCCCACCAGCGTCGAAACCAGTTTCGTGTCCGGCAAGTCGAAGAAGATGCGGTCCGGATCGGGGACGCGCCCAGCCTCGTATTTCACCTCCGAGTCCAGATCGATCGCCACGCGGGTGTAGTCCGCCGTAGACCAGTACCGGATGCCCGTGACCTTCGTCGTCCCAGCCGCCTTTGCCGCCGGAGTATCCGCATCCGTCGTCGGTGTGGCCGGAACCTTTGCCGCCGCCTCGATCTTCTTCTTAGGCTTTGGTTGTCTTAGCTCCGCCAGCGCCTCCTGTGCCTTCGGAGCCAGTTGGTTATGCGGATACTTCTTCAGGAACTCCTCGAACGTCGCCTTGGCGGTCGCCTCATCGCCAAGGTCTTCTTTATAGATCTGGCCTATCGTGAACAGCGCCTCCGCACGGTACTTGCTGCCTGGATACTCGCGGCGGAGGAACTCGTATTGTCCGATCGCTGCGTGCAAGTCTTTCTCGTCGGGCGCGAACTGCCGTCCCATCTCTGCCAGAATCTCTGCCACTGCCATCACGCTCGCGTCCGCCTTCGACGACGCCGGAGCGACGTAATACACCTTGCGGTACGCGTCGGCGACCTTCTGGTATTCCTTGCGGGTGCGCTCGCTCTCCAGACGCCCGTTCAACGCCTCGCGCGTGCGCTCAGCCGTCTCAAATTGCGTGCGCGCCTGCTGCTTTCGCGCCGCCGGAGAACCGGCGGGAGCGGCGAACAATGATCCACAGAACACCACCGCTGCCAATAGCGCTCCGAGCAACAGGGTAGTGCCGCGCTTTAGCGCGGCGGTCACGGGCCTGTCTATGGCATCGAGCCGGGCTTCAGCCCGGCGGCACAATTTGAACGAGGAAAGGAAATCGCGGAACGCGCTTGTGTGTCGCCGAACTTCGCAGCCGTGAGTCTTCATCAAGACACGAGCTTGCGGCTACACCACGGCACCGGCGCGCTGCTCGCGAGGGTGGGGGTAGTCCGGCGGACCAATCGTCAGAGCGTCCTCATTATAGGCTCCCGACCGCGGCCCGATCACCCGCCGAAACGGGCCGGAATCACGAGAGTGACCCTACTAACTATTTCGTGATCGGCCTCGTTCCCATCCGCGTAAATCCGTGGCTGCTTTTGCCTTTATACTTTCCCTACCCATGCCCACTAAGCTCGAAGAAATCCTCGCTGCCACTCGCGCTCGCGTTGCTGCGGCCAAAGCCGTCAGCACCATGACCGACGCGACCGCTGTCGCCCAGCGTCACTGGCCGCGCGGGTTCCGCGAACGCCTGGTGAGAGTCTCGCAAAACGGCCCCGCTGTCATCGCAGAACTCAAGAAGGCGTCGCCTTCGAAGGGACTCATCCGCGCCGACTTCGACGTTCCCCAACTCGCATCCCAGCTTGCGCACGCCGGAGCAGCCTGTCTCTCCGTACTCACCGACGAACAGTTCTTTCAAGGGTCGCTGCACAACCTTGAACTGGCGTCGTTCGCAACTCGCATTCCTTGCCTGCGCAAAGACTTCATCCTCGACGAGTTTCAGCTGCTAGAAGCCCGCGCCTGCCGCGCCGACGCCGTCTTGCTCATCGTCGCTGCGCTCACCGATGACGAACTGGTATCGCTCTATCGCCGTGCCCGTGAACTACAACTCGACGTGCTCGTCGAAGTTCATGACGCGGCCGAACTCGAGCGGGCACTTACTGCCGAATGCGACCTCATTGGCGTCAACAATCGCAATTTGCACACCTTCCACGTCGACCTCAACACCTCGCTCGAGTTGGCAAAGCTCATTCCGGCGAACGTCGTCAAAGTCGCCGAAAGCGGTATCGAAACCACCGCCGACATTGCGCGTCTGCGCGACGCAGGTTTTGAAGCGTTTCTGATTGGCGAGTGGCTGATGCGCGCGGCGAATCCGGGAGAGGCGCTGCGAGCGCTGCTGGCGCAGAAATAAAAGCGTGGTGCTTCCACCCTAAAAAAATAACGCCCCCAATCTCTCGAAAGAGGAAGGATTGTGTTTGGGGGCGTCGCTATTCAGTTGTAAGGACATTCTGCGACGAGCACCGTGTCCGCGTCGGTGACGCCGGTCACGGGACAGTGTTCAGTGCAAACCCAAGATCCCCACTTAAGGCCGCTCCGCGTCCTTGAACGGGCACCCGATCCTGACATCAGCTCTGCCATTTGCCATTGCAACTGGCGATGCAAACCCTCACACTATCCTGAATGCTCTGGATCAAGATCTGCGCCACCACCAATCTCGATGACGCGCGCGCCGCGCTCGACGCCGGAGCTAACGCCCTGGGCTTCATCTTCGCTCCAAGCTCGCGCCACATGACACCCGAAGCCGCGGCTGCGATCATCGCCGCCCTTCCGCCGTCCGTCGAAAAGATCGGCGTAGTCGTCAACGAATCGCCCGAATCTCTGAAACGCCTCGCCGAAGCGACCGGTCTTACCGGACTGCAACTCCACGGCGACGAGCCGCCCGAGCAGCTTCCCGAATTCCGCCGCGCCCTCGGACTCCGCAAGCTGATCAAGACGCTGCAAGCTCGCGAACTCCTGGCCGACCCAGCCAAGCTCGACGCCTATCTCGCCGCGCGCAATTCGTTCGACGGTATCCTCCTCGACTCCGGCGTGCCCGGCAATCGCGGAGGCACCGGCCAAACCTTCGACTGGTCGGCCGCCCTCCCGATCGTCGAGCGCATCAAGCAACTCAAGCCCGTCATCATCGCTGGAGGCCTCAACCCGGCGAACGTGGCCGCCGCCATCCGACTCTTCGACCCTTGCGGTGTCGACGTCGTCTCCGGAGTCGAACTCTCCGCCGGCAAGAAAGACCCCGCCAAACTTTACGCCTTCATCGCCGCCGCCCGCGCACAAGAATCCTAACGCATTTGCTCGCCCGTAGCCTCGCGAGCATCACTGGCATAGACTCTGAAGTAGCGGCGCCCGCGTCATCGCTGCGATCAACCTTTAAGGAGAGCAATCCCATGGCAATCGATTCATGCATGTGGTTTCAGGGATACGACGGCAAGTTTCTCGAGAGCGAGTCGCAGGCCGATTTCTCCAAGGACCCGCAAAAATCCGCGGTCCATTACCCGCCTAACGGCAACATCTTCGAAGTCGAGGGCTACTCCTTCGATATCCATCAAACGCTGAACATAGGTTCGCAATCCACCGGCGCCGGCAAGGTCACCTTCAACCCGTTCAGCATTACCCGGAAGATCGACAAAGCCTCTCCCGTCCTTTTTCAGATGGCGTGCAGCGGGACGGCTTTTCAAACCGTCGCTCTCGTCTTACGTCGGTCGGCCGGAGGTTCATCGGCGGGTGCAGCGTTTCTGAAGTTCACCTTCAAGCTGGTGGCGGTCAAAACCATCGCCTATGCAAAATCCGACGAAGCGCCGAAGGAAGTCGTGACCTTCGAGTACGGTGGATTGGTCATGGAATACTGGCAGCAAAAACCGGACGGATCGATGGGAACGAAAGTCGTCGATGGCTGGAACCGCGTGAAGAATATTCTGGACTCCGACTCGGCAACCATCATCAAGTAACACGCCGCATATCTCATCCGTTGTCATCCTGAGCGCAGGCGACGTACTTTGTCGCCGGAGTCGAAGGACCCCTATGTTCGCGAGAAATCTCCCCGCGACCTGCTATAGCTTTTAACGGCTTGCCCCCCACGCCCCGAAATCCCGCATAATAAGAAGACACACCATGCCGACCACAACCACGCCCAAGAAGAAGTCAGCGAAAGGCCGCTTCGGCCCCTACGGTGGACGCTACGTCCCCGAAACTCTCATGGCCGCCTTGCAGGAACTCGAAGCCGCTTACGCCGAAGCCCGTCGCGATAAAGCCTTCAAGCAAGAATTCCAGCGCCTCCTGCACGAATACGCCGGACGCCCGACGCCGCTCTTCCACGCCGCTCGCCTCACCGAAAAACTCGGCGGCGCCAAGATCTACCTCAAGCGCGAAGACCTCCTCCACACCGGAGCCCACAAGATCAACAACTGCATCGGCCAGGCTCTTCTCGCGCGCCGCATGGGCAAGCGCCGCATCATCGCCGAAACCGGAGCCGGCCAGCACGGCGTCGCCACCGCCACCGTCTGCGCTCTCTTCGGACTCGAATGCGTCGTCTACATGGGCGCCGAAGACATGCGCCGCCAGGAACTCAACGTCTTTCGCATGCGTCTGCTCGGCGCCGAAGTCCGCAGCGTCGACTCCGGCTCGCGCACCCTCAAAGACGCCATCAACGAGGCCATGCGCGACTGGGTCACCAACGTTCGCACCACGCACTACCTGCTCGGCAGCGTCCTCGGCGCGCATCCGTATCCCACGATGGTGCGCGACTTCCACCGCGTCATCGGAGAAGAGGCGCGCAAACAAATCTTGAAAGCCGAAGCCAAGCTTCCTACCGCCATCATCGCCTGCGTCGGCGGAGGCTCCAACGCCATCGGCATCTTCCACGCCTTCCTCAACGACCCCGGCGTCGCGCTCATCGGCGTCGAAGCCGGAGGCCGCGGCCACTCCCTCGGCGAGCACGCCGCCCGCTTCAACTCCGAAGGCGGAGGCAGCCCCGGCGTCTTGCAGGGCACCTACTCGTACTTATTACAAGACTCCGACGGACAAGTCGCCCTCACCCACTCCGTCTCCGCCGGACTCGACTATCCTGCCATCGGACCTGAGCACGCCTGGTTGCACGATCAAGGCCGCGCCGAATACGTCTCCGCCGACGATAAGGAAGCGCTCGACGCCCTCCGCCAGCTCGCTCATCTCGAAGGCATCATCTGTGCCCTCGAGTCCGCCCACGCCGTAGCCGAGTGCATCAAACGCGCCCCCACGATGAGCCCATCAGACGTAGTGATCGTCAACATCTCCGGCAGGGGCGACAAAGATATCGGCATCCTTCGCGAAAACCTCGCGCTGTGATTGGGTTTTGGGTGGAAGCGCTGGCCTTTAGGCCAGCGACAAAGGCCCTGAAATGATTCGGGCTTTAGCCCAGGGAATCCGGCGAAGTGGGTGCCCCATCCTTTCGCGTCCTTTGCGAAAGGGTGGGAGCGCAACTCTCCCACGTTGTCATCCTGAGCGAAGGCGGCCTTGCCGCCGTAGTCGAAGGACCTGCCCTTGCCTTTCACGTGTGGTAAAGCCAGTCCCGCCCCGCGGGACGCCAGAAGAAAGCCCACACCTTCAGGTGTGGGTAGCGATGAATATTGACTCCCAGAGTCCCTTTTGGGACGGCACCCGCTCTGCGCATTCCACCAAAA
>Ga0302321_100002571_pt1 | contig 15567 bp, 11 predicted proteins | sample Fen_T0_1_FD_202505 | JGI IMG/M metagenome (GOLD analysis project Ga0302321, IMG submission 202505) | Peat permafrost microbial communities from Stordalen Mire near Abisko, Sweden - Fen_T0_1 | ecosystem: Environmental > Terrestrial > Soil > Wetlands > Permafrost | place: Sweden: Abisko...
ATTAAACATTAAGTAAGTTAAGATGAATATAAAAAATAAGAATAGTCAATTAATGGGGGCTATTTGTGGGATCAAAAAATACTCATAGAGTAATTTTAGTTTGACAAACTAATGTTATGGGGGGGGGTTTAACTAATTTTTTATTTTTCATTAGAAGTAATTGTTATTTTACTATAAAGTGGTTTAAGAGACCATTGCTTACTTTCAGCCATCTAATGAGATTAAATTTTTATAGAAATAATTCACTGAATGAATTTGTTGGCAGGGATTGATTCGATGACAATAGGCATAAATCTATGATTTACGCCACAAATTTCTGAGCATTGTCCAAAGAAAAGTCCTGATCGGTTTATGAAAATATTAGTTTGATTTAGTCGGCCTGGGGTGGCATCAATTTTTACCCCCAATCTTGGGACAGTTCAGGAATGTAATACGTCTGCGGCGGTCACGATTACTCGAATGTGAGAGTTTGTAGGTAAGATAATTCGGTTATCAACATCGATTAGCCGGAATCCGCTAGTTTCTAGGTCATTTGTTGGAATTATATAGGAGTCGAATTCTAGGCTTTTAAAATCTGAATATTCATAGCTTCAATACCATTGATGTCCGATTGATTTGATTGTTATTGAGGGTTTATTTATTTCATCTAGCAGGTAAAGAAGACGAAGAGAAGGGAAGGCAATAAATAATAAGATAATGGCAGGTAAAATTGTTCAAATAATTTCAATAGTTTGACCAGATAATAGAAATCGATTTGTAAATTTATTTATGAATAATATTATTATTATATACCCTACTAAAATAGTAATGAGCAATAAAATTAATATTGTGTGATCATGGAAAAAGTTTAGCTGTTCCATTAAGGGAGAATTGCTGTCCAATAAAGATGTATTTCCTCATGTTGCCATTTTCTAATAAAAGTAATACTTTATATTTGGGGTTTAAGTCCAGCGCACTAATCTGCCATATTAGAAATTAGTTAAAATAGGTAGTTCGTTATAGCTGTGTTCGGCCGGAGGGAGGTTTTGATATCATTCAACAGAAGAGTTTAAGTGGGCTGGGAAAGCCACTAATTTATTTGTAATCATTCTTTCTCAAATGATAAATATGAAGAATAAGGTTCCTAAAAATGAGATAGTAGAGCCCAGGGTTGATACAATGTTTCAAGATGTGTATGAATCTGGGTAATCTGAGTATCGTCGGGGTATTCCCGCTAACCCTAAGAAATGTTGGGGGAAAAAGGTTAAATTGACACCTAAGAATATAATTGAAAATTGAATTTTTAATCAGAATTGATTAAGGCTTAATCCTGTGAATAGTGGGTATCAATGCACAAAGCCTGCTATAATTGCGAATACTGCTCCCATTGATAGAACATAATGAAAATGGGCTACTACATAATATGTATCGTGTAAAATGATATCAATAGATGAGTTAGCTAATACAACTCCTGTAAGGCCTCCTACGGTGAAAAGAAATACAAACCCTAGGGATCATAAGAGGGCAGGGGTTATGGTTAATTGTGCTCCATGAAGGGTGGCGAGTCAACTAAAAATTTTAATTCCTGTTGGTACGGCAATAATTATTGTTGCAGAAGTGAAGTAAGCTCGGGTGTCTACGTCTATTCCGACTGTGAATATATGGTGGGCTCATACAATAAACCCTAATAATCCAATAGCTAATATGGCGTAAATTATTCCTAAGGCTCCAAAAGTTTCTTTTTTACCTCTTTCTTGACTAATAATATGTGAAATCATACCAAACCCTGGTAAAATTAGAATATATACTTCAGGATGGCCAAAAAATCAGAATAAGTGTTGGTATAGGATTGGGTCCCCGCCTCCTGCAGGGTCGAAAAAAGATGTGTTAATATTTCGGTCAGTTAAAAGTATAGTAATAGCTCCGGCTAATACTGGTAGGGATAGCAAAAGTAAAATTGCTGTAATTAAAACGGATCAAACAAATAAAGGTATACGGTCAAATGTAATTCCGTTTGATCGTATATTAATGATTGTTGTAATAAAATTAACTGCCCCTAGAATGGATGAAATCCCAGCTAGATGTAATGAAAAAATTGCCAAGTCTACAGAGGCCCCAGCGTGAGCGATATTAGATGACAGCGGGGGGTAAACAGTTCACCCTGTGCCTGCTCCGTTTTCTACTAAGCTACTAATTAATAATAATGATAATGATGGGGGGAGTATCCAAAAACTTATATTATTTATTCGTGGAAAAGCCATATCAGGGGCTCCTAATATTAATGGAACTAATCAGTTTCCAAATCCCCCAATTATAATTGGCATTACTATAAAAAAAATTATTACAAATGCATGCGCAGTTACGATTACATTATAAATTTGGTCGTTCCCAATTAAAGCCCCAGGATGGCCTAATTCTGCTCGAATGAGCATTCTAAGTGAAGTTCCTACTATTCCGGCTCAGGCCCCAAAAATAAAGTATAGTGTTCCAATATCTTTGTGGTTTGTTGAAAATAATCATTGTCGCGGTTAAATGGCTGAATAATAGGCGATAGATTGTAAATTTATTTATAAGAGTTTTTCTTTTTAACCAGTTGGTTTTATAGTCATTAAGGTTAATAATGATGTTAGATTGCAAATCTAAAGGAGTATATTTATACTAAAACTTAAAAGAGTAAACTTATATTTATAGCTTTGAAGGCTATTAGTTTTTTTAACTTAAAGTTTTAAATTAAATAGTAATTATTTATTATAAAAATTATTAGTATTAAAAATATAATTATATTTAAATTTAGATTTAAATTTAATAATTTTGTGTTAATATATCTATATTTGATTCAAGTTATAGACGGATAAAATATTAGTAATCCTGAAAATGAGATTCGTACGTAAAAAAATAAGGTAATCAGAGCCGTTATTACTAAAAATAAGATAATAAATAAATTATTAATTTTAATTAGATTTTCAATAATTATTCATTTTGGTAAAAATCCCAAAAATGGAGGCAATCCTCCGAGAGATAAAAAATTAATTAAAAAGCAAAATTTTAAAACGGGGGATTGATTATTATATATATAAATTTGATTAATGTTAAAAATATTAAAAGATTTAAATATTAAAATAATAGTTAAATTAATCAATATATAAATTATGTAGTAAAATATTCATATAATATTATTGAAATACAAGGCAGCAATTAATCAGCCGATATGGTTAATAGAAGAAAAAGCTAATAACTTACGTAATGATGTTTGGTTTAGCCCACTGATGCTTCCGATGGCGGCTGAAAGTATGATAAATGGTAAGATTATTTGATTGAAGATAGAGTAGGATAGGATTATTAAGGGGGCTAATTTTTGTCAAGTTAGAATTAAAAGGGTGTTAATTCAGTTAAGCCCGTCTATTACATTAGGGAGTCAAAAATGAAATGGGGCAGCTCCTAATTTTAATATTATTGCACTATTAATTACTGTATTTTCATTAATAAATGCATTAAAATTAAAAAATACATTAAATTTTGTTATATAAATCATAGACATAAATAAAAAAATTAAAGAGGCAAAGCTTTGGGTTAGAAAGTATTTAATTGCTGATTCTGTAGAAATAAGATTTTTAGTATTAATTATTAATGGAATGAAGGAAAGTAAATTAATTTCTAGTCCTATCCATATTCCTAGTCAAGATGAAGAAGAGATGGAAATTATCGATCCGGCGATTAATGTAGAAAAAAAAATGAATTTAGAAATATAATTTATCATTAAAAAGAAAAGGATTAAAACCTTTATAAATAGGGTATGAACCTATTAGCTTAATTAGCTTATCTTTATATTTTGGTGTATGACGCACAAAAAATTTTGATTTTTTGAGAGATAGTTTAATCCTATCAAATATAATGAATACAAATTATTGTATAATTTACTCTATCAAAGTAACCCTTTTATCAGGCAATTCATTATTGATAAATTAATTTTAGAAAATGTATTATTTATTAATTTTTGTTATTTATATATATGTAAATTTTACATCAATAAAATTATTTAATAAAATAGAGATTCTTATGCAAGAAATACAATAACTTAGACTACATTAAGATATTTAGATTCCTAATCGACCTATTGGGAAGAGAGGGTTTATATTAATAGATAATATATTTAAGGGCGTTATTGATAATGAATAAATAGGATAATTTTTCATCTATTAGAACAATAATATTTATAGTTATATAAATGTTAACGTATAAATTTCTTATATATTAATAACTAAAATCTCTGATTTCAAAATAGGATTAATATAATAATTTAAAAAATGTATTATATAAATTAATTTTTAAATAAATATTTATCATAACATTTAAAAATTATATAAATTTTTAACTTTTTATATTTATTAAAAAATAAAAAAATACATTATATATACCCCCTTCAAGGTAAATCTCCCATCATTAAAAATAACAATTAGTGATAGAAATAGGATTAAATTTTATATTCGCATAGGGAAATTTCGAAATTTATACATTTATTAATAAATCAATTTTTGTCCAAATATTACTTTATATTGGTAAATTTATTTATTTTATATATAATTTATATGAAAATTATTGTGTGAATAATTTATTTTTTTAATAAGAATAATATCATTATTTATTTTCAGTAAATAGTTTTAAAATTTAAAGAAATTTAGATTTATTAATTTATTATAATTTTAATAAAATTTGTGCCAGCAATTGCGGTTATACAAATAAAGTAAATAAATAATTATTAGTAAAAATTAATATGTGATTTAATTATTATAATAGTAAATTTGTTAAGTGAAATTTTAAATTTATAAAGTTTTGTTTATTTTTTTATTATTTTTATAAAATTAAATTATAAACTAGGATTAGATACCCTATTATTTTAATTGTCAAATTTATATTTGAATATTATTGATTTAAAATTCATAAACTTAAAAAATTTGGCGGTATTTAATCTATTCAGAGGAATTTGTTTCGTAATTGATAATCCTCATTTTAATATACTTAAATTATTAAATTTATATATCGTTGTTATTGAATATATTTAAAAATTTAATTTTTAATAAATTTTATTAAATTTAATATCAAATCAAGGTATAGTTTATGTTTAAGAGAAAATGAATTACAATAATTTAAATTATACGAATTTTATTTTTAAACAAATAAATAAAGGTGGATTTGTTAGTAAATTAATTAATTAAATTTAATTGATTATAGTTCTAAAATATGCACATATTGCCCGTCACTCTCATTTTAAAATGAGATAAGTCGTAACAAAGTAGAAGTACTGGAAAGTGTTTCTAGAATTAATTTAAAGCTTTATATAGAAGCATTTCATTTACATTGAAAAGATATTTGTTAAATTCAAATTAAATTAATTAAATTAAAATTATTTATTTAATTTTTAATAAAATTAATTTTATTTATAAATTTGTAGTATATTTTATAGAAATGATAATGTTAATTATAGTTAATTAGTAATGAAAATTAATTTTGAAATATCTTGAAAATTTTTTATTTAAAAAAAAGATTTTTTTTATTGTATTTTGTGTTTCAAAGTATATTAATTATACAGTTTTTATATAAAATTTTTAGAAATAAAATGATTTTTTTAGTTATTAAATTTACTGTTTCATAAGTATTTTTTATAATTTAAAAGAAATTAAAAGTTAATCGTATTTTATAATATCTAATTTTTTAAGAAATAATTTTAAATTAGTTTTATTTTTTACGGTATTTATTTTTTAATATTTTAATTTAATAAAATTATATATTTAGGGCTAAGCTAAAATATAAAAGTTTAAAAATGTATTTTATTTTTAATAATTATAGATTTTGTAATGGTTATTAATAAAAAGTTTTTAATAATTTATTGTTTTATTTATTAATATTTATTAAAATTTTAATTATATATTAAAATTATTTTTTTAATTATATAAATTTATTTAATAATGATATAATTAGTAATTTCGAAATTTAATTAATAAAAATTTATGTTTAATTTTATTAAAAGAATTCGACAAAAGGATTTTTCACTTGTTTATCAAAAACATGTCCTTTAGATTTAATTTAAGGTTTGACCTGCCCAATGAGATTTTTAATGGCCGCGGTATCATGACCGTGCAAAGGTAGCATAATCATTTGTCTTTTAATTGAAGGCTTGTATGAATGGTTTGATGAGAAAATAATTGTTTCTTTTTAATAGGATGAATTTTAATTTTCAGTAAAAATGCTGAATTAATAATAAAAGACGAGAAGACCCTATAAATCTTTATTTTTATTTTAATAATAAGATAAAAGAAAATTAATTTTTATTATTTTTATAAAATTTTATTGGGGTGATAGTGAAATTTAAATAACTTTTATTTTATTGTATTATTTTATTTATATATTAATGATCCATTTTTATGATTATAAAATTAAGTTACTTTAGGGATAACAGCGTAATATTTTTAGAGAGTTCATATCGATAAAAAAGTTTGCGACCTCGATGTTGAATTAAGAGTAAGTTTAAATGCAAAAGTTTAAATTATAAGTCTGTTCGACTTTTATATTCTTACATGATTTGAGTTCAAACCGGTGTAAGCCAGGTTGGTTTCTATCTTTATTTAAAAATTATTTTTTAGTACGAAAGGACCAAATATAATAAATAATTTATTTTGAAAGAATAATATAAAATTTGATATTACTTTGGCAGATTAGTGCAATAAATTTAGATTTTATTAAATGTATAATATACAAGTAATATTTGATAATAATTGATTTTATAATAATATTAATTGGTTCTTTAGTTTTAGTAATTTGTGTTATGGTGGGCGTTGCGTTTTTAACATTATTTGAGCGTAAAATTTTAGGATATGTTCAGATTCGAAAGGGGCCTAATAAAGTTGGGTTTATAGGTTTATTACAGCCTTTTAGTGATGCCGTTAAGCTTTTTGTAAAAGAACAAACATATCCTTCTTTATCTAATTTTTTAGTTTATTATTTATGTCCCATTTTTTCTTTATTTTTAATTTTATTTATATGGATGTGTGTGCCTTATTTAATTAAGTTGTATTCTTTTAATTTAGGGGTTTTATTTTTTTTAGCTTGTACGAGCTTGGGGGTTTATAGTGTGATAGTTGCTGGTTGGTCTTCTAATTCTGCTTATGCATTATTGGGGGGGTTACGTTCGGTTGCTCAAACTATCTCTTATGAAGTGAGATTGGCTTTAATTTTTATATCTTTTATTTTTCTAATCGGAAATTTTAATTTGTGTTTGTTTTATATTAAGCAAGAGTATATTTGATTTTTTTTATTGGGGGTTCCTTTATCTTATGTATGATTTATTTCTTCTTTGGCCGAGACTAACCGAACTCCGTTTGATTTTGCTGAGGGAGAGTCCGAATTAGTTTCTGGGTTTAATATTGAGTATTCTAGAGGAGGATTTGCTTTAATTTTTTTAGCAGAGTATGCCAGAATTTTATTTATAAGAATAATTTTTAGTGTTATTTTTATAGGGGGGGATATGCTCAGTATTTTTTTTTATGTTAAATTAGTGTTAATTTCTTTTCTTTTTGTTTGAGTTCGAGGGACGATACCTCGGTTTCGTTATGATAAGTTAATATATTTAGCTTGAAAAAGTTATTTAACTTTTTCCTTGTTATTTTTAATATTATTTATTTCTATCAAATTATTAATTTTTATTTGTTTAATTTGATTAATTTTTAGTAAAAAGTTAATAAAAATTTTATTTTTATCTTATGTTTTCAAAACATATGCTTTATCAAGCTCATTAACTATTCAGTAATTTTATCTCATACATTTATAATTGCAGGGTTAATAATATAATATGAAAAATAAATTACTGTTAAGATTTGTCCAGTTAAAATGTAAGGGTCTTCGACCGGTCGGGCACCAATTCACGTTAATAGAATTACGATAATTAAAAAATTTCAAAATAAGATTTTATTTATTGGATAAAATTTTAATGACCGATAGTTGCTTTTATGGGTGAGAGGCAAGGAAAATAAAATAGCAATAGATATTACTAAAGCAATTACCCCTCCTAGCTTATTTGGGATCGACCGTAAAATTGCGTATGCAAATAAGAAGTATCATTCTGGTTGAATATGTACTGGGGTAACTAGGGGGTTAGCTGGAATAAAATTATCCGGATCCCCTAGTGCATAGGGGGCCCATAATGAAAGTAATAATAAAATTATTAATATAACGATAAATCCTACAATATCTTTGAAAGAAAAATAGGGATGGAATGGAATTTTTAATGAATTACTATTAATCCCAAGGGGGTTATTAGAGCCTGTTTGATGTAGAAATAAGAGGTGGATAATAGTTATAGCTAGGACAATAAAAGGGAATAAAAAATGAAAAGTGAAAAATCGGGTTAAAGTTGCATTGTCTACTGCAAATCCTCCTCATAATCATTGTACTAGATCAATGCCTAAGTATGGAATTGCTGATAATAAATTAGTAATTACTGTAGCCCCTCAAAATGATATTTGTCCTCAAGGAAGTACATATCCTATAAAGGCTGTCCCTATTGTAAGGAATAAGAGGATTACTCCGATGTTTCAGGTGTATATGTATATATATGATTTGTAATATATTCCTCGTCCAATATGTAAATAAATACAAATAAAAAAGAAACTAGCTCCGTTAGCGTGTATCGTTCGAAGGAGTCAGCCGTAATTTACATCTCGACAAATGTGATTTACTGAATTAAAAGCAGTTTGAATATCGGCAGTATAGTGCATGGCTAAAAATAGCCCAGTTAAAATTTGAATAATTAAACATAATCCTAATAAAGATCCAAAATTTCATCAGATTGAAATATTAACGGGGGCGGGCAGGTCAACTAGAGCGTGGTTTATGATTTTAAATAAGGGGTGTTCTACTCGTAGAGGTTTGTTCATTAGTAATAATGTTTTGGTCGTAGGGGGCCTATAAAAGTTCTTGTAATTTTTACTACAACAATTAAAGTTAATAAAAGATAGGTGATTAATAAAATTATAATAAAATTGTTTGGTGTATCATATATTTTTGATAGAATTAATCTATTTTCTTGGGCTAAATTTTGTCAATTAAAAAATTCTATCGTGTCATTATTTTTAAATCAGGTAATAAAATAGGATTTATCAAACATTATAATTATTAGTAAACTTGTTGTTACAATTGTGTTTCATTTTATAAAAAATCAAGGTGAAAATTTAATTTGTTCGTTTGAGGCTAAAGAAGATATATAAATAAATAGAATTAATATTCCTCCAATAAAAATTAAAAATAACATATAAGAGAATCAAAATCTTTTAGTTATTAACCCGGTAAATAAACAACTTAATAAAGTTTGTGATAGAAGAATAAGTCCTATGGATATGGGGTGGTTTCTTTGGGTAAATAAAAAGGTATTTATAATTATTATAGTTATAAGAATTAATTGTATAATTACAAGAAATAGTTTATATAAAATATTAATTTTGGAGATTAATGAAAAAGTTATTTTTTTTCTTGATATTTTAAAAGAATCGTTCTTATTATTGATTTACAAGACCAGTGTTTTTAATTAAACTATTAAAATTTATGTTAACATATTTAATTTTTTATATTTTAATATTTATTTTTAGATTAATAGTTTTTGTTTCTAATCGAAAACATTTATTAATAACTTTATTGAGTTTAGAGTTTATTGTTTTGGTTGTTTATCTATTTTTATATGTTTTTTTAAATTATATAAATTATGATTATTTTTATTCAATAGTATTTTTAACTTTTAGAGTGTGTGAGGGGGCTTTAGGCCTTTCTATTATGGTTTCTTTAATTCGTACACATGGAAATGATTATTTTCAAACTTATAATATTTTACAATGTTAAAATATTTATTAGTGGTGCTTATTTTATTAGTAATTAGTTTTAAAAAGCAAGTTTATTGAGTAATTCAGAATTCATTGTTTTTTATGTTTTTTTTGATGTGATCGATAGAAAATCTGTCAAATTATTTTATTAATATTAGTTATTATTTTAGAATAGATTTGATTTCTTATGGATTAGTGTTATTAAGAGTTTGAATTTGTAGATTAATACTAATAGCTAGTGAAAAAGTTTATTATTATAAAAAGATAGAAAATTGGTTTTTATTTATAGTGATTTTTTTATTAATAATATTAATTTTGAGTTTTTGTTCGGTTAATATATTTATGTTTTATTTATTTTTTGAAAGAAGTTTAATCCCAACTTTTTTTTTAATTTTAGGGTGAGGCTATCAGCCTGAGCGGCTACAAGCTGGGGTCTATCTGTTGTTTTATACTTTATTTGCTTCATTACCTTTATTGTTAGGTATTTTGTTTGGGCAGAATGAATTGGGGTCTTTAAATTATTTTTATATGAATAATTTTAATTTAAATTTGAATTTATTGTATTTTAGTTTGATTGTGGCTTTTTTAGTTAAAATACCAATATTTTTTGTTCATTTATGGTTACCAAAAGCGCATGTTGAAGCCCCAGTAGCTGGGTCTATAATTTTAGCGGGGGTGTTATTAAAGTTGGGGGGATATGGGTTGCTCCGAATCTACGGGTTGATCCAATTTATAGCTTTAAAGTATAATATAATTTTTTATATTATTTCTTTAGTTGGGGGTGTTTTAATTAGTTTAGTTTGTTTAATGCAAGTAGATATAAAGGCTTTGATTGCTTATTCTTCAGTAGCTCACATAGGTATTGTTATTAGAGGTCTAGTAACATTAACTGTATGGGGGGCTATGGGGTCTTATGTTTTAATAATTGGTCATGGTTTGTGTTCATCGGGGTTATTTTGTTTATCTAATATTGTATATGAGCGGCTTGGTAGTCGTAGTTTATTTATTAATAAAGGTTTAATAAATTTTATACCAAGTATAGCTTTGTGGTGATTTTTATTGAGTTCTAGAAATATGGCAGCTCCTCCTTCTTTAAATTTATTAGGGGAAATTATATTATTAAATTCTATTATTTCTTGAACTTGAGTGAGTATGTTTATAATTGCTTTATTATCTTTTTTTAGAGCTGCTTATACTTTATATTTATATGCCTATAGTCAGCACGGAGTGGGGTATACTTTAAATATCTGTTTTTCTATAAATAATTATCGTGAATATATATTGTTATTTTTACACTGATTTCCTTTAAATATTTTAATTTTAAAGCCAGATTTTTGTGTATTATGATTTTATTTAAATAGTTTATGAAAAATATTGATTTGTGGTGTCAAAGATAAGTATTACTTTTTAAGTTATGATTAATTTATCTATTTGTTTGGTAGCTTTTATTTTTTTATTAATAACTAGCTTATTTATAATAAATATGGGAGTTATTTTAATTATGGGTGAAATAGCTTATTTTTTTGAAATTGAAATAATTTCTTTAAATTCTAATATAATTGTTATAACTATTTTGATAGATTGAATGAGTTGTTTTTTTTTGTCTTTTGTGTGTTTAATTTCGTCTTTAGTGATTTTTTATAGAATAGATTATATGTCAGGAGATAAGAGCATTAATCGTTTTATTTTATTAGTTTTAATATTTGTTTTATCAATAGTTTTATTGATTATTAGTCCTAATTTAATCAGAATTTTATTGGGGTGGGATGGTCTTGGTTTAGTTTCTTATTTATTGGTTATTTATTTTCAAAATGTGAAGTCTTTTAATGCAGGAATGTTGACTGCAATATCTAATCGTGTTGGGGAGGTTATATTGTTACTTTCTATTGCATGGATGTTGAATTATGGTTCTTGAAATTATATTTTTTATTTAGAATTTATAGGGGCGGATAATGATATGGGTTTAATTGGTGTATTTATTGTGATTGCAGCAATAACAAAAAGTGCTCAAATTCCATTTTCTGCCTGGCTTCCGGCGGCGATAGCAGCCCCTACCCCGGTTTCTGCTTTAGTTCATTCTTCGACTTTAGTTACTGCCGGCGTGTATTTATTAATTCGGTTTAGAGAATTATTAGACGGGTTATTCGTTATAAAGGTTTTACTACTAATCGGAGGTTTGACCATATTTATAGCGGGGCTTGGGGCTAATTTTGAATTTGACCTAAAAAAAATTATTGCTTTATCTACATTAAGACAATTAGGTTTAATAATAATAATTTTATCGATAAAGTTTGCGGATTTAGCTTTTTTTCATTTATTAGCTCATGCTTTATTTAAAGCCCTTTTATTTATGTGTGCTGGGGTAATTATTCATATGGCAAATAATTTTCAGGATATTCGTTATATAGGCTCATTAATTTATCAAATTCCTTTGACGGTAAGTTTTTTTAATGCTGCTAATTTAGCTTTATGTGGATTCCCCTTTTTAGCCGGGTTTTATTCAAAAGATATAATTTTAGAGGTTTCTTCAATGGGGGAAATTAATTTGATTATTTATTTTTTGTATTTCTTTTCAACTGGGTTGACAGTTTGTTATTCATTACGGCTTATGTATTATACCATGTATTCTAATTATCATAGTTGAGCAAACCATTCTATTTTTGACGGGTCTATAATTATAAGAATTGGAATGACGGGTCTTTTTTTCATGTCGGTTATTGGGGGCAGTTTATTAAGTTGATTTATTTTTTCTGTTCCTTATGTTATTGTTCTTCCGCATATTTTAAAGGCTATAACTTTAATAGTCTGTGGTATTGGGGGTATTATTGGGTATTATTTATCTCAGTGAAATTTATATCTAAAATCTAAGATATTCAATTTCTTTTTAGTTAATAGATTTGTAGGTTCTATATGGTTTTTACCTTTTATTGCGACAAGTGGGGTAGTATGACCTCCTTTATTGCTTGGTAATAATTATCTTAAAAGCGTAGATACTGGCTGATTGGAAATTTTTGGGGGTCAGAATTTGTATCGTAAATTGATACAATTTTCACATTATTTTTCTTTTTTACAAGTAAATTCATTAAAAATTTTTTTAATGTTATTTTTACTATGAGTAATAATTTTTTTGCTTATATTTAATTAATTTAAATAGCTTATATTTAGAGCATGACATTGAAGCTGTTAAGGAGATATTATTATTTTTAAATAATTGATTATTTAATAGTAATTTATAAAATAATTATTTATTTTTACAATGAAAATGTAATGTTTTATTTAAACTATATAAATTAGAAATATAAATGGAGTTTAACCATTAAAGAAATAAGTTAGCGGCTTTTTCTTATACCAATATTTCTTTAATTGGAATTTAATTCACTAATATCATTAACAGTGATATACCTCTTTTTGGTTTCAATTAATAGAGAATTAGGATTTTTGAGATCTATTTTTTAGGTCGAAGCTAAACGCAATATAGTTGCTTCAAATTCTTTAAGGAAAATTTATTTTAAATATTTTTTAAATGCAAATTAAATGTTTTTTTTTAAACTATAACCCTAATTTCAGATTTAGTTTCAGTTCGGCTTTAATTTTAATTTTATTTTAGTTTCTTCAGTCAAGTGCCCCTTGGTTCCATTCGTGGAAAAGTCCAACTACTAAGATTAAGATAAACATTATTGATGTTGTTGCTCAGGCTATTATGTTGTTAATTTTTAAAGTGGAGATCATAGGAAATATTAAAGCAATTTCTACATCAAAAATTAAAAAGATAATGGCAATTAAAAAAAAGCGTAGAGAAAATGGCATTCGTGAGGAGTTAAAAGGTTCAAACCCACACTCAAAAGGAGAGGTCTTTTCTCGGTCATAAAGGGCTTTTTTTGAAATTAAGCTACTGATTATTATTACAAGTGTAGAGATAATTAATGTAATTATCATAATTCTGATTATGCTAAACATTATTTATATTATTATTATAAACTTTGTGATTGGAAGTCACATATACTTTTTATATTATATAAATAATTACCTCATCAATAAATAGAAATATATAAAAATAGTCAGACTACATCTACAAAGTGTCAATATCATGCTGCAGCTTCAAAGCCAAAATGGTGTCTTCTAGAAAAATGATTGTTAAGATGACGCGATAAACAGATTGCTAAAAAAGTTGTTCCAATTAATACATGGAGCCCATGAAACCCTGTAGCTAAGAAAAAAGTTGAGCCGTAGGTAGAGTCAGAAATTGTAAATGAGGCTTCCATATATTCATATCCTTGCAGGATAGAAAAATAGACTCCTAATAGAACAGTAAAAAAAAGGCCTTGAGTAGTTTGTGAGTGATTGTTTTCCATTATTCTGTGATGGGCTCAAGTAACAGTTACTCCAGAAGACAATAAGATAATCGTATTTAAAAGGGGTACTTGGAAAGGGTTAAAGGGGGCGATGTTTATTGGGGGCCACAGAGTCCCTAATTCGATTGTTGGGGATAGGCTGCTGTGAAAAAAAGCTCAAAAAAATGAAACGAAGAAAAATACTTCTGAGACAATAAATAAGATTATTCCCCATCGTAGGCCGATTGTTACTGTAAATGTGTGTAAGCCTTGATAAGTCCCTTCACGAGAGACATCTCGCCATCATTGATATATTGTTAATAGTGTAATTGTGTTGCCTAAAATAAAAAGGTCTATTTCATAAAAATGGAATCATTTAATTATTCCTGAAGTTGTGCAAAAGGCTCCGATGGCCCCAGTTAGTGGCCATGGGCTATAGTCTACTAAATGAAAGGGGTGATTTGCATGGGTTGACATTAATTTACTTCGCTAGAATATAGGGTAGATAATACAGCAAAAACATAGGATTGGATAATTGAAACTGCGGATTCTAAAATTAGTAATAAAAATTGCGTAATAAATAGTAACCATAAAAGAGAGGTCATAAGTGAGGGCCCAGTATTTCCCAATAAAGTTATTAGTAAGTGGCCTGCAATTATATTAGCAGTTAGCCGCACCGCCAGTGTTCCTGGTCGAATTACATTTCTAATGGTTTCAATTATAACTATAAAAGGTATTAATACGCTAGGGGTACCTTGGGGTACTAAATGGCAAAATATGTGGTTGGTATTTATAATTCAACCATATAGTATAAAGCTGATTCATAAAGGTAAGCTTAAAGTTAGGGTGAATGTTAAATGGCTTGAGCTTGTGAAAATATACGGGAAAAGACCTAAAAAATTATTAAATAAAATTATGCTAAATAGGTTAATAAAAATGAAGGTTCTTCCATTGAACCCGTTATTACCGATTAATGTTTTGAATTCCCTATGCAAAGTGCTAATAACTAAATGTCACAGGTATATCGATCGGGATGGGATTAATCAGAAAGATGCCGGGATAATTAAAAATCCAATGAATGTTCTTAATCAATTAAAAGAAACACTAAAAATTGAAGTTGAGGGGTCAAATACTGAGAATAAGTTTATTATCATTTTCAGGTTAAATAATTAATTTTAATATTTTTTTTTTTAGCTGAAGAGAGTGCAATATTATAAATATAATAATTTACAATATTAAACATTAAGTAAGTTAAGATGAATATAAAAAATAAGAATAGTCAATTAATGGGGGCTATTTGTGGGATCAAAAAATACTCATAGAGTAATTTTAGTTTGACAAACTAATGTTATGGGGGGGGTTTAACTAATTTTTTATTTTTCATTATAAGTAAT
>Ga0302321_100002574_pt1 | contig 15556 bp, 10 predicted proteins | sample Fen_T0_1_FD_202505 | JGI IMG/M metagenome (GOLD analysis project Ga0302321, IMG submission 202505) | Peat permafrost microbial communities from Stordalen Mire near Abisko, Sweden - Fen_T0_1 | ecosystem: Environmental > Terrestrial > Soil > Wetlands > Permafrost | place: Sweden: Abisko...
TGTACGTTGGCCCGAAGCTGGCACAGTTAGACGGAGCCGTAATTCGCATCGGGTTGAGAGAACTTCGGGAATTGGCCGCGGCGATGTCGCTGCTAGCATCCTTCCGTTCGCGCGACGGTATCCAGGTTATCTTGCACGATCGCAGCGTTTTGGCGGGAGGAATTGCCAATAAGCTTGCAAAAGTGACAGGACAGCTGCTGCCTTCAACGGCATCAACCTGCGGCCTCTTGTGTGAGATTGGCGCGATGGTGTGTCTTGCAGCGGACGGCAAGGAATACGCCAAGCTCTGGAAGGAAGCGACACAGGGTCCGCTGGATCGCATCCAGCGTGAGGTCGCGCGATACACGGTGACCAGCTTCGAAATAGGTCGCCGTCACTTGATGCGAAACGCCGTTCCAGAGGAGGTGTATGACGCTATCGGCGTGGATGTGAGTATGGACACGGACAAGATGTCGCCCCTTCAGAAACTGACGCTTCTAGCCCGCCAATCGGCTCCGCTACTGCTCGGTGGCGTGCGCGGTTCGCTGACCAAGATAAGTGACCAGCTTGACACGCTGGCTCTACAAATCGGTTACGCTAAGCTGAGCGGTCGCGAGTTGCTTGAGCTATTCAAGGAGTCGGGGCTCCTGCGCGATCAAGCACATCGCTGAGCAAGGTGGGTAAAGTCCGAACCCCTTCAGTCAAAGGTGTTCCGGCCGTATTGACCAAGTATGCCATTTCCGCTCTCCAAAATGCTGGACGATGTGGTGCACCTGTGTCCGCTGCCGGCTACGACGAAGAAGGTCGTTGAGTTGGCGGATTCAGACCGGGCAAGCATCGCGGCAATCGTGCAGGCAATCTCGGGCGATCCGGCTCTTGCGACCGCGGTGCTTCGCGTTGCCAATAGCGCGCTCTATGCCGGCATGAAGGTATCACAGCTGGATGCAGCCGTGATCCGCATTGGGCTGCGCGAGCTGAAGGATCTAGCCTCAGCAATGTCCGTGCTTTCGGCGTTTCGGTCGAAAGATCCTGTGCAGACGACATTGCAAGACCGAAGCGTGCTTGCAGGCGCCATCGCCAACAAGCTCGCAAAGGTGACCAAGCTCATGCCTCCGTCAACCGCTTCCACGTGCGGGCTGCTGTGCGAAATTGGAGCGATGGCCTGTCTTGCGGTCGACGGGAAGGTGTACTCAAAAATTTGGGTGGAAACCGCCAGTGACTTCGCTCTTCGCGTGGCCAAGGAAACCGAACGATACGCCGTGACCAGCTTCGAGATAGGTCGACGGTTTCTTGAGCGAAATTCATTGCCGGATGAGGTTTCGAGCGTTGTGGGAGCCGAACTTGGCGCTGATAGTTCGACACTCACCGTGCCGCAGAAGGTCTGCTTGGCGGCCAGGCATTCAGCGGCAATCTTGGTTGCGTTCGGTGCAACCGATGAATCAGCCACCATCGGGTCGCTCGAGGGGCTCATGTTGCAACTTGACTTCGCCCAACTCGATGGCAAGGGGCTCTACGAGCTGCTTCTTCGCGAGGGACTGATGCGTGATCTCGGTCGACGGTAGCTTGACGGTATCGTCCAAGTCTTGAGCCGCCCCGCCCGATTCAGTCGAAATCCGGGCAAAACGTGGCTGGGTTTGCCACCAAGCTACGCTTGGTGATACGAGGGAGCTGTCACTACCGCTTCTCGCGTCTCGCGGCCCGCTGTCATGAACCATTTCCGTCTCATTCGAGGGTGGCTTCCGTGGTTCGGGATCCTTCTGCCCGGATGCGTGAGTCTATCGAACGACGTGTCTCCCTCAGATTCAACGGGTGGGCAGTCAGACGGCGGGGCGACAAGTCTAGGTGGACGGACGGCCGCGTCCGTAGGCGGTTCTTCAACGGGTGGCAATAGCGCAGGAGCTTCCGCAATGAGCAACGGTTCGGTATCGCTAAATCGACTAGGTCAGATCAATTCCGGAGATGTCACGATGATTGTCGATCCACGCTTGGGCGGGCGAATCCTCAGCTTCGCCCGTGCCGGTGAGGATATATTGCTTCCCGAGTCGGCGGTACAAGGCACCGACAATGCCAATAACTTTGGCATTACCTTCTGGCCCAGTCCTCAATCAACGTGGAGTTGGCCTCCGCAGACGGCCATCGACAGCGATCCGTATGCGGCAACTGTGTCAGGTAACAGCCTCGTGATGACCAGCGGTGAGGCGTCATTTCCGGATGGCGCCGTAGTCATTTTAGAGAAGCGGTTCGCCCCGGTGCCGGGTAAGGACGCCATCGACGTCACCTACCAATTGAAGAACGTAGGGAAGGTCAGCGTAAATCTTGCCACTTGGCAGATTGCACGAGTACGCGCGGGCGGGCTCACCTTCTTTCGCTTGGGTTCTGGCGGCGTATCAAGTGACAAGCTTGCAACAGTCACAGCTAGCGGCGTCCAGTGGTACAAGTACGATGCATCGGTCGTTACCGCCCAGGGCCAGAAGACATTTGCTGATGCTACGGGTTGGGTAGCGCACGCGGATGGCGACCTTATCTTCATTCAGTCCTACCCGGACGTTGCGCCTGGCGCTGCAGCTGCAGGTGAAGCGGAAATGGAGCTCTATGCGGATCCGTCACACACCTATGTCGAGATCGAACCGCAAGGAACCGCAAGTCAGATTGCGCCCGGAGGAGCTGGTCCGTCTTGGAATGTACGCTGTTTCCTTGCGAAGTTACCCGCTCAGTTGGACGCTTCGGTTGGTAATGCGGCGTTGACCGCATTCGTCGAGACCCTGATTTCTGGTTGATGCGACGCCTTGCCAAAATAATTCTGTGTTGGTCTGCCGTGGCAACGGCGGCTCTCGCCTATTTCGTCTGGGCTTCAGCCAATCCGCGGCCAAACCGAGCCGTGGTGCCCCAGCTTACCGCGCAGTCCACCCATGTCACGCGCTGGGTGGATCGCGGACTATTGCATCTGGCGGAACGGGCTGTGGAGGATGATTCGCGGAGACCCGAAGCGTCAGAGCTTGCAGGGAATCCAGCTGGTAACGACCCAGACGCAAGTCTGGAGGCTGGGACTGGCGAGAGCGAAGACACCGATCCAAGCGCTCCGTTATCCGAGCAACGCGAACGCATCTATCGCCATTTGGCCTTTGACCTTGGCACTACTGAGCAGCAATTGGCCCAAATCCGTGCCATTGCCGATGCATCGCTCTATTTTGGCGAAGGCAATCCGGTTGTCACGGTGCATCCTATGTCCAGGGCCGAGTGCCGCAAACGCCGGCAAAGCGCTCCACTTGCCCGGGATGATTCGCGGATTTGCGGTGCCAGCAACATGGTGGCCATTTACGATCCGATTCGCGAAGAACCCGGCCAGGCAAAACTTTGTATGGACCAGTTCGAGTTTCCCAACTTGCCCTGCGAGTACCCGATTGTTTGGGTGCGTGCCAATGAAGCAGCCAAGATCTGTCGCGTTCTCGACAAGCGTTTGTGCGATGCCCATGAATGGGAAGGTGCCTGCGCTGGCAAGGTGCGCAGTCCCGGTAAGGACTATGAGTCGTGGGTCAACCGGCAGCTGGTTGAACTTTTGCACAATCAGTCACGTGAATTGGTCTGGGCAACGGGGATTAAACCCGACGCACGCCTTTGTGCAACCGGCGCGCTGAAGAGTCCGGGGTGCGTCGATGCGAGTTGGGAGAACTGTGGGTCGAATAGCTACCCAACGGGGTCATTCCCGCGATGTATCAGCCCGTTTGGCGTCTACGACATGCACGGCAACGTCGCTGAACACATGAATCTGCCTTTGCAGGAAGGGCAACTGGGAGCGCGCGGTGGTTCGGGTGAAACCGAGATGAAGGGCAGTTGGTTTGCATTCGACGAGTATCACCCGCACCCCGACGACTGTCGTTGGCGCGCGCCCAGCTGGCATGCCACACCAGTCGAAAGCGAACTATCCCATTACAATTACCACTTGGGATTCCGCTGCTGCAAAGACCTGGATTAGCGTTGCTAGACACCACGCGGGCGTCCGTGTTCGACGTCCGCGTGCGCGTCGCTATAGTCCCTTCGTTCGGTTACTGCGGCTGACTGCCGACTACGACTTCGTAAGAAGCCGGCTTGGACGCGAGATCGGAGACATCCACGACCCCTTCGACGAAGACTCCCGATTTGGGTTCGATCTTGGTCCGCAGACTGAGCGTCTTCTCTCCAAGGATTTGCGGAGGTGGACCAGTTGGATCCTTGGGGGAAACGACGCTGTCGAGTAGGCGCAGCGTTACCGCGGAAGAATCGACCACATTCTGGCCCTGGTTGAGAATGCAGGCTTTCAGCGTCTTCGGATTGCCGGGACCGAGTGCGATCTGGCACGCAATCTGGTCTTGTGTCGCTTCTAATACGCGCCGCAAATACGCGCCTTCACTTTCGCGTAGGGCTTCGCCCAGTTCGACGATTGCTGGGCGCGCGCGCTTGTCGCCCAGGTACGCCAGTATCATCGCTCCGTGCAAGCGTACCGGACGATTATTGGCCGTTAGAAGTTCCGCAAAGTTTGACGCTGAGGCAGCGCCTTCGCCAAGCGGTCCAATGGCGTCGTCGATGATAAGACCGTTGGACGTGGGCGGGTGGATCTTGAATGTGGTCCCGCGTTCCTCCACGTGCCATTTGATGGCTTTGCCTGAGGCGAGCGGGCCCTCAAAGAACACCGTTCGACTCTCGACACTGGTAAGGCGAGTGACCTCTCCTTGATCGGCTTCGAAGAATTCAACCAGTACCGACACGTTGCCAAGTGGTCTGTCGGAGTTATTGATGACGGCCAACTCGAGTTCAATGTCTTCATGGTTCTTGTGTGGGAATCGCCGCGTCGTTAGCACCACTGGCGTCAGGTGCGGCAGCGGTTCGCGCCACAAGGGGCTATCGGCGCGCGCGCATGTGCAGGGACCAATTACACGCAGATCGCCGAGTGCCGGGGCCGTTTCATTGGGTTTTGACGGCGCGGTGGACGGTGCGCTTGCGGAAGCCACGGACGGCGCTGCACGCGGCACTTCACGCATTGCTGCGAGCGTCGATTGGCGCACGCTTTCGCGATCCGCGCCGTACGCTTCGTCACCGCGCGGCGCAGCCTGGCCTACCTCACGGTGGTTCCCGAAGAAAACCCATTTTGCCATGACCAGGGCGGCGAGCATTGCGCCGGAAAGCGTGATGATCACGGCCACCGTGGTGCGCGGTAATATTCCGTCGAGCGACGGCAGTCGGAGCCCAAGACCGAGCGGTTTGCCGGCGTCGGGTTCGCGTGGCAGTCGAGGCAAAATCGAGAGCAGTTCCCCGACGAAGATCTCGCGCACAAGCGTTGAGGAATGGCCTCCTGACACAAGGAATCGATCCGATGCGACTCCCACCAAGGTGACGCACACCGCTAGGAAGACGCCAAGGCCGATGCCAAACAGCGGTCCTGTGTTGGGAAAGAATCGCGGTCCGGTAAGCGCTGCGAGTGTGAGCACGGTAAGTGCGGTTGCCAATGCAACCACTCGAAGGAACACGCGCCGTTGGCGCAATTCGTGGGGTGTCCGATCCTCACCGAAAGTGAAGCGGACCAAGAGTAACTTCTGAAGTACGCCCGGTCCCGCATGAAGCTCCAGGTAGAGCGCGTTACCGAAGATACGAGCATCCCCCACTTGCTCCCAGGTGATGAGTCGATCCGTATCGCGTCCAAGCGGCACCGGTGCGCCATCCGCGCCGAGATGGGCCGCATCCACGTACACCAGACGCAGCCCCTCCGGGGAGGTGTGGAGTTCCACCGCGCCGACCACGTTGCTGCGCGGGGAGGCAATGGCAATGGCCCGTGCTTTCACGCCGCGAGCCTAGCGCAGTGGCAAAGGTTCGCATGGACCTCGGAATTCGTCCGGAAATCGGGGTGAGCCATCGAAAACCTCCCCGACACGAAAAATGGCAGCCGGAAACGCAATTGATACGGACGAAACCGATCTATCTTCGTCTGGAAACATTGGGGGAGATACGAGATGAAACATCCGACGCGGCGTCGGTTATCTCCGGAAACGCGGCCGCTTGGCCGAGATGCTCTCCTCAAGGAGTTCGCGATGTTGAAACGTCTACTGATCACCCTGCTCTTCTTGATCGCCCTTGTCCCCGGGGTTCCATCGGCGCAGGCGGACACTGTTGGGGCTGCGGTCCCAGCGCTGACCGCCTCTTCTCCGGAAGCGACGACCAAGGCGCTTGAAGACCGGATCGCTGACCTTGAAGCCTACGTTAATAATAGTGCGCGCGTGTCCAAGGAATCCAAGGTAAGCGGCGCTGGCCCCGGACACAACGGCTGGATGATGGTCTGCTCGGCCCTCGTCCTATTCATGACCCTGCCTGGATTGGCGCTCTTCTACGGTGGCCTGGTTCGCACTAAGAACGTCCTTTCCGTCATGGCACAATGTCTGGGCTTGGCCGGCATGGTGACCATTCTCTGGTGGCTCTTCGGCTACAGTTTTGCGTTTGCCCCTGGGGGCCCGATTCTAGGCGGCATGAAGTTCGCTCTGTTTCACGGCGTCGACGCCCTTCCGAACGCCGACTACTCCCAATGGGTTTCACAAAATGTATTTGCGATGTACCAACTGATGTTCGCAATCATCACGCCTGCGTTGATCGTCGGCGCCATCGCAGAACGCATGAAGTACTCGTCCCTAATGCTCTTTATGCTGGGTTGGATGCTCGTTGTCTACTTCCCACTGGCTCACATGGTGTGGGGGATCGACGGCATGATGAATGGGGTATTCAATGCCAACGCGAAGATCAAGGCGATTGACTTTGCTGGCGGCACCGTCGTGCACATGTCCTCGGGCTGGTCGGCGATTGTTTTGGCCGTCATCTTGGGCAAACGCAAGGGTTTCGGTCACGAGAACTTCGCTCCGCACAGTCTTGTTCTCACCATGGTGGGAACCGGCATGCTGTGGGTGGGTTGGTATGGATTCAACGCGGGAAGTGCCGTCGCGGCGGACGCCATCGCGGCCAATGCATTCATGACCACAACACTCGCGGCCGCAGTGGCAGGCGCGACTTGGCCGGCAATTGAGTGGATTCATCGTGGCAAACCCACTGTTCTCGGATTCTGTTCCGGCGTGGTTGGCGGTCTGGTCGTCATCACCCCGGGAGCCGGTTTCGTGACGGCTTCAGGTGCTGTAGCAATTGGCGTTATCGCGGGCGCAATTCCCTACCTGGCCTGCACCAAACTGAAGAATTGGCTCGGCTACGATGATGCTTTGGATACCTTTGGTGTTCACGCCGTGGGCGGCACAATTGGCGCGCTATTGACCGGGTTCTTTGCGGATGCCGGCATGAATCCGAACCTGAACGCGAACCTAAAAGACATTGTTGGCAAGACCCTCTGGGTTGAGCAATTGAAAGCCATGGGCTTGACGATTGCGATGGCCGTCGCAGCAACAGTGGTCTTGGCCTATGCGCTAAAGTATACGATTGGTCTGCGGCCGTCGCGAGAAGACGAAGAGACGGGTCTCGATCTCGCGGATCACGGCGAGCGCGGCTACCACTGGGAGGGCAGTTGATGTAGGCTTCGGATAGTCCGAAGAATCATTGAGCTCAATTCAATCCTCAATTGAGTCGCGATAAGAGCCTCGTTCGATACCGGACGGGGCTCTTGTCGTATGAACGAGAGCGCGTCGGCCTTTCGGATGAGCGAATCACTGTGTCCGCAGTTTCACGGTGGCGCGGACAACGGTCACATGTCGACGTCAAAGCTTGGTGGTCGCTCGCCGCGTGGGGTACGGGCCCGGCGCGACCAATCGACGTGCGAGTTGAAGCTATCGGCCGCTAGGAAGGGGGCACTCAACTCAGCACATTTCGCTGAAATTCTCTGGCCTAGGGAAGGCTCAAGTTGCTTCAAATGCCGCGGCGTTTGGGAAGTCCCAAGCGTGGCGCAGTACGCGCGCAGTTGCCGATTGACTTCCGACGGTTGAAAGACAAGTTTGGGCACGGTCTGTGCACAAGCGGGAAACACCCGCTCGTTGAAGCGGACGTATCGATACGCAATCTTTTGGTCTTGGAGGCCGTCTTGAGTCACTCATCCCGCTCCCCGGCGGATTCCTGGTATCGCCGCACCATCGGAGCACTTGTCGAGCTGCAGGTTCGCAGACCTTGGCCCTTTCTGTTGTTTGCCGTACTCATCACGGTTCCGGCGTACTTTTTGGCACGCAGTCTAGAATTGCGAACGGGATTTGACTCGTTGCTGCCCGAGAACAAGTCGAGCGTCATCGAACTGAAACGTGTCGGTAAGCGAACGGCGGGCATCTCAACGTTGGCGGTTGTCATTGACGGCGCGGACGTGAAAGCGATGCAGAAGTTCAGCGACGAGGTGGTGCCGCGCCTTCGCAGCCTTGGACCGGACTGGGTTGGAACGGCTGAGAACGGTGTCCACGCCGAGCAAGAGTTCATCAAGCACCATCAGGCGCTTTACCTGCCCGTGGGCAAAATCCGCGACGTTCGAGAACGCATTGAGGAACGCTATCAGCGTGAGATATTCGGTTCAGTTGACGATGATGAACCGCTTGAGCCAATCACGCGTGAATCGCTAGAAAAGGAATTCGGGGCGACGGACAAAAACAAGAGTAACTTGCCGCCGTATCGCGACGGCTACTACATGAATGCCGAGGGAACGCGCCTAATCATTCTGGTTCGTACGCCCGTAGCATCAGGCGACTTGGAGCACAGTCAAGAGTTACAAGCCAAGGTGCAAAAGGTGATTGCCGAAGTCGATCCGGCAAAATTTCACCCATCCATTCGGACGGGGCTGACGGGCGATGTTGTCACCAGCGCGGAACAATATGGCGTTGTCAAGAATGACCTGACGACCGTTGGCGCGCTTGGCGTTGGCATGATCTTGCTCGTCGATTTTCTCTTTTTCCTGCGGTTGCGAGCGGTGCTGGCAATGACGCTCGCCATTGGCACAGGCGTGCTGTGGACGTTTGGAGTAACCAAGTTTACCGTCGGGCATCTCAATACCGCCAGCGGGTTCTTGGTTTCGATCATCTTCGGCAATGGTATCAACTTCGGGATTTTGCTGCGTGCGCGCTATGGCGAAGCGCGTCGTGCGAAACTTGGACTGCGCGAATCGCTCGAGCTTGCCTATCGCGACACGCTGATTCCCACTCTGACCGTTGCCGCTGCGGCGGGCGCCGGGTACCTATCCCTAGCATCCACCAATTTCCGTGGTTTCCGCGATTTCGGGGCCATCGGCGGCTACGGAATGCTTCTTTGCTGGATTGCGAACTACCTGCTCATGCCCCCGCTGCTCATCGTGTTTGAGCGGCTCATGCCAACGTGGCAGGCGCACAACGCGAAGTCCGTTTGGGGACGTATTCAGACCCTCATCGACAATGGTGTACCATTTGGCGCTCCATTTTCCTGGCTTGCGCGTCGTGTGCCGCCTACCTTGCTCGTGACCATCGGCGCGATTGCAACTTGTGGTGCAACCGTTTTGGCAGTGCGCTACATCAAGCAAGATCCATTCGAGTACAATCTTGGAAATCTCGAGAACGACGCCCGCGCCGTCGAGAGCGCGGCAACGCGTTTAGGCAACGGCCTTACCGAAATTGCCGGACGAACTGGTCAAGATGGCATGGCCATCATGACGGAGCGTCTCGATCAGGTAAAACCGCTTCTCGCGGAACTCGAGAAGCGCAGGCTTGCCGGCGGAAACGCGCCGCCATTTCAAAAAGTGGTCTCCATTTTCGATCTTGTCCCGGATGATCAGGAAGAAAAATGCCGCCTCTTGAGCGAGATCCGTGAGCGAATTCTCAAGGTCCGTGCTCGCGGGAAGATCAGTGACAAGGATTGGGCCGAGATGGAACCGAATCTCCCGGCTGCGGATCTACGGCCTTTCGGGATCGGCGATCTACCGGAAAAGATCGTTCGCTCGTTCACGGAACGCGACGGAACGCGCGGTCGTATCGTGTACGTTGTGCCAACGGAAGGCAAAAGCGTTCGCGACATGAAGTACTTGCTTCGCTGGGCGGATGCCTATCGGTTCACTAAGCTACCGTCGGGTGAAACCATCTACGGCAGCGGGCGAGCAGTCATCTTTGCAGACATGCTGTCCGGCGTCGTGGAAGAGGCGCCACGAGCCATTCTGCTCGCGGCGCTCATGACATCCGCAGTCGTGATTGCAGCCTTCGTTCGCGGCAGAAACGGCCGTCGCGCAACAATTCTGGTGCTGGGCGCGCTTGCCGCGGGTATCAGTTGGATGGGCGCGTTTCTCTACTTCTTTGGGGTGAAGATCAATTTTCTGAACTTCATCGCCGTTCCAATCACGCTGGGCGTTGGGGTCGACTACGCCATCAACTTAGTCCACCGCTGGCGTATCGAACCCGAAGGACGAATCGCGACGATAGTTCGCGAAACGGGCGGCGCCGTGGTTCTGTGCAGCATGACGACGACCCTCGGTTACCTAGCGCTCATGCGTTCCGTAAACCCCGCCGTCCGAAGTTTCGGCCTTGCCGCTGTTATCGGCGAGATGACTTGTCTGTGTGCCGTCGTTGTCGTGTTGCCGGCGGTCTTATCACTGGTTGAGCGCTTTGGTGGAAAGTCAAAATACAACGAAGAGCTAGGAGCTTCCGTTGCGAGTTGACTTGCTGATCCCTGGAAATACGGCTGGGCGCTTTTCTTTGAAGGCGGTAAGCCCCTCCAAATAGTCGGCACTGTCGTAAACCTTCCGTCGCAGCCCCTGGAGGCGCTCGAACGTTTCCGGGGCAAGCGGGTGCGCGCCGCCGAGCATGCGCAATTGTTCTTTTATGGCTCCAATAGCCAACGGCGAATTCAACGCGATGCGCCGCGCGACGGCGTACACCTTTTCTTCTAAGGATTCGGCTTCAAATAGGGCGTTTACGACGCCCGCATCGAGCAGCCGCTGCACGCGCATTGGAGTGGCCGTGAAAAGCAGTTCCTTGAGGAGATTCTGCGGCACCGCGTTCATCAAGTGCAGTACCCCAGACGCATTGTAGGGCACGCCAAGTTTCGCCGGAGTAATGGCGAAGGTGACGTCGGGCGTGGCGAAAACCATGTCGCAGCAGAACACTAACTCGCAAGCGCCACCCCAAACTGTGCCTTCCACCATGGCGAGCACTGGAGCGGGAAACCGACGCAAAGTGTCAATGACGCGGAGCAATGGGTCGTGGTAGCTGAGTGGATCCCGACCGGGCAGCGGGAGCTCGCTGACATCGTGTCCCGCGGACCAAACCTTGGCGCCTTTCGGTGCTCGAACGACCACAGCCCGCATGCCTTCGGCCTGGAGCTCGTTCAACCCGGCGATAATCTCGGCGATTAAGTCGTGGCTCAAAGCATTGCGCTTTGCGGTGTGATTCAAGACGAGGGTACCGATGGCATCTGAGCGTTCGAGTTGGACGAGGGTCATTGAAGTAGGGCTCCGTGAACTCAATTACGCACTCACTAGCATTTGGTTATGCGTCTCGGTTGCGTCACCTCCAATGATCGTCAGCTAAATTTGCGCGATGCGTTAGAAGCCGGAATTTGAAGGGACCGTTACACCGTGACGCGAAACCCAACCTTAATTTCCGATGAGGGGCTCCCGCAGTGCTGAATCCAGGCTTGCATCGATTGTTCGTCAAACGCGACGAACATATCGTTTCCGGGGATTGCGAGGCGTTCAATTCGGGTCACGCTCATCGGCTGGGTGCAAGCGGTGCTATAAGGCGTCGTGGCTCCAACCGGTTCTGGAAGTTTTGCTGGTATTCGTGGTTTCGAAGTGACAGAAGCGGTCGCTTCCGGTCTGACCAAGGACGGCATTTCCTCGCCTACCAGTGTTCAGCTTTCCGCCATCGAGCCCATCCTTGAGGGACGCAATGTGGTGGTCGAATCAGGTACCGGTACCGGAAAAACGCTTGCGTACCTGTTACCGGTTCTGCAGAAGCTTCGCCTCGAACCAACCTCGCGAGCCGTGTGTTTCGCGCCGGCAACGGAACTTGCAGTCCAAACAATGCGCGTCGCCGAACGCTACAAGGACGCGGCAATCAAGACGGCGGCGCTGGTCGCGACGGGCAATCAACGTCTCCAGGCGTCGAAGCTCGAAAAGAGCACTCGTCTCATCGTTGGGACACCCGGGCGCATTCTTGAGATGTACGAAAAGCGCAAGCTCAAGGGCGTGAACCTTATCGTATTGGACGAGCCAGAGCCAATTCTGGCTAGCCGCGACGCTGAATACCTGTGCGAGGTCTTGTCGCGGCCGGAGCCAAAGCTACAGATTATCCTCGCGGGCGCTACTTTTGGCGGCAATTCTGAGCAGTTCATTTCAGAATTTTTGGGTTCTGACGTCGTGCGCACGAAAGTAACGGACAACCCGTTGCTCGGCCAAATTGCTCACGTTGCGGTTAAGGTTCGCAATGAAGGCGAGAAGGATTTCGTCTTGTCGCGATTTCTTGAAAAGCACCAGTGCAAGCGCGCAATTGTCTTCGTCAACCACCCGAATTTGGTGCGGCATCTCTATCGTTACTTGATGGAGGAGGGCACCAAGACCGTGACTGTAACGCCGGAGCGGACCAAGCTTCAATGTGAAGAGGCCATTCGCGACTTCGCGAAAGGCAAAGCTAGAGTCTTATTGACCACGGACAAGTCTGCCACCGGCCTAGATTTTCCGGACGTGGCCTGGGTCCTGCACTTTGAATTGCCTAGCTCGGCAAAGGCCTACATTCATCGCGCGGGCAGAACGGGGCGTGCTGGCAAGGAAGGAACTTCGGTCGTGTTCGTCACGGACGACTGTCGTATTCCACTTGCCAAGCTCGAGAAGGAACTGGGTTTTGCCTTCAAGTCGAGCGGAAAGTAGCTAAAAGAGGTTCTTCTGCCCGCGGCTCTCAGGCACCGCTACGCGTAGGTGTTCATAGGCTTTGCGTGTCGCCACGCGTCCTCGCGGCGTGCGCGCCAGGTAGCCCTGTTGAAGCAGATAGGGCTCGTAAACGTCTTCGATTGTGTCGCGTGGTTCAGAAAGCGCAGCGGCGAGGGTTTCAACGCCAGCAGGGCCCCCTTCGTAATTCTCGATGAGCAGACGCAACAGCCGGCGATCCATCTCGTCGAGCCCTTCCGGATCGACGTCAAGCCGCCGCCCCGTAAGTTCAATAATCTCCGGCGTAATGATGCCATTACCTTCCACTTCGGCAAAATCGCGCGCGCGGCGAAGCAATCGATTGGCCACGCGCGGGGTGCCGCGACTGCGCGCCGCAAGGGCGAGTGCGCCCGATTCCTCGCATTTGACGCCCATCAGTTTCGCGCTTCGAACGATGATGAGCTTCAGATCCTCGACCGGGTAATAGTCGAGACGCAGTGTCACGCCGAAGCGTTCTTGCAGCGGCTTGGTGAGCATCCCGGTGCGCGTGGTGGCGCCTACCAGGGTGAATGGACGGATGTCGAGGGAAATGCTCTCGGCAAAAGCGCCATCCCCCATCATGACGTCAATGCGAAAATCTTCGATTGCAGGGTAGAGCGCTTCTTCCACTGCCGCGTTCATGCGGTGGATCTCGTCAATGAAGAGGATGTCGTTCCGCTCAAGTTTAGTCAAAAGCCCGGTGAGCACACCCTTGTGCTCGACGGCTGGGCCGCTCGTGATGTGCAGATTGACGCCCATCTCCTTGGCGAGAATGTTCGCGAGCGTCGTTTTGCCGAGCCCGGGCGGGCCACACAGAAGAATGTGGTCCAGCGGCTCCTTGCGACGACGGGCAGCCTCAACGAACACGCGGAGGTTGTCCTTGTGTTTGGGCTGCCCTACAAAGTCATCCAGCGTCTGCGGGCGAAAGATCCGGTCAAAGCGCTCGTCGTCCCCCGTTTCTTGGGTGTCAACCACTCGGTCCGTTGTGGCATTAGGTGGCGGCGGGGGAGGGGGAACTTTGGGCTTCTTCGGCATGGTTCCGCGGACGCTGGCATTCGGTTGCTAGATGTGACCTGGTTTAGACGGTTTCGATAAGGCTCGGATCGTAGTCTGCCGGCGCTTCGAAGCCGAGCAGATTGAGAACCGTTGCGGCCACGTTCGAAAGCCCCGGAGCTTTGAGATCCGTCCTAAGTTTGTAGCCGGGGTTCTCGTCCCCACTGATCAAGATGAAGGGAACCGGATTGAGGGTGTGTGAGGTCTTCGCCTTGGTTTCACCCTTTGCACTGTGCTTCACGTTGCCCTTCTTGTCGAGTTCGTACATCTCGTCCGCATTGCCATGATCCGCTGTGATCATCACGGTGCCCTTGGCGGCGGCAATGACAGGCAAAAGCCGGGCGAGCTGCAGATCGAGGCCTTGCATTGCTGTGACAACGGCTTCAAAATTTCCGGTGTGGCCCACCATGTCACCGTTTGCGTAGTTGACGCGCAGGTAGCGGTATTTTCCGCTCTTTACCGCCTCAATCAAGGTGTCGGTGATTTCCGCGCACTTCATCCAAGGACGCTGCTCAAAGGGCACCACGTCACTGGTGATTTCGACGTAGGTTTCCGTGGCTTCGTCGAACTTGCCCGAACGGTTGCCGTTCCAGAAATACGTCACATGGCCGTACTTCTGCGTTTCGCTAATCGCGTATTGGGTGACGCCCGCCTTAGCAAGGTACTCACCGAGCGTCCGATCGATAGCGGGCGGCACGACGAGGAAGCGCGCCGGCATCTTGGTGTCACCGTCGTACTGCATCATGCCGGCGTAGGTGACCTTCGGCACCCGGCCGCGGTCGAACTTAGTGAAACCGTTCTCAGTGAAGGCGCGAGAGATCTCAATCGCGCGATCGCCGCGGAAATTGAAGAACACGACGGCATCCCCGTCGACAATCTTGCCGATGGGCGCGCCGTCTTTCGCGACGACAAAACCAGGAAGGTCTTGATCGATGACTTTAGCTTCCTTGCGATAGGTCTCAATGGCTTCGTGTGCCGAGGCAAACTGCCGACCGTCGCCGTGCACGTGAATTGCCCAACCGCGGATCACCATGGACCAATCGGCTTCATAACGATCCATCGTGATGTTCATGCGACCGCCGCCAGAGGCAATGGCCACGTCAAACTTGCCGTCGCGAAGGGTGGTCAGGAACTCCTCGAAGGGATCCACATACTCTAGTGCGGACGTCTCACCAACATCGCGCCCGTCCAAGAGAATGTGAACGCGTGCCTTGGCGACGCCTTCCGACTTGGCTTGCGTGAGCATCGCCTTGAGGTGATCGATGTGCGAGTGGACGTTGCCGTCGGAGAAGAGGCCGAGAAAATGGAGCGTTCCACCGGCCTTGGCGGTGGCAATCACCTCATGCCAAGCCTGGCCCTGCCAGAGTGCACCCGTGGCAATCGATTCGCTCACGAGCTTAGCGCCCTGAGCAAACACGCGCCCCGCACCAAACGCATTGTGGCCAACCTCACTGTTGCCCATGTCTTCATCGCTGGGCATGCCGACGGCGGTACCGTGGGCGCGAAGAATCGTCATGGGACGGTTCTTCATGAGCTCCTTAAGAAGAGGTGTGCGTGCAGTCTTCACCGCATCACCTTCTTCGCGAGGGGAGATCCCGACACCATCGAGCACGATGGTAACGACGGGACCGGGACAGGGACGAAACCGTGAGGATTTCTCTAACTTCATGGCAG
>Ga0302321_100002575_pt1 | contig 15551 bp, 12 predicted proteins | sample Fen_T0_1_FD_202505 | JGI IMG/M metagenome (GOLD analysis project Ga0302321, IMG submission 202505) | Peat permafrost microbial communities from Stordalen Mire near Abisko, Sweden - Fen_T0_1 | ecosystem: Environmental > Terrestrial > Soil > Wetlands > Permafrost | place: Sweden: Abisko...
GATCGCTTTTTTTGCCTACAAGCGCTCGCAGCCAGGAAACCAATCTACACCGGCAATATCAGAAACGACCGCCGATCTGAGCAAAGTTTCGTCCGAAGATATGGATCGGTTGGTGAGCGTGAACATCCCCGCCAATGTCACCTCGCGCGAGCTGTTGGCCAGTATATCGGAAAAACTTCACCAACGAATTGAAAGAGCCAGCGCCCGCTCACACGAGGCCGTGCTGGCCTTCAAGAACGCTGAAGCCTACCGAGCCTTCATCGCCCGCGCAGCCCAAGCTGGCCTGCGCGTAGTCAGCCGTATCGACGCCTTTAATACGGTGCGCATCCAATACGATTCGCTCAATAGCCTCGCCCGCGAACTTCTGGAAAACTCCGCCGATTACAGCCAGATTGCGGCCAACTACTACATTAACAATCCTCCGACTCCGCCACAGGCCCAGGCTCGTGCCGCGCGAACACAGACGCCGATTGGAAACCAATTGCTATCGACTGTCGGCGCCACAGGTAACATCCAAAACTGGGGCAATGGGGTGACCATTGCCATTCTCGATAGTGGCGTAGCGGCCGACCAGACGTTTGGCATCGGCCGGCTTAAAACACTCGATATCGGCCACGGCACCGCGCCCGCTGGCGGAAGCGAAGGCGGACATGGCACAGCGGTTGCGTCACTTGCCGCCGGCCAATCAGCGGACGCTCAAGGTATCGCACCCGCGGCCAACTTACTCAGCATCCGCGTGGCGGAAGATGACGGCAAAAGCGATGCGTTCACCGTCGCCCAGGGCATTCTCGCCGCTGTCGATGCTGGCGCCAAGATCGTCAACATCAGCCTCGGTGGTTATGGCACCAATGCAGCGCTAGATTACGCGATCGACTACGCCACCACACGGGGCGTCGTACTCGTCGCCGCTGCGGGCAACGACCAAGCCGCCCAACTCAATTGGCCCGCCGCCGATCCTCGCGTCGTGTCAGTCGGCGCGGTCGATGCCAACGGCAACCAAGTCATTTTTTCAAACTCTGGCCCACAACTTCAAATCACCGCACCTGGCCTCGGCCTGCAAGCAGCGTGGTCCGACGGCACCCGCGTGAGCTTCAGCGGCACGTCCGGCAGCACGCCGATCGTCTCCGGAGCGATCGCTGCTATCATGTCGCAAGATCCAAGCCTCACCGCGACACAAGCCTGGCAAATCCTGCAAACTCACGCCAACGAAGCCGGCACGCCCGGCACTGATCCCGACTACGGTAACGGCATTCTCAACGTCGGTTGGGCCATGGCACGCAACGATCCCACACGCATCGATACCGCAATCGCCAGTCTCGCCTACGATCCGGTCAACGAGCAAATGCAGATCGTCCTGCAAAACCGCAGTGCGCAAGCCGTCGCCAGCCTCGACCTCAATATCAATATCAATGGTGCGCTTCAGCACTACCCTGTTTCTTGGTTAGCCGCAGGTTCGACCGCAATCGTCAACCTGCCGATTTCCACCAGCCAATTGGTTGCGGCTGGGCAGATTGAATTTCAAACCGAGCTGATCAACCCGACAGGCATTAACGACCAAGTTCCCGCCAACAATCGGCGTGCACGCACGCTCACCACGTCAGCTCGGTCGAGCAGTCGATAGTCCAGATATTTGAGGACGAAAGCGCAGATATTTTTCCCTCGTAAGCGATGCATTTTTGTCTTTCCAGTGGAAAGACAACTCCGTGCCAGGAGAGACAAAGAACGATCGTTAGTTTTCGTTTAAAAAAATTTTAGCAAACGCGGCCCGCAGCCCGACTAAACAGAGGCGCATTATCCGGTAGTTTACAGGTTTTGTACGGTTCCAACCTTGAACACCGCTCGCAAATGTCGTGTCAGTGGACATGCTTTTCGGTATATCGCACGCTCCACTCTGTTTGAAGGGACGGACCTTACTGTATTTTCGCGGGCTGGTTGCCAAAACGCATAACCAGATTACGTTTTCTAAAGTGCAGGCAGGAGCCGGCGCGTAACGACAAGAAACCCTGGCCGAAATGAACTCACCATTGATCAGTATCTGCATCGCTGCCTATAAAGCAGAAAAATACCTTGAGGCCACGCTACGCACGGTCTTCTCCCAAAACTTTAACGATTGGGAGCTCATCGTTACCGAGGATGGTTCGAGCGATCGGACCGAGGAATTCGTTAAGGAATTCGCCCAGAAAGTCCCGCAACGCGTCATCTACAATCGTCATGAACATAACCGCGGACTGCCCGCCACGCGCAACACGGGCATTGCCGCCGCAACCGGTGAATGGATCGCTTTCCTTGACGCCGACGATCTCTGGAAGCCCGACCATCTCAGTGCGCTTCTTTCCACCAGCCAGATCGAAGATTGCGATATGATTTACGCCGGCTCCGTTCAGTACGATGACGCAACTTGGACCAAACTGAGCACCCGCGCGCCTTCCGATCAGGACCTGATTGATCTACCAGTCGCCATCTACACGGGGCGACTTTCCATCATGTCTTCGTCAGTCATGGTCAAACGTGAATCCATAAAAAAATTTGGCCCTTTTTCGCCTGAGTTCCCTATTTGCAATAATACCGAATACTGGTTGCGCATTCTTTCCAAAGGCGGCCGCATACTTTACAGCGGAACCAACACCTGCATCTATCGGCAACATAGCGGCGGCCTTTCGAGTAAAACCACCGCAAGCCTCAGCGAATCGGCCCGCATCTGCGAACGATACCGAAACTGGGATGCGATCCCTCACCTGATCGCCCGCACCCGCACCGCCAGTCTCTACCGTTGGGTCGGTCGCATGCTCCTCGACGATAGTCCCTCGGAGGCGCTCAAACCTCTTTGCCACTCGCTTCGTATCCAACCCCTCAATCCGAAAACGCTCGGCCTTTGGGCGAGGGCGTTTTTTCACCAAAGCTCAAAGCACCGCCACGCCGCTTGAGCTTGCCGGCGAGCCGTTCTACGCAAGCGACCTGCATCCTAGGCGTTCGCGGTCACACTTATCGCCAACCGCACGCATAACACGTTGGTAAACCCGCCTTGTCGCTTGCGCCAGCGCGAAGCCTGCCCAGACTTTGGCCCTCTATGAGTTACCAAGGTCTTGGCACCAAAGCCCTTCATGCCGGCCAAAAACCGGATCCCACTACCGGCTCACGCGCCGTTCCGATTTATCAAACGACGAGTTACGTCTTCCGCGACACCGAGCACGCTGCGAATCTATTCGCGCTAAAAGAGCTCGGCAATATCTACACGCGGCTCATGAACCCCACCACCGACGTGTTCGAACAACGCGTTGCGGCCCTAGAAGGTGGTTCGGCGGCTCTCGCGCACTCCTCTGGCCAGGCCGCGATCACCGATGCCATTCTGAACATCGCCGGAGCTGGCGACCACATCGTGTCCGTTTCTCAGCTCTATGGTGGCACGTATAATCTTTTCCACTACACGTTCAAAAAAATCGGCATCGACGTTACCTTTGTCGACGCTCAAGACCCTGACGCTTTCCGCAAAGCCGTTAAACCGAATACCAAGGCGTTCTACGGCGAAGGCCTGGGTAATCCTGCGCTCAATATTTTCCCTTTCGAGGAGGTGGCAAAAATCGGCCGCGAAGTCGGTGTGCCCGTCATTGTCGATAACACTTGCTTATCTCCAATTCTGAACCGTCCGATCGAATGGGGCGTCAATGTTGTTGTCCATTCCGCCACCAAGTACATCGGTGGTCACGGCACTTCGATCGCGGGCGTCGTGGTTGATGGCGGCAACTTCGACTGGGGCACCGGCAAGTTTCCCGGATTCACCCAACCAGATCCGAGCTACCACGGCATCGTTCACTGGGACGCTTTTAAAGCATTTCCTCCCGCTGGTGGCGCGAACATCGCCTACGTCATGAAAATGCGCCTGCAGCTCCTGCGCGATATCGGCGCTTGCATAAGCCCGTTCAATTCTTTCCTCGCGCTCCAGGGTCTCGAAACGCTCCACCTTCGGATGGAACGTATTTGTCAGAACGCGATGAAGACCGCCGAACTTCTTTCCGCTCACCCAAAGGTCGCCTGGGTCAACTACCCCGGCCTTAAAAACAATCCCAATCACACAATTGCTAAGAAGTATCTAAAGGGTGGATTTGGCGGTTTACTGGGGTTCGGCGTCAAAGGCGGTTATGAAGCAGGTCGCAAATTTATCGAAGGACTGAATCTCTTCAGCCACCTCGCGAACATCGGCGATGCCAAATCCCTCGCGATTCATCCCGCTAGCACCACACACAGCCAGCTCTCGCCTGAGGAACAAGTTTCTACCGGCGTCTCGGCAGACTACGTGCGCCTCTCGCTCGGTATTGAAGATTTTGCCGACCTCCAAGCCGACCTTGAGCAAGCGCTAGCCAAGGTCTAACACTCCCTAGCAACATCTTACCCAAGTGGCGCAGCCGAGGTTGGCTGCGCCACTTTTTTTATCACCGGTCCGGTCGGTAGGGCCAGTCTGCCCTCTTTCACTTAATCAAATTCGTTTTCGGCCGAATAAGGTAAATTACATCCATATTTGTGCTCTCAAGAGCGGTTGCCGCGAACACAAATCCGCGACTGGATTTTGTTCTGCGCCAACAGACGAGCAGCCTTGGGCAAGGAGCGCGCAGCAGCAGCCCTCGTTTGTCCGATAAGTTAAGATCACCTAACACATGTCTCTACCATTTCCCAAACTTACAGCAGCCGAAGCTGCCTCTCTCATCAAACACGGTGATGTGCTCGGGCTGAACGCCTTCACCGCCGCCGGCGCAGCCAAAGCGATCGCCCGCGCCATCGCCGCCCGCGCCCGCGAAGAACATACCGCTGGTCGCCCATTCAAAGTCGGCATGATCACCGGTGCTTCGACCGGTCCCTCGCTCGATGGCGAACTCGCCAAGGCCGACGCCGTGTCGTTCCGCACGCCGTTCCAATCAGACGCCGATATGCGCAAAGCGATCAACGAGGGCAAAGTGCAGTTCTTTGATATGCATCTTTCTGCGCTTCCGCAGGCGCTCCGCTACGGCCACTTGGGCAAGATGAACTGGGCCATTGTTGAGGCCTGCGATGTCGATCCGGATGGTTCCATCACGCTCACTTCCTGCGTCGGCGCTGCTCCAACCATGTGCCGTGTCGCTGACAAAATTCTGATCGAGCTCAGCGCCGCCCACCCGAAAGCCCTCCGTGGCATTCACGACATTTACGAGCCCGCTGATCCTCCGTACCGCCGCGAGATTCCTATCTACAAGTGCTCCGACCGCATCGGTTCACCCGTCATCAAAGTTCCGCCCTCCAAAATCGCCGGCATCGTCGAATCCAACATCGGCGACGAAATCAAAGGTTTCCCGCCTCCAGGCGAAGAGGCTCAGCGCATCGGTGACAACGTGGCCAATTTCCTCGCCGGCGAAATCCGCCGCGGGACTCTGCCCGCATCGTTCCTCCCGATCCAGTCAGGCGTCGGTGATACTGCCAACGCCGTCATCGGCGCGATGGGTGCGCACCCTGACATTCCTCCTTTCGAAATGTATTCCGAGGTGCTGCAAGACTCCGTCTTCACCCTCATGCAGAAGGGCAAAGTCAAGTTCGGCTCCAGCGTGGCCCTCACCGCTAGCGCCGAAATGCGCAAAACGATTTACGACAATCTCGATTTCTTCCGTCCTCGTATCGTTCTCCGCTCACAGGAAATCACCAATCACCCTGAGGTCATCCGCCGCCTCGGCGTCATCTCGATCAACACGGCGATCGAGGCCGACATCTTCGGCAATATCAACAGCACGCACGTGATGGGCAAAGACTTGATGAACGGCATCGGCGGCTCGGGCGATTTCACCCGCAACGCTTTCCTCTCGATCTTCACCTGCCCGTCGACCGCCAAAGGCGGCAAGATCAGCACGATCGTCCCGCTCGTCAGTCACATGGACCACAGCGAACACTCGGTCGGCGCCGTCATCACGGAGCAGGGCGTGGCCGATCTTCGCGGCACTTCGCCCGGCGAACGCGCCCGTAAGATCATCGAGAACTGCGCGCATCCGGACTTCCGCGAGCCACTCCTCCGTTACTGCGCCGCGACCAAAAAAGGTCACACGCCGCAGAGCCTGCGCAATGCCTTCGCCTTCCACCAGCGCTTCATGGAAACCGGCGACATGCATGGCGCGGTCGTAGATTAATAGAGACAAACCTAAGCCATCGCCAAAAACGGCTAATTACCTTCAAAGCCGGGCTTCAAAAGCCCGGCTTTTTTCATTTCGTTTCGCGACTACAAAACCATCATACAAAAGCCAACAATGACCGTTGGATAGAGAGCCGCCACGGCGATTCGACAAAAGATGGAACTCCTGTCCCATTGGCTACGGTCATACGATTGCGCATGCCCGATTCCTCCAACACCTCCACAGCCTCTTCATCAATACGCCGCCAGGATTTCGCCCTCGCGACAGGGCTGATTGCGCTCACGGTGATTGTGTTTTGGCCCGCCGTCCACTGGCTCGCCACGCAGACGTTTGCGCATGAGCAGTTAAAACAATCGTTTTTTATCATGGTCTTGGCCGGCGCGTGGATCGCCTGGGAAAAGCGTTCGAACTTACGTTTCGCTCCGCAGATTTCCAACGCAGCACTAGGCTGGCTGAGCGCCTCTTACGCGCTCGCCGCTTGCGCGGCTTGGTTGAAGCATCCGCTATTTTTTCTAGCAGGGCTGATCGCTGCTGCAGGCGGAATCGTAAATTACGTCTATGGTGGACGTGCGTTTCGGCGAACTCTGCCGTTACTCGGTGTTTTTGCGCTCCTAATCCTCTTTGTATTATTTTTCCCGATACTCGACTGGCCGTTGCGCCAGATGGCGGGCTTTGAAGCAGCGCGCTTTCTTAAAACGCTGGGCTTGGCGTCGCAACTTGCCGTTCAGCCCGGACCGCCCGCAAAACTCATCCTTCTGGCCAATGGTTCCCCTTTCCATGTTGCGACCGAATGCAACGGCTTCGGCCTGATCACGTCCAGTTTGCTACTCGGAATGATCCTTCTCCTTTATCGGCAAGCGGCGTGGTGGCGTTATCTGTTACTCCTTCCTATCTGCGTCACCGTCGCATTTGTTTTCAATTTTTTGCGCATTTCGGCGATTGTGCTCTTAGCTCCCAGTTTCCCCAGTCATTACAGCGCCCTGCATGAAACAGCGGGATTGATCGCGCTCTATGCTGGACTGGGCGTTGTGTGGTTGCTCACCAGCCGCAAAGTTCCGCAGGCACGCAGGGCGGGAGCAATCAGCTAATCGACTAGCCGCCATAAGGCCTGCTCTTAGCGGAGCGCTGGTACCCTCGCCGGATGGACTCGTGCCGGTGGCTCCCCTACCAACGCACACTCGCCAGATATCCCTCTGGCTGTTCGCTCCACCCCTGCACCCCAACTCGGTCTCCAACGACTGACATAGATCAGTCCTTCACGCATGCTTGCACAACCATCTAACAACTCCAATTCTCGCGGCTGGGTCGTCACTCTTGCAGGGCTGGGTATCAATCTGGTGCTCGGCGCCCTCTACGCCTGGGGCGTCATGGGCAAGGCACTCGTCATGCAATGGAAGTGGTCCAAGGCGGATGCCGGCCTGCCGTTCGCCGTCTCCACTGCGGCGTTTGCACTGATGATGATTTTCGCCGGTCGCATGCAGGATAAACTTGGTCCGCGTCGTGTAGCTATGGTTGGTGGCGTATTGTTCGGCCTTGGTCTGGCTATGTCTGCTTTGGCTAAAACCCCGGTTCAAATGGCTCTAACTTTCGGCTTATTAGGAGGCATTGGAATCGGACTCGGCTACTCCGCCACTACGCCATCCGCGATCAAATGGTTTCCACCTGCCCGCAAAGGCATGATTACCGGCCTCGTTGTTGCCGGTGTGGGTCTTGCCGCCGTCTACATGGGCCCGCTCACCAATTTCCTCATCGCCGCTACCAGCATCGAGAAAACTTTTCTCATCCTCGGCGTCGGCGCAACCGTTGTTATCTGCCTGCTCTCGCTGTTGCTCAACAACCCTCCCTCCGACTTCAAGCCCAGCGGCACCACACCAATCGCTGGAACTAAATCTGCCGCCATCGTCCGCCGCGAATATGATTGGTTCGACATGCTGAAAACACCGCAGTTCTACCTGCTCTGGCTCATTTACGTGCTCGCTGCCGCCGCAGGCCTCATGCTTATTTCCAATGTCGCGATTATCGCCAAGGAACAAGCCGCCTGGGAGGCCGGCTTCTACGCAGTCATGACTCTCGCCGCATTCAACACTCTCGGTCGTGTCGTGAGCGGTTTCGTCTCAGACCGAATCGGACGCACGTCCACCATGGTGTTGGCGTTCGTTCTGCAGGCGATCAACATGTTTATCTTCATGCGCTATAACACGCCCTCGTTGATGATTGTGGGCACAGCGTTCACCGGCTTCTGCTACGGCACGATCTTTACGCTCATGCCCGCAGCCACCGCCGATTTTTACGGTGTGAAAAACCTTGGCGTAAACTATGGTTTGGTCTTCACGGGTTTCGGTGTCGCCGGTGTGCTCGGCTCACGCTACGCTGGCCTCGTGCGCGACCTCTTCGGCTCCTACTCTATCGCCTTCAAAATCTGCACCGCCATGCTGCTCGTAGCCGCCGCCATCGCCTTCAGCATACGTGCCCCAGCAAAAAACGCTGAAACCATCCGGCTGACCTAAAATTCGTCGAGGAGTTGCGGCGCTACCGAACTCGCTCAATTTATCGGCCATGAAATCATATCGCAAAGAACTCTGGTTCGAAGTGCCTCAACGCCGTGCTTTCCTTAATATCACACCGCAAGTCGAAGATTTCCTGCACGAAACCGGCATCCAAGAAGGGCTTTGCCTCGTCAATGCGATGCATATTTCCGCATCTGTTTTCATAAACGACAATGAGTCTGGCCTGCACGCCGATTTCGAAAAGTGGCTGGAGAAACTCGCCCCCGAAAAACCACATTCCCAGTACGCGCACAATCACGGTGAGGACAACGCTGACGCCCATCTCAAACGTACGATCATGGGCCGCGAAACCGTGGTCGCAGTGACAAAAGGCAAACTCGATTTCGGCCCCTGGGAACAGATCTTCTACGGCGAGTTCGACGGCCTTCGCCGCAAACGCGTCCTCATAAAAATCATCGGTGAGTAATGTTCAGCCATTGATCGGCATCACGTAATTCAGCACAGAAAAAAAATGGCAGATGCTGCCTGCCAGCACGAATAAGTGCCAGATTGCATGATGATACTTAAGTGATTTCCAGAGGTAAAAGACCGTGCCGCCAGTATAACAAATTCCACCCGCAACCAATAGCCAGAGTCCACCGGCCGGCAACGCGCTCAACAGTGGCCGAAAGGCAATCACGATTAGCCAGCCCATCAGGATGTAGATCAGCGTAGAGATTACGCGGAACCGACCTGCTAGAAAAAATTTCATGATCATCCCTGCAACCGCCAGCCCCCATATCACCCCAAACAAACTCCAACCCCAAGGCCCGCGCAGGCTCACGAGCAGAAACGGGGTATAAGTTCCCGCTATCAGCAGAAAAATCCCTGCATGGTCGAACTTTCTGCAAATCCGCTTCGCCCGCTCCGAGCGCAACGTGTGATACACCGTCGAGGCCGTGTACGCTAGAATCAACGTCGCTCCGTAAATCGCCCCGCTTGTCACGCTCCAGACATCGCCGTACATCGCTGCAAAGGTCACGAGCAAAGCCAACGCAGCCACACTGAGTAGTGCCCCGATCCCGTGCGTGATCGAGTTGGCAATCTCTTCGCCATTGGAATAGGTCGAGGGTGCAGTCACGAGAAACAGTTATGCCAAGAAACATGCTGCGTCGATACCTCGATTTAACCTTCGCCAGGCCGCTTTGGCGTTTTATAGCAGTGAATAATCCGCTAACGCTACGTCATGCAAACTGGTCTTGCTCGTCGTGAATTCCTAAAGATCTCGGGCTTGGCCGCTCTTGGAGCCTGCACAACCAAACTCGCTGCCACGTCCTCCCAACAACCAACTTCCCCCACTCCGGGAAATCTGGAATTCGTCTTTTTCACCGACATCCACCTTCAGCCTGAATTGCACGGCACTGAAGGCAGCGAAAAATGTTTTCGCCAGATCGCCGCACTGAAACCAGCCTTTGCCCTGTGTGGAGGCGACCTCGTTTTTGACGCCAACAAAGTACCGGAGGAGCGAGCAAAGTTGTTGTACGATTTGTATTCGAATACTGAACACTTGCTCGATGTCCCGTTGCACCGAACTATTGGTAATCACGACGTTTTCAATCTGGCCGGCAGCTCCGGCAAGAAAATGTACGAGGACCGCTTTGGCGCTACTTACAGTTCTTTCGACCAGGGTGGTTATCACTTCGTTCTCCTCGATTCGGTTTTCCTGACCGATGACCACGATTGGGAAGGACGTGTCTCGCCTGAACAACTCGCCTGGCTCGCCGCCGATCTCGCTCGTATCGGGCCCAATGCACCAGTTATCATTACGACACACATACCTCTGGTCACCGCGTACACTTGCTATCGACCACCGAGCACTAAGCCCTTGACCAAGTCCTATCTCACGGTGGCCAACGCCGCAGAAGTTTTGAAAGTCATCGAACCTTACCGCGTGATCGCTGTACTCCAGGGCCACACCCACGTGAACGAAGTCGTTTCATACAAAGGCTGCGATTTCATCACCAGCGGAGCCGTGTGTGGCGATTGGTGGAAAGGCCCACGCCTGGGCTTCCCTGAAGGTTTCTCCGTCATCAGCCTGCGCGGAGGAAAACTTGAACACCGCTACGAAACTTTCGGCTGGCAGGCTCGCTCAAGCTGAAATCGCCTGAGCTAAATACAAATCACGTCACCCGACCGAGATCATCGCCTTGAGCAGCGCCTTGTCCTTCGCTACCTCAGGGAAGCGGTTAGGGACATCCGCCAGTTCAAAGCGGTGCGTGATCCATGGCGTCGTGTCGATCTTGCCGGCTTCGATCATCGAGATGATCGTGCGAAAAGTCTCCGGGCGGGAATTACGGCTGCCCATGATTGTGAGTTCTCGGCGATGGAAGGAGGGATCATTGAATGTAAGATCGCCTTGAAAGAGGCCGACAAAAACAAGTTTGCCACCGCTCGTTGGAAGTTCGAACGAAGCTGCCATCGATTGCGGATTGCCCGTCGCATCAAATACCAGCGTCGGCATGTCACCGCCGCCAATTTCGAGAAGCTGGGCTTTTACGTCACCGTTCGCCGGGTTAACCGTGTGCTTCACGCTAAGTTTTTCGCGACAGAACATCAGACGAGGCTCGCTTGTATCCATCACGGCAAGACGCACGCCAGCTGCCTGCGCAAATTGAATCACACTGAGGCCAATCGGGCCCGCGCCAATCACGAGGGCGAATTCCCCGGCTTCAGGCTGGCCGCGTTCGACTGCATGCGCACCAATGCCGAGTGTTTCGACAAGCGCGAGTTGGTCGAAGCCAAGCTTCGTCGATCGGTGCAGCTTGCGCGCGGGCAAAGCAAAAAGCGGACGCATGCCACCGTCCGCGTGCACGCCCAGGACTTTAATATTGGCGCAACAGTTTGGTTTGCCACGACGACAGGCGATGCACTTGCCGCAGTTGACATAGGGCTCAACCGAACAGCGGTCGCCGGTTTTCAAGCCGTTGGGTTCATCACCTGGATCGATCACCTCGACACCGAGTTCGTGACCCAGCACGCGCGGATAACTGAAAAACGGCTGACGCCCGGCGAAGGCGTGCAGGTCGGTGCCGCATACACCGATGCGATGGACACGGACGAGAGCGTCGCCCGGCTGGCGTACCGGTTCGGCCGTATCGACGGCTTTAAATTTGCCTGGTTCTTCGAGAATGATCTGGAGCATGAAATGAAAAATTGAAGGTTTTTATTAAACCACTCATCCACACTGATGAAGGGAAGTATCGGAAATGCAGAAAATCGAGACGGCGCGATCTTCTCCGAAATATTCCTTAAATTTTCGGCAATTAGTGGATATTAGTGGTAAGTGCATTCAGCCGACGATTGGATCGCGATTTTCCGGCAGGCCGCGGGTAAAATTGTGGTTATGAATCGGACGCAGGATTTCTAGAACGCGCGCGATGAGCTCGAAGTCGAGCGGTTCCATCGCCCAAGCAATGTTTTTAGCGATATTGTCCGGGTTGGCACTGCCAACGAGCGTCGTCGCGATTCGGGGATCAGCTACACAATATTGAATGGCAAGTTTCACAATGTCCGCGCCGACAGATTGGCAATATTCCACGGCTTTGCGCGCGCCCGTGACCATCGCGGCTGGCGCCGGATGCCAGGACGGCACACCGCGCGTAGTGAGCAAGCCCATGCCGGTCGGCGAGGCGTTGATCACGCCGATACCGCGCTCAGCGCAATACGGTAGCAAGGACGCGAGCGAGTTATCGTTTAGCTCGTAATGACAGAAGGACAAAATCGATTCGACTACGCCCTTTGGAACCCGGTCGATGACACTGCGGAAGATTTTGAGCGGCAGGCCGGTAATGCCAATGTGACCAATGCGGCCTTTTTCGCGGAGCTTCACTAATGCGGGCAGAGTCTCGTTCACGATCTGATTCAAATCGGCAAATTCGATATCGTGGCATTGCAAAAGATCAATGTTGTCGACGCCGAGGCGCGCACAGCTTTCGTCAAGACTCCGCGTCACGCGTTCCGCAGAAAAGTCGAACACACCGTCCGCATATTGACCGACCTTCGTCGCAAGGATATAACGGTCGCGCTTCACTGTTTTCAGCGCTTTGCCGAGGACAGTTTCAGCTTTGGTTACGCCGTAGTAAGGAGAAACGTCGATGAAATTGATGCCGTGATCGAGCGCCACATGAACAGTGCGGATCGCCTCGCCTTCATCGGTTTTGCGAAATGCATCGCCGAGCGACGATGCGCCGAAACTGAGTACAGAGACTTTGAGACCGGTCTGACCAAGCTTACGATAGTGCATGATGGAAGTTCGCGTGAATGAGTGGAATTGATTCCCGAAATCTGCAATCCGGTATTCTGGAATGTTCTGTGATACTGCGTGCGATTCAGAACGAGTCCGAAGTAAACTTCGACGTTAACAAACCGATTCATTCGCCCGGTTCAGCGTGACAGTCAGAGTTTGTAGGCTTCGATCGCGGTGCCACCGAGCAGACGCGAGCGATCGCTTGCAGAAAGCGGCGCGGCACAGGTTTCGACAAAGCCAATCCAACGCGCATACTCGCTCGCGACAAGGCACACCGGCCAGTCCGAGCCAAACATCAGGCGCGCGGGGCCGAAGGCCTCCATCACGACGTCGAAATAGGGCCGCAATAATTCGGGCGTCCACTGCCAACCCGGCACCTCGGTGACGACACCGGAGAATTTGCAGTAAACATTTTCGCGACGCGCAAGTTCACGGATATTCCGCGCCCAAGTCGGATCAGGCAACCCTTGCACCACAGGCTTGGCGATGTGGTCGAGCACAAAGACCTGCTTCGGATGACGATCAACAAACGCAATCGAAGCCGGCAATTGCCGAGCGAAAATTAAAAGATCATAGGCCAGACCGCGGGCTGTCACTTCGCTAATGCCGGCGTTGAAAGCCTTGCCTTCGAGAAAGGCTGGATTCGGCTCGCCTTGAACGAGATGACGTACGCCCTTGAACTTAGGGCTTGCAACTAGTTCGTCTAGCAGTTTGCCAACGGATTTATCGGCGAGCGGAACCCACCCGACTACGCCTTTGATGAAAGCATTTTCATTCGCCAGTGAAAGGAGCCAGCGGGTTTCTTCGAGACTTGGTCGTGCCTCAACGCTGACAACGCCATCGACGCGTTCAGGTTTAAGCGTCGCCGCAAGATCGGCCGGCAAAAAGTCACGGCGAATCACGCGCATCGCGTCGTCGATCCAGCCGTATTCCTCGGGGTTGTAGCGCCAAAAGTGATGATGAGCGTCGATTTTCACGCGGATTCAATGATGAGGTTAGCGTATTGCACGGTGTCGCCCGTGCGGATCAGACCGATGGCAGAGGGCACACGTTTTTTAAATTCAACGTGCGGTTCGAAAAGCAGCGGTACGCCACTCAGTCGCGACGTCAAGGCCTGCAAACGCGCTGCGTCGTTATTTTTTTTGAATTCTTCGGCAATGAATACACGGCCGATTTTGAAATTACCACGAATGGCATCGAGTACCTGCAATACGCTCGGCACGTCATCAACGAGTGAGATGTCGACGGTTTCGATCTGTGGCCAAAACGGGAAACCACGATCAGAGATCACCAACGTGTTCGTATGGCGGATGCGTGCGAGTAAGTTGAGAAGCGCGGGATTGAGAATGCCGGTGCAGAGCATGGTCGCAATTTGTGGCATTAGACGAAGCACTAGCAATACGAGAAAATCCATTAGCAGGTAAGAGCTGCAAACGACCTTCATAACACCTTTTCTTATTCCTTGAACTAGATCGTTGCCATGCGGGTAAAAAAACACCAATCCCTAAACACTAAACTTAGGCCTAGACCAAGGATTCTACCATGACCCATTCACCTGTATCTACGACCAGTCACCGTTGGAAATTTTTCCGCACCGGCGGCCTCGATCAAGTAGCACTCGAAACAGGCGCAGATCTTTTAAACCTTGAGAAACTCGACCAGAAGCTGTGGGTCGCGCTCAGCTGCCCAGTAAAAGGACTTGAGCTCGATGAAAAAACTCTGGCCCTCATTGATGACGACGCCGACGGACGCATCCGCGTGCCTGAGTTGTTGCGGGCGATCAAGTGGGCGGCAGTCCGTCTGAAAGATCCCGGCGATCTGCTAAGAGGCGCCAACTCATTACCCTTGGCCGCGATCAATGACCAAACGCCAGAGGGAAAAATTTTGTTCGCTTCCGCTCGTCAAACATTAGCCAGCCTCCGAAAGCCAGATGCAGACAGTATCTCCACTGGAGATAGCAGCGATACCAAACGCATTGTTTCCGCCAATCCTATTAACGGCGACGGCGTCATTCCACCCGAGGCTGCTGATGACGACGAAACCAAAGCTCTTATAGCCGACATCATCGCTTGCCTCGGCGGTGCCACCGATCACACCGGGTCTCTCGGCGTGACCGCCGAGAAGGTCGAGGAATTCTTCAAAGAACTCACCACTTACCTTTCGTGGGCCGACAAAATCACCACGCCTGATATCGCCATCCTCGGTCCGAATACCGCAATCGCTTTTGAGGCGATCAAAGCCGTACGCGCGAAAATCGACGACTATTTTGCCCGCTGCCGCCTCGCCGCTTTCGACGCTCGCTCGATCGCCGCGCTCAATCGTTCTGAGACTGATTATCTCGAAATCGCGGCGAAAGACATGAAGATCACGGCCGACGAAGTTCGTGGTTTTCCGCTCGCGACGGTCGCCGCTGGCAAACCTCTGCCCCTGACAGAAAACGTAAACCCCGCTTGGGCCACCAGCCTCACCGCACTACAACAAGACGCAGTCGCTCCGATTCTGGGAGCCACCAAAACTTCGCTCAACGAAGCTGACTGGCTTCAACTCTGCGCCCGCTTTGCTGCTTACGAGAAATCCACCGCTGACAAACCTACGACCGCTTGCGAAAAACTCGGC
>Ga0302321_100002577_pt1 | contig 15548 bp, 16 predicted proteins | sample Fen_T0_1_FD_202505 | JGI IMG/M metagenome (GOLD analysis project Ga0302321, IMG submission 202505) | Peat permafrost microbial communities from Stordalen Mire near Abisko, Sweden - Fen_T0_1 | ecosystem: Environmental > Terrestrial > Soil > Wetlands > Permafrost | place: Sweden: Abisko...
CTGCGGAACCTCTCGTCAGGACTGCGGCTGCCGGCCGGCGGCCGGGCGCGACGGCTACGCTAGAACCTGACACTGACGTCAGAGGCAAGTAATGTGACGCAGCAGACAGGAGCGTGGGCGGGTGCGGATCGGGGAGCTGGCGACCAGGGCCGGGGTGAGCGTCCGGTCGCTGCGCTACTACGAGGAGCAGGGCCTGCTCGCCAGCACCCGGAGCCCCAGCGGCCAACGGCACTACACCGAGGTCCAGGTGGAGCGGGTGGCGTTCATCCAGCGCCTCTACGCCGCCGGGCTGTCCAGCCGCACCATCGCCGAACTGCTCCCGTGCGTCGACTCGCCGAGCGAGCAGAGCTCGGACGACGCGTTCGACCGCATGGTCGCCGAGCGGGACCGGATCACCGCGCACCTGGCGGAGCTGGCGAGCACCCGGGAGGCGCTCGACCGGCTGATCGACGCCAACCGCAGCCATCGGGAGCGCCTCACCGGATCACGTCATGCCGCCCCGGTCGCCGCCCCGGTCGCCGCCGAGGGCGAGCCGGTCAGGTCGTAGTCCACCAGGACGGGCGCGTGGTCGCTCCAGCGGGCCGCGTACGAGGGCGCCCGGTCGACCTCCGCCTTGACCGCGAGCGCGGCCAGCCCGGGCGTCGCGAGCTGGTGGTCGATCCGCCAGCCGCTGTCCGTGTCGAAGGCCTTCCCGCGCCAGGACCACCAGGTGTACGGCCCCGGCCCTGCCCCCACCACGGCCCGGTGGACGTCGACCAGGCCGTCGGCGCCGAGCAGGCCGTCGAGCCAGGCGCGCTCCGCCGGCAGGAAACCGGCCTTCCCGACGTTCCCCTTCCAGTTCCTCAGGTCCGCCTCGGTGTGCGCGATGTTGAGGTCGCCGCAGACCAGCACGTGCCGGCCGTCGTCCGCCAGCGCCCGGGCACGGGAGCCCGCCGCGGCCAGGAACCGGTACTTCTCCTCCTGCCGCGCCGTCCCGGCCTCGCCCTTGGGCACGTAGACCGATACCACGGTGAGCAGCCCGGGGTCGCCGGCCACCGCCAGGTCCGCCTCGACCCAGCGGCCCGTGCCCGCGAACTCCCCGGCGCCGGGGCTGACGGCGTGGCCGTCGCCGGGGCTGTCGGCCGGCGGGTGGCCGAAGCCGGCCCGGACGGCGAGCGGCGCCGTCCGGGCGAGCACCGCCACGCCCGAGCGGCCCTTCGCCGTCGCCTCCTCGTGGACGCCGTGCCAGCCCGCGCCGAGCAGGTCGCGCAGGATCTCGTCGGGCGCGCGGACCTCCTGCAGGCACAGCACGTCCGGACGGCGGTCGGCCAGCCAGGCGCCCATCCCCCGGCGGACGGCGGCCCGGATGCCGTTGACGTTCACGGTGACGATGCGCAGCACGCCGCCATCCTGCCCGCTCCCGCCGACAGCACCGGAACCGACCACCGGAACCGAGCACCCCCCTCGTGCCGTACTACAGCCGTACCACAGCCGCCCGATGCACCCGCCGGCCGGAACCCGAGACCGGCGCCGTCCGCCCGAGGAGCTGCGATGACCGCCCGCCGACACCGCCCCACCGGGCCGAGCCGCACCGCCGGCCCGCGCGCGCTCGCCGTCGCCGGGGCCGGGCTCGCGGCGCTGCTGCTGGGTCCGGTGACGCCGGCGGCGGCGCACGGCGCCCCCACCGCGCCGCTGAGCCGGGCCGCGGCGTGCGGCACCGAGGGCGGTGCGACGGCCCGGACGGCGGCCTGCCGCGCGGCGCGCGCCGCCAACGGCGACCCCACGTTCGCCGACTGGGACAACCTGCGCGTGCCCGGCGTCGACGGCCGCGACCGCGAGGTGATTCCCGACGGCAAGCTCTGCAGCGGTGGCCTCGCCGCCTTCCGCGGGCTGGACCTGCCCCGCGCCGACTGGCCCACGACCACGCTGACGGCGGGCGCGCCGATGGCCTTCACCTACCGGGCGACCATCGCGCACCAGGGCGAGTTCCGGTTCTACGTCACCAAGGACGGGTACGACCCCACCCGGCCGCTGCGCTGGGCGGACCTGGAGACCGCGCCCTTCCTGCGGGTCACCGACCCGCCGCTCGTCGACGGCAGCTACCGCATCAAGGGCACGCTGCCCGCGCACCGGACCGGCCGGCAGCTCATCTACACGATCTGGCAGAACGCCGGCACCGACACGTACTACTCCTGCTCCGACGTGGTGTTCCACGCTGCCGGCGCTGCCGGCAGCGCCGCGCCGGTCGCCGGGGCGACGGCGACTCCCCGGGCGGCGGCCGCGGCGTCCCCGAAGGCGCAGGCGGTTCCCGGCGCGCCCGTCCGGCGGAGCCCGAGTAGTCTCACCCCACCGCCCGGCCCGACCCCACCGCCCGCCCCGGCGGCGGCGGCGATCGCCCGGACCGCCGCCGTGGTGGACGACTCCGCCCGGTGGACCATGCCGGCGGCCGTCGGCGGCGTGGGCCTGCTCGCCGGCGCGCTGGGGCTCGCGGCGATCACCGCAGGCAGGCGCCTGCGGCGGCGCGGTGCCGGTCGCGGGTGACCTGCGCGAGTGCCGGGCGCGGGGAGTGACCGGCCGAGCGACCGGGCGGACGGCGACGCGCCCGGGACGTCGGGCCGGGCGCCGTCCTGCCCGCCGGACCCGGACCCGGGGTAGGAAGGAGGGATGACGACCCTGCTGGACGACGCCCGGGCCCTCGCCGGCGACCTCACCGAGCTGCGGCACCGGCTGCACCGGTACCCGGAGCTCGGCCTGCACCTGCCCCGCACGCAGGACGCGGTCCTCGGCGCGCTCGACGGTCTCGGGCTCGAGATCACGACCGGGCGGTCGTCGACGTCCGTGACCGCGGTGCTGCGCGGTGGCGCGGCGTCCGCCGGCGCCGGCGCGCCGCCCGTCGTCCTGCTGCGCGGCGACATGGACGCGCTGCCGGTGCAGGAGGCGGTCGACGTCCCGTACCGGTCGGCGGTGGACGGCGTCATGCACGCCTGCGGCCACGACCTGCACACCACCATGCTGGTGGGCGCGGCGCGGCTCCTCGCCGACCGGCGGGACCGGCTCGCGGGGGACGTCGTCCTGATGTTCCAGCCGGGCGAGGAGGGGTACGACGGGGCCGGCCACATGATCGCCGAAGGGGTGCTGGACGCGGCCGGCCGGCGTGCGGACGCCGCGTTCGCCGTCCACGTGCTCAGCAACCTGACCACGCGGGGCACGGTGGCCACCCGGCCGGGTCCGATCATGGCCGCGAGCGACGGCCTGTTCGTCACAGTGCACGGCCGCGGCGGCCACGGCTCGGCACCGCACGGCGCGCTGGACCCGGTGCCCGCGGCCTGCGAGATGGTCCTCGCCCTGCAGACGGCGATGACACGCCGGCTCGACCCGTTCGCGCCCGCCGTCCTCACGGTGGGCACCTTCCATGCCGGGACGCAGCGCAACATCATCCCGGAGACGGTGACCTTCGAGGCGACGGTCCGCACGTTCGACCCCGCCGTCCGCGCGGTCATCGCCCGGGCGGCGACGCAGGTGTGCGAGGGCGTGGCCGCCGCGCACGGGCTGCGCGTCGACGTCCGCTACGCGGAGGAGTACCCGGTGACGGTCAACGACGTCGCCCAGACCCGGTTCGCGCTCGACGTCGCCGTGGACCTCTTCGGCTCCGACGGCACTCTGCCGATGCCGAACCCGCTCACCGGGTCGGAGGACTTCTCCCGCGTCATCGCCCAGGTGCCGGGCGCGATGCTGTTCCTCGGCGCGCTCGTCGAGGGGTACGAGGCCGCGGTGGCGCCGAGCAACCACGCCCCGCAGGCCGCCTTCGACGACGGGGTGCTGCCGCTCGGCGCCGCCCTCTACGCCCAGCTCGCGGTGAGCCGGCTCGCCTGACGGCTCGCCTGACGGCTCGGGCGCGCCGGCTCAGGTGCGCTCAGGCGCGGTCGATCCGGACGGCGAAGCAGCCCGGACCGGCGTTGTGGACGTGCAGGTAGGCCGTGTCCGGGGCGTCGAGGAGCTCGCCCGCCACCCGGGCCAGCTCGACGCCGGGCGTGACGACCGCCGTCCGCATCAGGTGGTCCTCGTCGAAGGCCCGGACGGACAGCAGGCGCCGGGTCAGCTGCTCCGGCAGGTGCTCCGGCAGCTCGTCGGCCGGCGCCGGTGACGCCGGCGCGCACGTCTCACGGTGGACGTAGATCGGACCCGGCTGCCGGTAGGGGCTCTCCCCCAGGAACGGGTCGTACGACAGCAGGATGACCGTCTCCCCGGGTGCGGCGTCGCGCAGGCAACGGCGGCAGGGGTAGCCCGGCGCGGCGTCGGCGACGACGGCGCGGGCCCCCGGCGGCAACGGGTCGAGCGACGGCAGCGGCGCGGGGAGCGGGGTCAGCACGAGAGTGGTCATGCCCGTACAACGTTGCGGCGGCGACCGCTGTGAGGGCGGCCGGACGCGAGGGCTGCGAGCGCTGCTCACGAGCCGCGGGACCGCCCCGGCGTCCGGACTGGCCCCGCGTCACGGCTCAGCGTTCGGCGGCCTCCACCACGTTGGACAGCAGCATGGCGCGGGTCATCGGGCCGACCCCGCCCGGCATCGGCGCCACCCACGACGCCACCTCGCGGACCTCCGGCGCGACGTCGCCCACCAGCCGGGTGCGGCCGGTGGCCTCGTCGAGCACTCGGGTGATGCCGACGTCGAGCACCACGGCGCCCGGCTTGACGACGTCGGCCGTGACGATCCCCGGCACGCCCGCCGCGGCCACCACGACGTCCGCCCGCCGCAGGTGCGACGCGACGTCGCGGGTACCGGTGTGGCACAGCGTGACTGTGGCGTTGACGGCGCGGCGGGTCAGGAGCAGGCCCAGCGGGCGCCCCACCGTGACGCCGCGGCCCAGCACGCACACCTCGGCGCCCTTGAGGTCGACGTCGTACCGCGCCAGCAGCTCGACGATCCCGCGCGGGGTGCACGGCAGCGGCGAGGTCATCGGGCCGCTCACGTTGAGGACGAGCCGGCCGAGGTTGGTCGGGTGGAGCCCGTCGGCGTCCTTGGCGGGGTCCATCAGCTCCAGCACGCGGTCGGCGTCCAGACCCCGGGGCAGCGGCAGCTGCACGATGTGACCGGTGCAGGTCGGGTCGTCGTTGAGCCGGCGGACCTCGGCCTCCACGTCGGCCTGCGTCGCCGTCGCCGGCAGGTCGGCCCGGATCGACGCGATGCCGACCTCGGCGCAGTCGCGGTGCTTCCCCGCGACGTACGCCAGGCTGCCCGGGTCGTCGCCGACGAGCACGGTGCCCAGCCCTGGCGTGATGCCGCGTGCCGCCAGCGCCCGCACCCGCTCGGCCAGCTCCGCCTTGATCGCGGCGGCGGTGACCTTGCCGTCGAGCAGGCGCGCCGTCACCAGGTCTCCAGGCCGTCGTACAGCGGGAAGTCCTCGGCGAGCCGCTCGACCCGGGCACGGAGCTTGACGATGTCGGCACCCGGCTGCAGCGCCAGCGCGATGACGTCGGCGACCTCGGCGAACTGCTCGTCGCCGAAACCGCGGGTGGCCAGGGCGGGCGTGCCGATGCGCAGGCCCGAGGTGACCATGGGCGGGCGCGGGTCGAACGGCACCGCGTTGCGGTTCACCGTGATGCCCACCTCGTGGAGGCGGTCCTCGGCCTGCTGGCCGTCGAGCTGCGACGCGCGCAGGTCGACCAGGACGAGGTGGACGTCGGTCCCGCCGGTGAGCACCGACACCCCGGCCGCCGTGGCGTCGGGCGCCAGCAGACGCTCGGCGAGGATCCGCGCGCCGCGCAGGGTGCGCTCCTGACGCTCGGCGAACTCCGGCGTCGCGGCGATCCGGAAGGCGGCGGCCTTCGCGGCGATGACGTGCATGAGCGGGCCGCCCTGCTGCCCCGGGAAGACGGCGGACTGGAACTTCTTGGCGTGCTCCTCGTCGGGCGCGAGGATCATGCCGCCCCGCGGGCCGGCCAGCGTCTTGTGGGTGGTGGACGTCGTGACGTGCGCGAGCGGCACCGGGTTGGGGTGCAGGCCCGCCGCGACCAGGCCGGAGAAGTGCGCCATGTCGACCATGAGGTACGCACCCACCTCGTCGGCGATCGCACGGAACGCGGCGAAGTCGAGCTGGCGCGGGTACGCCGACCACCCGGCGATGATGAGCTTCGGCCGGTGCTCCAGCGCCTTGGCCCGGACGACGTCCAGGTCGACGAGGAAGGTCTTCGGGTCGACGCCGTAGGAGCTGACCTCGTAGAGGCGCCCCGAGAAATTGATCTTCATGCCGTGCGTCAGGTGGCCGCCGTGGGCCAGCTCGAGGCCGAGGATGCCGTCGCCGGGGCGGATGAGCGCGTGCATCGCTGAGGCGTTGGCCTGGGCGCCCGAGTGCGGCTGCACGTTCGCGTACCCGGCGCCGTACAGCGCCTTCACCCGGTCCCGGGCGAGGTTCTCGGCCTTGTCGACCTCCTCGCAGCCGCCGTAGTACCGCTTGCCGGGGTAGCCCTCGGCGTACTTGTTGGTCAGCACGCTGCCCTGGGCCTCCAGGACGGCGCGCGGGGCGAAGTTCTCGCTGGCGATCATCTCCAGCGTGCCGCGCTGCCGGGCGAGCTCCCCGACCAGGACGGCGGCGAGCTCGGGATCGACCTCGGCGAGCGGCGCATTCGTGGTGGAGACGGACGGAAGGGTCTGATCGACCATGGGGACTCCTCGAGGATTCCGGCGTGCTGGCAGGGTCGGCGGGGCGTGCTCCCGCGGGGCTCCCCGGGGCCCAGGCGAACGACCCGAGGACATCGACTCTGCCGCTCCCTGGTGGTACCCCACCCGAACGCCAGTCACGGCTGCGCCAGCCTAACAGCGCCCTTGACACGCCACCAGCACCCGAGGACGCTCGCGATATCGCGATATCGCTGCGCCGTCGTGACAGATGTCCCGGCTCGCCCACGACCGACCGGAGGTGGCCATGGCCGACCGGCTGACCGAGCTGCTGCTGAAGGCGGTGCGCATGCTGCCGCCGTCCGAGCAGGACGAGGTGCTCGGCGCCCTGCTGGACGGGACGCTCCGAGTGCCGGCGTCCGGCGGCGAGGCCTCGCCCGGAGGGGGCGCCGTCCTGCTGGAGGGCTCCGGCGACGTGCTGCGCAGGATGCAACCCCTGGGGACGCTCGACTCGCTCGGCGCCGTGGGGCCGGCGGACGCGGACACCGCCCTGCGGGTGCTGCCGGTGCGGCTGCCGCTCACCGACTACGAGCGGCTGCGGGCCTTCTCCCGGCAGCACGGGTTCAGCATGGCGGTGATCATCCGGACGCTGGTCGAGCGGTTCCTCGACGGTCAGGCCCGCCGTTGGGCGCCGGCCGACTCCGACGACGAGCTGGACGACGGCGGCGCCACCGGCCATGCCTGAGCCGGGGCCGACCGGGCCCGATCGGCCCTGACCCGGGCGGCGACCGCTAGCCTCGGCACCGTGCCGTCGACCGACATCCTGACGCTCTCCTGCCCCGACCAGCCGGGGATCGTCCATGCCGTGGCGGGCGCGATCGTGGTGTCGGGCGGCAACATCGTCGAGAGCCAGCAGTTCGGCGACCCCGACACCGGCCGGTTCTTCATGCGGGTCGCGGTGGAGGGCGAGCAGGTCGGCCCGGCCCTGCGGATGAGCCTGACGCCGGTCGCCGCCCGGTACGGCATGGACTGGGAGCTGCACGCCGGGGCCCATCGCACGCGCACGCTGGTCATGGTCAGCCTGGGCGGCCACTGCCTCAACGACCTGCTGTTCCGCGCCCGCGCCGGGCAGCTGCCGATCGACGTGCCCGCGGTCGTGAGCAACCACGAGACCCTGCGCCCGATGGCCGAGTTCTACGGGGTGCCGTTCCATCACGTGCCCGTCACGCCGGAGCTCAAGAAGGACGCCGAGAGCCGGCTCGCCGAGCTGGTCAAGGAGCTGGACGTCGAGCTGGTGGTGCTCGCGCGGTACATGCAGGTGCTCTCCGCGGACCTGTGCGCCGCGATGCCCGGCCGCGTCATGAACATCCACCACTCCTTCCTGCCGAGCTTCAAGGGCGCCCGGCCCTACCACCAGGCCCACACGCGAGGCGTCAAGCTGATCGGGGCCACCGCCCACTACGTCACCGCGGCCCTGGACGAGGGCCCGATCATCGAGCAGGACGTCGCCCGGGCCGACCACACCATGGCGCCGGACGCACTGGCCGGGCTCGGCCGGGACGTCGAGGCGCAGGTGCTGGCACGGGCCGTGCGCTGGCATGCGGAGCACCGCGTGCTGCTCAACGGCAGCCGGACGGTCATCTTCCGCTGAGACCGCGGGCCGGGCGCCCTCAGCGAGGCCCGTCGCCGGCCTCGCGGTCGTCCTCCTCGCCGTCCTCCTCGCCATCCTCCTCGCCATCCTCCTCCTGGTGCTGGTCCCACTCGTGGTCCCGCTCGCAGTCCTGCGCCAGGTCGCGGAGGGACTTCGCCAGCCGGAGGACGTCGAGGACGAGATCGGGCTCGTGGCTGCTGCCCGCCAGCACCCTCGCCACCGGCGACCCCGGCTCTGCACCGGCGTACTCCTCGACGCAGTCGGCGATCGTCTCCCGCACCCCGTCCCAGAGCGGGTAGGCCGCCGCGACCGCCTGCATCGCGCCGAGCGCGACCAAGGTGATGTCGTCACCCGGGCGCTCGAGACCGGCGCGGAGTTCGCTCAGCCAGTGGTCGTGCTCGCTCCGCTCGGCCTCGACCGCGCGGAACAGGCTCTCGCCGAGGAGCCGCAGGGCGGCGTTGAGCAGGAAGGGCGCGGGGGCGCGGGCGCCGGCCGGCACCCGCGAGGCCTTCAGGACGAAGCCCCGCGCCTCCTCCCGGTCGGCGAAGTCCAGCGCGACCATGGCCTTCTCCAGCAGGACCGCGACGGCGACGGGCCCTGCCGCGGGCTCGCCGGCGGGTGCACCGCGGTAGCGGTCGTCCACGGCGTCGTACGAGAGCGTGCGGAGGAACTGCGGGTCCCGGGCCATCCGACGGATGTCACGGAAGGCCTGCTCCAGAGCGTCATCCGTCTTCATGTCCAGGACGCTAGCAACCCGCTCCGACAGGACCCCGACGTTGTCCACAGGGGCGCGCCGCCCCTCGGCACGGCAGGGCGGGCGTCCGTAGACTCGTGATCGTCGGCAACCGCAGGAGGTGACTGCCGTGGTCCTCGCCCACCAGCCGGACCGGTCGCTGTCCCTGACCCACGACCCGGCACCCCTCACCCTCGACCTCGACGCCCTCCTCCCCTGAGCCGCCGTACCCTCGACGCGTGACCGCCGAGCCAGCCACCACGACCGGGTGCCCGTGCGGGCGCGTGTGCACGTTCGGCGGCGTCCTGCCCTACGACCGCTGCTGCGGGCGCTACCTGGACGACGTCAGCACCCCCGCGCCGGACGCGGAGAGCCTCATGCGGTCGCGGTACACGGCCTACACCCTGCGTCGCGACAAGTACGTGCTGGCCACCTGGGCCCCCGCGACGCGCCCCGGGCGGCTGTCGATCGACCCCGGGCTGCGCTGGACCGGGCTGCAGGTCCTGGGCCACCGCCTGACGGGGGCGGACACCGCCGAGGTACGGTTCGTGGCCGGCTACCGCGAACGGTCGGGCCGCGAAGGCGAGATCCGCGAGACCAGCCGGTTCACCCGCCGCAACGGCCGCTGGTCGTACGTCGACGGCGACGTCGAGGCCTGATCCGGCCCTCGCATCGACCCAGGCGTCGGGCGACCTCGGTACGAACTCAGGCCTCGGCAGCCGGCGGGAACGGGAGCGGGCTCGCCGACTCCCACACCGGCGCGACGCCGTCGATCCGGCCCGGCGGTCGCACGTACCGCAGCTCGCCCGCCGGGGTCCGCAGGGTCGACAGCAGGTCGGCGACGTCGTCCAGCCCTGGGTCGGGGGTGGCCGCGACCTGCGACGGCTCGACCCGGCCGAGACCGCCCAGCCAGCCCGCGACCCCGGCCAGCGTGACGTCGCCGCACCACGAACCGCCCAGCCGGCGCGCCCGCCGCACCGTCTCCACCACGGCGGCAGCGGCGAGCCAGCCGGCGACGTGGTCGAGCACCTGCGCGGGCAGCGGCACCGGCCGGTCGGATCCCGCGGCGAGCGCACCCTCGTGCGCGATCCCGGTCACGAGCTGGACCAGCGAGTCGAACCCGCGCCGGCCCGCCCACGGCCCGGTGTCGCCGTAGGCGCTCACCGACACGTGTCCCAGCCCCGGCCGGACGGCGGCCAGCTCGGCCGCGCCGAGGCCCAGGCGGTCGAGCGCCCCGGGCCGGTAGGACTGCAGGACGACGTGCGCGCGCCCGACCAGCTCGAGGAACGCCGCGTGGTCGTCGCCGTCGCGCAGGTCGAGCAGGCGCAGCCGCTTGCCGAACCCGGTGTCGAGATCGGTCCAGGCCACGGTCGGCAGGTGCGGGGCACGGACGGCGAGGACGTCGGCCCCCCAGGACGTCAGCACCCGTCCCGCCACCGGGCCCGCGATCACCCGGGTCAGGTCCAGGACGCGCAGCCCGGCGAGCGGCCGACCCGCCCGCCGCGACCGGCCACCCGACCGGCCACCCCACCGGCCCGAGGCGAGGCCCTCGCCGTCCGCACCGGTCACCACCGGACGCAGGTCGATCACGGGACGCGCGGCCACCGCGGCGGACTGCGGATGGTCGGCCCACTCCTGCGCCGTGCGCAGCGCTCCCGCGGCACCTCCGGCGTCGATCACCGCCTGCTCGGCGTCCACCGCCAACCGGTCGAGCAGGGCCGCCGCCACGGCCTCCCGTTCGGGAGCCACCCCGAGCGCCCGGCACGCCGCCGCGGCGTGGTGCGGGAAGTTGGCGTGCAGCCGGATCCAGCCGTCGGACGTCGGGTAGTCGCCGGACAGCGGTTCCCAGAACGTCGCCGACCGGCCGGCGAGGCGCAGGTACCGCTCGCTGCGGATTGCGATCCCGGCCTCGCGGAGGCCCACCTGCACCGGCGGCGGGGCCGCGCCGGGACCGCTCTCCCGCTCGGCGCCGAACACGGCCGCCGCCAGGGTGGCGGTGCCCACCGCCGCGGCCGCCGCCGTCCCGACCCGGAAGACCGAGGGCAGCACCTCGTCCGCGGCCAGGTCGACGGTCACCGCCCGGACCTCGGGCGCGTCGAGCACGCCCGTCAGGCAGCCCCACAGGTGCGCGATCTCGTCCATGGCTCCCCTTCCGGCGTCGCGCCGGCGCCGGGCGCCGCGGGCGCCCGCCGAGCCGTCCGTCAGCCGCGGGCCTTCTGGAGGTTGTCGTCGAGCGCCGCGAGGAAGTCCTCGGTGGTGAGGAAGGGCTGGTCCGGACCGACGAGCAGCGCCAGGTCCTTGGTCATCTTCCCGGACTCGACCGTCTCGACGCACACCTGCTCGAGCGTCTCGGCGAAAGCGGTGACCTCGGGCTGGCCGTCGAGGGTGCCGCGGTGCTTGAGGCCGCCCGTCCAGGCGTAGATCGAGGCGATCGGGTTCGTCGACGTCGGCCGGCCCTGCTGGTGCATCCGGTAGTGCCGGGTCACCGTGCCGTGCGCGGCCTCCGCCTCGACGGTCTTCCCGTCCGGCGTCATCAGGACGCTCGTCATCAGGCCGAGCGAGCCGAAGCCCTGCGCCACCGTGTCGGACTGCACGTCACCGTCGTAGTTCTTGCACGCCCAGACGTAGCCGCCCTCCCACTTCATCGCGGCGGCGACCATGTCGTCGATGAGCCGGTGCTCGTAGGTGAGCCCGGCCGCCTCGAAGTCGGCCTTGAACTCCGACTCGAAGATCTCCGCGAAGATGTCCTTGAAGGCGCCGTCGTAGGCCTTGAGGATGGTGTTCTTCGTCGACAGGTACACCGGGTAGCCGCGCCGCAGCCCGTACGAGAGCGACGCGCGGGCGAAGTCCGCGATGGACTTGTTGAAGTTGTACATCCCCATCGCCACCCCGCCGTCCGGGCCGTAATCGGCCACGACGTGCTGGATCGGCTCGCTGCCGTCCGCGGGGGTGAAGGTGATCGTCAGCTGCCCGGCCCCCGGGACCTTGAAGTTTGTCGCCTTGTACTGGTCACCGTGGGCGTGCCGGCCGATGACGATGGGCTTGGTCCAGCCCGGCACGAGCCGCGGGATGTTCGAGATGATGATCGGCTCGCGGAAGACGACGCCGCCCAGGATGTTGCGGATGGTGCCGTTCGGCGAGACCCACATCTTCTTCAGGCCGAACTCGGTGACGCGTGCCTCGTCCGGTGTGATGGTCGCGCACTTGACGCCGACGCCGTGCTCCTTGATCGCGTTGGCGGCGTCGATCGTCACCTGGTCGTCGGTGGCGTCCCGGTGCTCGATGCCCAGGTCGTAGTAGCGCAGGTCGACGTCGAGGTACGGGTGGATCAGGCGGTCCTTGATGAACTGCCAGATGATCCGCGTCATCTCGTCGCCGTCGAGCTCCACGACGGGACCGGCTACCTTGATCTTGGCCACGTTAGGAGCTCCTTCGGCGCTGGATGATCTTCTCGTCGCGAGGGCCTCGCCCACGCTCCCCAGCACCCTATCCGGGCGGCGGACGCCGGTGGCCGTCGGCCCGACGGCGGGCGATCTCAGCCCACCCGCTGCTTCGCCACCCGGACGACGGCCGTCTGCAGCGCCTGCAGCAGCGCGTCCCGGCCGACCCCGAGGTGCGGGGGCGCCGTCACCTGGACGACGACCGTCCCCCATCGCGCGATCGCCCCCTGCTCGAGCAGGTACGCCTCCTCGCCGAGCCCCGGGACGGCGGTACCGCGGCGCGCCTGGTGCAGCGCCATGGTGTCGGCGGTGCCGCGCCCGGCCGAGACGAGGACGACGTCCGCCGGGCCGCGCGCCGCGCCGGCCGGCGTCCCAGGGCGCTCGTGCCGGAACGACCACGCGGACGTCGTCGGGCCCATCGGCAGGGACTGGCCCGGCGCCAGGGGCAGCCCGAACCAGCCCGACAGCTCGGCCGCCGTCAGCAGTTCCGGCGCGCCGGTGGCCGCCGGGGCCGCCACCTGCGACGCCGGCACCGCGGGCACCGCGGGCACCGGAAGCGCGGACGACGGCACCGCGGGCACCGGCACCGCGGGCGGCCGGGACGTCGGGACGGGCACCGTGGCGTCGGACGACGGCACGGTCGCCGGCTCGGCCGACAACGCGGCCGCCGCCACCGCGGCGGCAGCGACCGCCGGGAACCCGGCCGGCGCTGCCGGGAGGGGAAGGCCCGCCGGCATCACCGGCCCCCAGGCCGCACCCGGCGCCGTCGCGACCTGGGCAGCGGCAGGAGCGGGGTACGCCGCCGGACCCGCCGTCGCCGGAGCACCCGCCGTCACCGGAGCGCCCGCCGTGACCGGAGCGGGAGCCGCCGCAGCACCCGCCGCAGCCCGGACGGCGAGCACCCGCCGGCTCCACGGCCGGACGTCGAGCTCGACGGACTTCCCGGTCAGGAACGCGTACTGGGACCGGAGGTCGGCGGGCAGCGCCCAGGCCGTCGTCCGGTCCGACGTGCCGTCGTCCACCGCGAGGTAGTAGGAGAGGGTGATCGTGGAGTCGTCCGAGGAACGGGTCTTCCAGGGGGCGATCCACAGCACCTCGGCGGTGAGGGTGCGCACGCCGACGGTGTCGGTGACCGCGCGCGCGATCCGGTAGACACCCCGCGCGACCAGGCCCAGCGCGAGGGCCAGGAAGACCGCCCCCACCGTCGAGGCCATCGCGTCCGACACGGCGTCGAAGCCCCGCGCCTTGAGCAGGACCCCGCCGATCACGATCTGTCCCAGCCCGCCGAGCACCAGCCGGGGATGGGTGATCCCGTAGCGGGCGGCCTTGCCGGGGTACCGCACCCGCACCTGGTGCCAGTGGCCGCCGAACGACGACCACACCCGCCGCCGGCTGCCCATGCCGAGGTCGATCGCCGACGCGCAGACATGGGTGACCCCGAGCGCGTCGCCGTAGGCGAGATAGCGGTCCCAGACGGTGACCGCGGACGGCGGCAACGCGGCGAACGACTCGTCGACCTGCAGGTACTCGCGCATCCCGAGCCACCGGGCGGCCAGCGCCCGGCCGGCCGGCGTGCCGCGGTACCCCTGCTTGCGGCCCGCGAGCGCCGACAGCAGGGCGAAGGGGATCACGCCGGTGAACAGCGCCCGGGCGTCCTTGCCGCTGTCCGCCGTCCATGCGAACCAGCTGAAGGCCAGGCTCGGGCCGACGGCGGCGGCGCTCAGCAGCGACACCACCCAGGCCGGCACCCGGCGCGCGATGAGCCCGCGCCTCTTGGCGTCCCCCAGAACTCCGTCCGCGAAGGACGTCGCCCAGCTCGCGGCCCGCCCCTCGTCGCGGAAGGTCAGGGCGGTGAGCGGCACGACGCCGACGACGGCGATGCCCTTCACGTGGCTGAGCAGCTGCTGTTCGTAGCCGGTGAGCGGCGCCTGGCTGCCCCCGGCCGCACGCAGCACGCGCGCCTGCCGGGCGGCGGCCGCGGCGGCGGCCCTGGGGTCCTCGGCGGTGACGTGGATCGTCGTGTGCCGTGGGTCGGCGTCCGGCTGGCGCAGCTCGAAGTAGCCCCGCGCCGCCAGGTCGATCAGCGTCGACTCGGCGGCGTCCTCGGTGACCGACCAGGTGTTGGCCAGCACGCTGACGACGGCCGGCGGCTCCTCGCCGGGCAGGTCCTGGGTGGCCGGCCCCGGACGCACCGGCGGCGGCCGGGTCGCGACCATGGCGAACAGGTACACCACGCCCCACGCCGCGAACGCCGCCAGGCAGCTCAGCAGCGGGAGCCGGGCCCCCGTCGGCACCTGCTCGACGAGCTGCCGGATGACGTCGTCCACCGCGGGTGCCCGGTCCGTCGCGAGCCGCTAGAACCGGACGCTGACGGGGCCGCGCTCGTCGTCGGCGGCCTGGAAGTACTCCGCCGCCCGGAACCCGCCGATGCCGGCGACCAGGTTCGACGGCAACGACTGCACCGAGGTGTTGAGCGTCTGGACAGCGGTGTTGAAGAACTGCCGGCTGTAGGCGATCTTGTCCTCGGTGCTGGCCAGCTCGCCCTGGAGCGCCAGGAAGTTCTGGTTCGCCTTCAGGTCCGGGTAGGCCTCCGCCACCGCGAACAGCCGGCTCAGCGCCTGCGTCAGCTGGCTCTCGGCGGCTGCCTGGGCACCGCGCGGCGCCCCGACCGACGAGACCGCACCCTGCCGGGCCGCCACCACGGCCTCCAGCGTGGACCGCTCGTGCGTCGCGTAGCCGCGCACCGTCTCCACCAGGTTCGGGATCAGGTCGTGCCGCCGCTTCAGCTGGACGTCGACCTGCGCGCCGGCTGCCTGCACCTGGTTGCGCTGCTGCACCAGACGGTTGTACGTCGCGACGAACCACCCCAGCAGGGCGATGACGACGACCGCCACCACGACCAGCGGGATCAGTGCTCCCATGGGCCCAACCCGTCCCTTCGGTTACGGGCCGCGCCTGGAGTCGGCTGCCCGGGGTGACCATAGCGATGACGCAGGTCCAGCACCAGGCATGTCCGCCGCTGTCACCTGGAGTTCGTCGGCCGAGTTCGTCGGCCGAGTTCGTCGGCCGAGTTCGTCGGCCGAGTTCGTCGGCCGAGTTCGTCGGCCGAGTTCGTCGGCCGAGTTCGTC
>Ga0302321_100002579_pt1 | contig 15546 bp, 16 predicted proteins | sample Fen_T0_1_FD_202505 | JGI IMG/M metagenome (GOLD analysis project Ga0302321, IMG submission 202505) | Peat permafrost microbial communities from Stordalen Mire near Abisko, Sweden - Fen_T0_1 | ecosystem: Environmental > Terrestrial > Soil > Wetlands > Permafrost | place: Sweden: Abisko...
CAAGCCTTGAGTGCTCGCGTCAATCGCCGAAACGGATATTGGCCGACGATGATTGTGCAAGGCGCTGGCGGGTCATCGACGAGGGGTATTCGAGCAGTAAGCCCTCACTCGGAACGCCCAGCAGGATGCGTTCCAGCTCTTTTGCCGAAGCGGGCCGCTCCGCGGCGCGCTTCTTCAAGCAGAGCATCACTGCTGCGTCCAGTGCTTCCGGGATCCCAAGATCCGGACGAGCGACGCGCAGTGGCCGCGGGATCTCGCGTTGATGAAGCTCTAGCAATTCGCGACGGTGGCGGCCGCGGATCGGCAAGTCACCGGTCAAGGCTTCGTACATCAGCACGCCGAAGGCATACAAATCCGTGCGCGGATCTACCGTGGCTCCGATGCACTGCTCGGGCGCCATGTATTCGGGAGTACCCAGCGTGTAGCCGTCTTGGGTCAACGATTCGGACTCGCCCAGCTTGCTCATTCCGAAATCGAGCACCTTGATGCTGCCATCTTCGTTGATGAAGATATTTCCGGGCTTCAAATCACGGTGCACGATGCCTAGTTGATGAGCTGCGCTGAGCGCGTGACAGACCTGGAGGAACATCGGGATGCCGAAGCCAGGCGCGATTGGGCCGTGTGATTTCAGCCGTTGCGCCAGGCTCATGCCATGCAAGAGCTCCATGACGACATAGATCGACCCGTCCGGCATTTGGTCGAGGTCCAGCGTTTTTACGACGTTGGCTTGTTCAATCGAACCTTGCACGCGCGCCTCACGGCGCAAGCGCGCGATCTCGGAGGCATCCACCGCAGCCGCGCCGCGCAGCACCTTGATCGCCACCTTGGCACCGATGCCGACGTGCTCAGCGGCGTACACCGCGCCGATACCGCCGGAGCCGATGCGATGCAAAATGCGGTATTTACCGCCCAGGGTTTCGCCCGCCAAATCGCCCGCAGCATCGCGAAAGTGACCGCGTGCCTCCAGTCCACGCTCCAGCGCTGCGATGCGATTTTTCTCGAATACGCGCGAGGCGCGCTCTTCTTCGACACGCTCGGTGAGCCGGCCGATGGCGGCGCCCGCGGCGGTTCCGATCAGGGTCGCGATGGCAGCGCCCAGCTGGCTGCCCGAGGCCAGCATTGCGGCTCCGCAGCTGACCCCGCCGAGCGCAGCGCCGAGCGGTACACGGTGCCGGCGCGGCGATGCCCAACGAACGCAGTAGCGGCACTCCTTACCGCCCTTGGCCAAACACACGTCGTGCTCGATCGTGGCTTCACCCAAGCCCCAAATGCGCGGTACCGAGCTGAGCTCGGCGCGACGGGTCATACACAAGAGCGGGTCGCTTTGGTCCGCGTCCAACTCAGGGCGCGGGCGATAGACCATCTCGGCCTTACCGCGCTCGAGCTGCACTAACTCGTATGAGCCCACGCGTGTCGATTCGGCCGAGTTTGCGGCCAGGTAGCGATACGCATCTTCGGGCATGGAAGCCACGCGCAAGAGGCGCACGTACGCGCCCAATGTTTCTGGATGGGTCATCCAGGTGCCACGGCTGGCCAGTGCGTCGTCGCCCAGCGCGGTGGCCAGCGCGGCGAGCGTGCGTCGCGTAGCAGCCAGCGAAAGCCACGCCGAGTCATCATCGACCAGCGTGGGCGGAACTCCGACGGTTGCCAGCAACGCGCGGACTGCGCTGTCACCACGTTCGTCGCGCAAGCGCAACAAGTAGGGCTTGAGCAGCGTGATGCGCAGCTCTTCGCGCCCCGCGCCCGAGGGCGGCAGCGTGCGCTCCGCACGAACGATGCGCGACGAGCCGTTCAAGCTCGTTCCTCGGATGATGTCTTTGGCGCGCGCCGCATGCTTGTGAGCGATCTTAACACCCGGTCCTAGGAGCCGCCGTTTGGGTCAGCCCTCGGGGTGAACAAACGGCAGCATAGCTGCCAGCAGTAGCCCCGGGGCTTGAACGAAATCGCTTTTTTCGGGCGGGAGCGATGTTGCGCTCTGACCCGCGACGGCCCAGGGGCCAAAGCTCCCGCGCACGGGTTTTCGCCATTTTGCTGAACGGGCGCGGAGCTTTACGAGCGCCAAGACTTGGCACAATCTTCCGCCACGGCCGCAGCTGCCCTGGCTCGCGAGTCATCGAGGAATAACAAGATCATGCAGCTCGGAATGGTAGGTCTCGGTCGGATGGGTGGCAACATGGTCCGACGCTTGATGGACAACGGCCATCAATGCGTCGTGTTCGATGTTTTCGCGGACAGCGTGGCGAAGCTCGCGGCGGAAGGCGCAACCGGCGGCAGTACCCTGGCGGATTTCGTGCAAAAGCTCGCCAAACCGCGCGCCATCTGGCTGATGGTCCCGGCCGCGCACGTCGACTCGACGATTAACCAGCTCGTCGACCTGCTGGAGCCGGGCGATATCGTCATCGACGGTGGCAATTCGCATTACCAGGACGACATTCGCCGCGGGCAAGAGATCGCACCCAAGGGACTTCACTACGTGGATGTCGGCACGAGTGGCGGCGTCTGGGGGCGTGAGCGCGGCTACTGCATGATGATCGGTGGCGAGACCGACGTCGTGCAGCGGCTCGACCCGATCTTCCGCACTTTGGCGCCGAGCATCGACAGCGCGCCACGCACCGCGGGCCGCCCCGAGGGCAAGGGCACCGCCGAGCACGGCTACCTGCACTGCGGTCCGGTCGGCGCGGGCCACTTCGTGAAGATGGTCCACAATGGCATTGAGTACGGGATCATGGCTGCCTATGCCGAGGGGCTCAACATTTTGCACCACGCCAACGCCGGCAAGGGCGTGCGCGCCAACGACGCCGAGACCAGCCCGCTGAAGCACCCCGAGCACTACCAGTACGACCTGGATCTGGGCGAAATTACCGAACTCTGGCGACGCGGGAGCGTGATCAGCTCGTGGCTACTCGACCTTACCGCGGCCGCCTTCGCCAAGAGCCCAGGCCTCGCCGAATACTCGGGCCGCGTCGCCGACTCGGGCGAGGGGCGTTGGACGATCCAGGCGGCGGTCGATGAGTCGGTGCCCGCGCACGTGCTCACTGCAGCGGTCTACGACCGCTTCAGTTCCCGCGGCGAAGGCGATTTCTCCAACAAGATCTTGTCAGCCATGCGTTTTGGCTTCGGCGGGCACGTCGAGAAGAAGGGCTGAGTCATGAGCGAAGTATACAGCGACGCATTTGTTCTATTTGGCGCCACCGGCGATCTCGCGTACAAAAAGATCTTCCCGGCGCTGCACTCGATGATCAAGCGCGGCAGCCAAACCGGCACCATTCTCGGTGTGTCGCGTGGCGGGTCTAGCCTGGAGCAATTGCGTGAGCGTGTGCGCGAGAGCATCAAAGAGTTCGGCGGCGGCGTGGACGAGACCGCGTTCCAAACGCTGTGCAAAAACCTGCGCTACGTGGACGGTGACTACCGCACGCCGGAGCTGTTCGCCAAGATCCGTGAAGCGCTAGGCGACGCCAAGCGTCCGTTATTCTACCTCTCGATCCCACCCAGCGTGTTCCCAGAAGTGGTCGAGTTGCTCGGCACCACTGGCCTTTCCAAGGTCTCGCGCGTGGTGGTCGAAAAGCCGTTCGGGCGCGATCTGGCCTCTGCGAAGGTGCTGAACAAGACCCTGCAAAGCGTATTCAAGGAGACGTCGATTTTCCGAATCGACCATTTCCTCGGTAAGGAGCCGGTGCAAAACCTGCTTTACTTCCGTTTTGCCAATTCGCTATTCGAACCGATTTGGAATCGCAATTACGTGGCCAGCGTGCAGGTCACGATGGCCGAATCATTCGGAGTCTCGGGCCGCGGCCGCTTCTACGAAGAGGCGGGTGCAATTCGCGATGTCGTGCAAAATCACTTGCTCGAGGTAGTCGCGTTCTTGGCCATGGAACCACCCGCCGCTGGTGACCGCGAAGCCTTGCGCGATGAGAAGACCAAAATCTTCAAAGCCATTCGTCCGCTCACGCCGGATCACATCGTACGCGGACAATTTCGCGGCTACCGCGCCGAAGATGGCGTCGCCAAAGATTCGACCGTCGAAACCTTTGCGGCGCTGCGGCTGCACATCGATTCTTGGCGCTGGTCTGGCGTGCCGTTCTACGTACGAACCGGCAAGAATTTGCCGGTCACCGCCACGGAGGTGCTGGTCGAATTTCATCGCCCACCGCACCAAGTGTTCTCCGAGCCGCTCGCCGAACGCGCCAACTACGTCCGCTTCCGTCTCGGTCCGGACTTCGCCATCGCCATCGGCGCCCGCGCCAAACACCCTGGCGAAGCCATGGCCGGTGACAACGTCGAGCTCTACCTTTCCAACCAAACCGCCACCGAGATGGGCGCCTACGAGCGCCTGATCGGCGACGCGATGAAGGGCGACGCCAACTTGTTCGCCCGTGAGGACGGCGTGATCGCCGCCTGGCGCATCGTCGAACCCATCCTGGGCAACGCCGCGCCGATTTACGAGTATGAGAAGGGCACCTGGGGTCCCGGCGACGCCAATCGCCTGCTCGCCCCGGGCAGCCGTTGGCACGACCCGGTAAAGACGCCCAAGCCATAAGCTCGGCTTGGCCCTGCCCACTTCGTCCAAACGAGAGCGACGAGTGTCGTCTTCGCACTCACCCTGACCGGAGGATCGGGCTGCGCGGCACAGCGTTTGGCACAGCCCCTCAATATTCCCGCCATTTCTTGGGGGTATCGGGCGCGCATTGGTTGGCACGCGGCATGCTCCTATCAAGGACGAACCCGACCCGCCAGGAGGCTGAATCGATGCGCGCTTACCGGACCTTTCCTTCGTTATTGGCACTGACCTTGTTTGGCCTGGCGTCGCGTCCAGCACATGCCGAAAGCACCTGCAGCGCGGACTCTGACTGTGTGAAGGGCTGGACGTGCCAGGTGAGCGGGGGCGTCGCATGTGCGTCGCCCGCCTGCCCGCCCGGCGAAAAGTGCGAACCGCAACCGAGCGATTGCGTGAACCAAGACTTCAAGTCCTGCCAGCCTGGAGCGTGTCGCGCAGACAGCGATTGCGCGGATGGCATGGTCTGTTACACGCACACCGAGACCAATTGCCCGCCGACTGCTTGCGCGCAGGGCCAAGAGTGCGCGTCGCTGCCTTGTGAGCCCAAGACCGAGAGCGCATGCGTGCCGCGCTACGTCTTGCCGTGCACCACCGCCAGTGACTGCGGCGCCGGCTTTCAGTGCGAGACTGCCGGCGAAGAATGTGCGTGCAGCGGCAGTGCCGGCGGGAGCGCCGACGCGAGCGATGGCGGCACACCGGTGCCGGCCCCAGAGCAGCCGAGCTGTATTTGCGAACCGTCGAAGGACCTGCGATGCCACGCCGCCAGTGTGAGCTGCGACAAAGACAGCGATTGCACCACGGGCTGGACGTGCGCGGTGGTCGCTTCGACCAGCGATTGTGGGAGCGCGCCTGCACCCAACCCGACTCCCGGCAGCGGTGCTCAGGGTGGCGCGACTCCGCAGCCTGATTGTCTGCCTTCGGCGGACCTCAAACAGTGCGTGCCGCCGTACTACGCTTTGGTCCAAGGCGCCAAAGGCGTGACGCATGACTCGTCTGGGAGCCCCACGCTGGGAACGGGCGAAGCGACCTCCGGTAACGCGGGCATCCCACCCGCTGCCGACAGCGGCAAGGACGACAATGGCACCTCGAGCGCGGGTTGCTCGGTCGCGGTAGCGCACGGCTCGCGCGCGGGCTCCGCGTTCGCCGTGCTCGGCGCGCTCGGTCTGTTCAGCGCCTTGCGCCGTCGGCGTGCACGCCGCTAGGTTCACGCGCAACTTGCCAACTCTGCGCACGGAACGAGGCCGGAGCTAAAAAGCCTCCGGGGTCGGGCGTGTGGTCGTTGCGGGAGCGCGCTCTTAATGCGCATTGGCGTTCGCCGTACTGGGCGACGGCACCGCGATCGCGCGGGCACCAGGCCCATGTCAATTTTCCGTCACCTGTTGCCGCTGGTTTGCTCGCAAGCGTTGGTCTTGTCTTGTGCGAGTCGACACGAGATCGCTCCGTCGCAGTCCACGCCGACCAACATGCCGCGTTGGGGCTTCGAATTCGAGCGGCATGCGGCCGAGCAGCAGCGCGCGGCCGAGCAGCAGCGCGCGGCCGAGCAGCAGCGCGCGGCCGAGCAGCGCGCGACTGAACCGCGTACCGAGCCGCCAGCGACGAATCCGTACGCGCCGATCCGATCGCGGACTCCGGACGTCTACTCGTGGCAAAGCGAGAAGCGAGCCCACTGCACGTCGGGTCCCGCGGAGCGAAATCCGGAGCTCGAGCAGCGGCTAGAGCCCAGCGCGGCAAGCGGCGTCTTGGCGGCATTCCCTGAACAAACCTCCGATCCGCGAACCAGAGCTCAAGCGGATAGTCCGGAGCTCGTGGTGATGCGCCTGCGCCCCGCCCTCCATCACTGTTTTTCGCGCTGGCTCGACGATCAGGTGGACGCGCACGGCAGCGTCCGCTTAGCGCTCGAACTTGGCTGTGCGGGGGAGGTCGAGGCCATCTCCGCCGAGAATCAGGGCATCAACGAGGGGACGCTGACATGCTTGTTCTCGACGGTCGCGCCCGCGCGATTCGCGCCGCCAGTCGGGGGACACGCCACCGTCCTCGTGCCCGTCGTGTTCAAGAACGCCGCTCGCTAGCCCGCGCCCTGCCGCGCGCGATTCGATTCATATCGAAAGCACGGTCCGCCGCCCCGAAAGCGGCCACTCAGCATTGATCGAGCGTGCTCGTGCCACACACCCGCACGTGACCATTGCAATTGTAGTCGCCACCCGAAAAAAGGCCAAGGGTGCGGCAATTGGGCCGGCAAGGGTCGCTGCAGTCAGCATCCGTGTTGCAGGTTTGGTGACAAAGCAGATCCCCGACGTCGCCCGGACCGCAGGAGCTGCCAGCCGCGGGGTCGGGGCCACAGATCTTGTCCATGTAGTAAAAATACCCGAGCGGACACGGAGCGGCTGCGAGCGGCGCCGGGTTGCCCTTGCAGACTGGAGCCGGCGTCGCGTGCGCTGCGCCGCCTTGTGCGTCGTTCGATGCTGGCGGGTCGCCGGCGGATTGGCCCCCGCAGCTCGCGAGCAACACGCCCAGGGCAAGAGCCCCCCCATACCGACGATTTGCGGCCATTGCCCTTCCTTAGCAACCGACGTACCAACCTCCAAAGGATCCGCGATGACGAGTGCTGCGGCCTCGCCAAGCGCCGGATCAACAGGCGGAATTCGAGCGCAAGCCGACATCCCGTGACCCGCCGCAGCGCGCCCGGCGTGGCACAGATAGGCCCAACCGAGATGACATCTCGATCGCGCGTGGCTAGAGGTGGCCTCCCAACTTTAGCGGGTGCGCGCTTTGGCCGTCTTGCGGGGAGCCTTGGTTTTCTTTGCGACTTTGCTGCGCTTGGCTTGCCGTTCCCGTAAAAGTGCGACTGTTTCCTGGGCGCGGACCTTGGCGATGGCAGCGATCAGCTTGATGGGGACGGGTTCGGAGAGGGGAAAGCGAATCGTGCCCTTACTCAGCTCGTAGCCCGCAAGCTCCCGCTTGAACGACGCGACGACCTTCTTGGTCGCTGGATACACCGAATAGTGTGCCTTCCAACCGGCGAAGTAGATGACCGGGCTACCTTCCAGCTTCAACGCGGGGATCTGATAGCTGATCGCTTCTTCGGCAGCAGGAACGGCCTTGCGGACCGTGACCCGGACTCGTTCGAGAATCGCTCTCGTCTCTTTCGGCAACGTCGCGAGATACTCAGCCACGGATTTGTAGTCGGTCTTTGCCATCGCGCTACCTCGTTCACTCGTTTTGGTCGATCTGGGTTCTAGCGTCAACGCGCACGACTTCGGAGCTCAGGACGCCGCGCTTCGCATCGATCTCGAAAACCATGAAGTGACGGCCGATCTCGTCGACCCGCTCCGGCGTCGCTCCGCCGCCACCCGAGATGAAGGCGGGAATGCCAGCGTTTCGAAACGAATAGTGCGAGTGAATGTGGCCGTAGAGCGTGAGATCGACGCCGGACTCTGCGAGCTTGGCAACGAGCGCAGCAGCTTCCGCACGGCTGGCAAAGCCGGCGTTGCGCGTACCCACGGGATCGAACGGTGGAATGTGCATGGCTACGACGTGAACCGCCTCCCGCCCGTTCGCGAGCCAGGTGTCCAGCCAGTCCTGCGCGAGCGGATCGATGGTCGCACTCGCCGAGTCGAGTAGCGTGAAGTAAACGCCGCGATGGACGAACTGAAAGTTCGCGCGACCGAACCAGTCTTGGTACGCTGGTGGCCGTTCGCCCAGCTCGTGATTACCCAGAGTCGTGTAATACGGCAGGTCGAGCGTCGCGAGTTCCCGTTGAAAGCGCGAAAGCTGGTCGACTTCGCCCCCCTCCGTGAGGTCGCCCGCGCCGAGCAGGAAGTCGAGCTCGGGCTCCGCGTTGATCACCCGATATACGTCCTCAATCCGATCGATTGCCTCTTGCACATCGCTCATGAGCGCGAAGCGAAAGTGGCCGTTTTCATCCGCTCCGGGCGCGGCCAGCCGAAAGTGGCGCGAGCCCGGAGTGAGCGTGAGCTGCCACGACTTCTTCGTGGCGTCAGCACCGCTGGTGAGCGGTAGGACGCCGCCCAGGTCGAGGTCGGTGAGCACGAGCGCTGCCATGGCGTTTTCGACGTGGAGTTCGAGCGGTGACGTCTCTCTAACCAAGAATGACAACTCGACGCTAGGCGCGCTGAGCCAGAGCGCTAGCTCCTTTTGTGACAGTCCTCGCACGGCTGCCAAACCGGACGTCACTTCGACGTCGAACGCCGCACTCTCGGCACGCCCCACGTCGAGATCGCGCCGGGTGCGCTCTTCTGCCGGTCGGGTACAACCGAGAGTCATGAACAGCGATGACCAAACCATGCGCTCGAGCCTGCGACTCACGGTAACGCCCCCTGTGTGCGCAGCTTACCTTCGCGTAAGAGCAGCGAGAAACCCGCCACGACCGCCGAGCCTACTTGGGCGTCCAAAAGGAGGCCTAGGCGCGGTCTGAAAAACCAGCGCAAATCCGCGCCAAATTTGCCAAAAACGCCGCTGATCCGACCGGGGGTGAGAAAGCCGGCGGCGTAGTCGTCGTGGCGGTGATCGTAGTACACACGTGCTTCGCTGCCGGCTGCGGCAGGGCCGCGGAGCGCCACGCCGAGGCCCACGCGCGCCAGCAGCAGGTCGTCCGTATCGGCCGGGACAGGTACCCCCTGGATATCGTAGGTTACTTTCGCGACGCCGTAACCGAGCGCGAGGTCGATGAATGAGCCGCGCAGCGTTTCGCCGATGTGGCAAAAATCGAAGCGGGTGTCGAGCGTCAACTCGAGCCCGGAACGCTGGAAGCGCTCCGGCAAATAGCGCTGGTGCATGCCGCCGAGCACGATCTCCAAATGGTCGTCGAGCTTGCCGAGCTCGCCGGGCTCGAGTCCGACCATGCGGTACGCGGCTTCGACGCGGTAGCGCACGTTCGAAGCGTTGCTGGCAAACCAGGCGGAGGGCGTGAACCGGAAGTCCCCTTGGCGCAGCGTGAGACTTTCCACGACGAAATGGCCATAGCTGAAGTGTGGATCGGCCACGTAACGATAGCCGAACTCGCTTTCGAGCTGCGGCGGCGCTCGCGGCAGCAAGTCGACCGCGCCGCCGTCCGTGGCGAGCGTGCCATAGAGATCTGCACCGAACGAGGCGAGCACGAGTCCCGAGCCGAGCACGGTGGATGCAAGTGCGGGCCCTGCGAGCTCGCGCGAGTTGCCGGACGCGAGCTCCGTGCTGACGCCCCCGATCAGCAAGGCCAGGCCCACACCTTCGGTGATCAGTAACGCGAGCGCGGTCTTTTTTTGCCCCAGTGCATAGTGACCGCTGCCGTGAAGAGCGGCACCCGGGACGATCGCCAGCCCTGCGGCAACCCTGCGATCGCGCGTCACGGGTTCCGCAGCGTGCGCCGCTGCGGACTGAAACGTCACGGACAGCAAGATCAGGGCCGCGATGGCGCGCACGCATGCGAAGCTAACACGCGTGACCATCGTCCGACCAGGATCGGCGAGGCGGGCCATTTTCGTCTCGACCGCTGGCTCCTCGCCGAAACCAGGCCAGCTTCGTGTAAGCTACCCCCATGCAGCCGCCTTCACCCGAGCTCGAGGCGCTCACCCTGGCATTGGCAGAGCTCGTGCGCGAGTGCGGCGCGACGCTCGGGTCGATCGTCGACGAATCGAGTGTCGTATGGTGCACGGTGCCCGCTTCCGCCGACTCTCAGGCGATCGTCGACGCCTTCTTCCAGGCGGAGATTGCGCCCAATAGCAAGGCGCTCCGTCAAGGCCATCGGCTGAGCATTCATCAGGCCTCGGGTCCTCACCGCTACGTGGCCGAGTCTTTCGCCGCCCTGTACGTGATTGCCCTTTGGTTGGAGGCCGAATTCGATACGGACTTCGTCCGCGCGCGAATTCGGCTTGCCCTGCCCAAGATCGAGGCTCTCACCCTCGCGGTCCCGCCCTTCGACGGACCCGAAGGCGGTGAAGGTGCCCAAAAACGCTATGGCTGAAGAGCCGGACAAACGGCGATTTCGGCGCGCATCCTGGAGGAACACCCATCCCTTCCGCCCGTTGGCGTACGGTCTCGGCGTCAGCGCAGTTGGAAACGCATCAACCAACGCATGCGGACGGCAACGGCCTTGCCGTTCCGCAACGCTGGCGTGAAACGGTAGCCGAGCACGCTTTGTCGAGCCGCTTCATCCAGCCCATAGCCGACGGGGTCGAGCCCGCGTGCGCTCGTCACGACGCCAGCTTCGCCGACCACGATCTCTAAGGCTACGTTTGCCTCAATGCCCGCTGCGATCGCCGCGCCCGTGTAAGCGGGCAGATTGCCCGCACGCAGTTTGGCAGGAGTGTCGACGTTTGCCGAAGAGAGCGGCGCCTGCGCGCTACCGCCAGCGGGCGACGCCAAGGTCGGGTCCGCCATTTTGGTCGTGCTACCGATCGTCTTGCCCACGGTGAGCGTGAAATGCAGACCGCTGCTTCCTGGAGCGGTGGTCATGACATCGGGCTCCGGAGCCGTTGCGGCGCTGGCGGCCCGGGCAGGTATTGCCGGTACGACGGGTGCGACGCGAGGCTTGCCCGAGTTCTGCGCCAGCGCGCGGGGGGCGTTCGCAAGCACGGCCGTGTGCTTGGCCGCCTGCGCGGGCGGTGACTGTGGCTCGGCCGGCTCTGCGAGCACTTCGAAATCGGCGGCCAGCAATTCGGTCGGCGCGCGGGCGAGCTCGGGAACGATTGCAGGCGATCTCATGTGATGAATAACGAGCAGCGCGGGGCCCAGGTGACAAATGATCGACAGCGTCAGGGCTACACTTGCAGCACGCAGGCGGGATCGTGGGCGCAGCGGCTGCAATGACCCCACGGACTGAGCCGGATTAGCAAACGCCGTTACCAGCGAATCCATGGCTGTCGTCTGAACATTCGACATGGCGGACCACGAAGCGCGCAATTAGCGGCCCAGATGGATCCGAGCCGGCCAACGCGGAGGACGTCGACCGACTCGGCACCGATCAGAACAGATCGCTATACGCAGCTGGGTCCGCAGGATCGTCGCAGAACACGACGCCATTGACGGGCCTAGGTGCGCTCTTGGCGTTGCTATCGTCCTTGATCACGGAGTGCACGAAATCGCTCAGCTGAATGCACGTCATCATCGGTGGTTGTCCACCCTCGCCAGCCGCGCCGTCATCCGTACCCGCGCTGCCACCGGCATTGTCGGCGCCAGCATGGTCTTCGCTGCCAGCGTTTCCCTTCCCGCTGCTGCCAGCGTTTCCCTTCCCGCTGCTGCCAGCGTTTCCCTTCCCGCTGCTGCCAGCAGTCGGGCCCGGGGAGGCGTCGTCCTCGGTGCCGCATGCCGCGGCTGCGAATCCGGCGACCAAACAAAGTGCGCAAAATACGCTTCGTGAGCCCATGTCGAGCTCCTTTCTCAAGTGCCGCCGTTGGGCGTCGGAAGGTAAGGGAACACCTCAGCGCCCGCGAACGCTGGATCGCCTGCGGGCGTGCGGAAGCCAGCCTCCTCTGCCACGCCGTCGTGCAGCACGACCTTGGTCGTCGTGCGCAAGAAGTCGGTGGCGACTACCGACAAGATGATGTCCGTCACATCGTCGAGCGGACGCCTGCCGTTGGGAAAGCCGTTCGGATCACAGGCCGCGTTCGCAGTGTCGATGCCGTACGGGTTCGTCGTCGCCACGATCGGGCCCAAGAAGCAGCCGGCCGCGCCGAGTGCGAACTGGTCCTTCAACGCTTTCGGGGCGAACGCCACGTTCAAGCGCTGCATCTCGCCCGCGCCGCCTCCGATTGGCATGTTCACGCCCGCAACGCCGGTGACCGCAGCCGCCACCATGTCATCACGCGGCACTGCAGGTGCAGCGTAACCGGCCGCGCCGAACAGGATCTCGAGCAACGCGGGCAGCGTTGGGTTCGTGACGTAGTCAGCAAAGTTGGTCAAATCATCCTTGGGCATGCTCGAGTTGAACTTGTCCTTGTCCGGCAAACCGATGACCGCCTCGTTGATCAACGGAAAGCCGAGGCGTGAAACCTGCGCCCAAGCGCCACCTTCGACGGTGGGCTTGGCGAAGCTCGGGCCGGGGTTGATCACGCGCGCCTGCCGAACGCTGGCCGTCGACCAGGCGCCGATGATCTTGCCCGCGTCCGTCGCTGCGGAAGCCTTGGCGGAGCCGGTGACGCAATCGATCGGCAGCTCCATCTCGATACTAGTGATGTTGCTGTTTGCGATTGGATTCGGGAACTTCGCGCGATTGGTCTTGGCTGGATCCAAGATGTCTGCCAGCGGCTGAGCCACTGCGCCTAGTCCTAGTGCGTCGACATTCACGAGATCGAAGATCACGCCTAGATTGACCGCGAAAGTCTCCTTGCGTTGACCGACGAACACGCGCGCATTCGTGGCGCAGCCGTCCAGCTTGACCGCGAAGATGTGCTTCCTGGCATAAGCCTCGTAAGCCGCCGGGCTACCGAACGACTTCTGGCCGATGTAGTCGAGCGGCTTGCGGAAGGTCTTTGCCGTCGCATCCGTCGCTGAAACGACGTCAGTCACGGTGCCGGTGGCGCTGTCGCCCTTGAGCATCTGGATCGAATACGTCTCGCTCAGGTTGGCATTCGCGGGAGCTGCTACGCCATCCCCAGTCACCGGGCCGGAGTTGATCAGTGGGATGGCCACCATCTTGTTGCCGACCGGGATTTTCGTGCCGGCAAGGGCGCTCTGAAAGCGGAATTGAAACGTGATGTCTTGTTTGGCATCACCGGTATTGTCCAAGTGGATCTCGTACAGAGCCTCGGGATCCATGGCGAAAAAGTTTGGCCCGCCATACTGGTTTTGGAGCGGAATATAGTTGGCTATCAACGTCACGAAGCCCGCACGGCCGGTCTCGTAACTCTTGAACATGTAGAAGTCCGTTCCGTCTACCTTGGGGTTTTTGGTGATGAATGGCGCCTCTCGGTGACTCGAGGCGTCGGCGTCACCGCTGACTAGCGATGTGCCCAACGCTGCCAGCGTCGCTAGGACTAGCCCTGAACTGACTAAGGTTCGATTTCGCATGCATTTCTCCCTACCCGCACAACTGCGGCTGATGGACTACGGCTCGCGCAACCGTTCAGATTTGTGGACGCAGAAATAAAAAGCGTGGCTCCGCGATCCGCTTTGTCTGCTAACCAGTAACACAACTCAAAATGGATCGACGCCTGGACTCATGTGTTGTGTGCATATTGCTGGCTTGTGGCGTTAGTGCAGGTTGCAGCAAATCATCCGCGTCACAGTCAGATACGCGCCCGTTGGCCTCTGCAAAGTTAGACAGCGCTGTTGCAGAAGAGTCAGCGCGCCGCGCAACCGCGCCTCCAGTGGAGAATCCACGTGATTTCGGCGCGATGTTCCAAAACGAAGCTGCGAACCGCCCCACTGGCACGATCAAAGCAGAGGACGCGATGGAGGCATTTCGCAAGGCCGGGGTCGAACTCGATGCCGTGCGTCAACATCTCGGTCGACCCTACGGCGCGCGCTATTGCGTGGGCGCAAAGTCCGGCACCATCATCGCGCTGAGCGTGTGCGAATACATCGACGTGGCCGCGGCAAGTGCTGGGGCGGAAGTGTCGCGCAAGCTGGTGTTGGCCAATCGCGAAATTCGCATCAATCGGGCGACGAGCCTCACCGTGCGTGAGCTCGAGAAGACAACAGCCGCGGACGCTGTGGCAAAGAAGCTGTTCGACGCCTTCGCCAAGCTTGCGCCGTCGGCTACGAAATAATCTTCAGGTCGAACGCGCGCTCGACCAGCCACACGCACGCCACCAACATCACGGCAGTGGATGCGAGCGGTAGCCCCCAGGTCGGATATCGCCGGCTGCGACGCAACAGATACAAGACGGGGAGCAGTGCAATCACCACTGCCAGTTGCCCAAGCTCGACGCCGAGATTGAATCCGAAGAGCGTCCGTAGAAAGCTTGGCCCGGTTAGCCCCACGTCCGCCAGTACGGCCGCAAAGCCGAAGCCATGGAGCAGGCCAAGTCCGAACGCCAATGAGCGATCGGCGTCGAGCACGGGGAACAGATTGTTGAGCGCCGCCAAGATTATCGAAGCGGCGATCGCCGACTCGACGAAGCGCGACGGTAGCACCACCCAATGCGCGGCCGAAAGCGCCAGCGTCAGCGAATGCGCTATCGTGAACGCGGTGACCGTGCGCAGCACGTCGAGCAACACGGTGCGAAAGTTCGGCGCCGGTTGCCAGACGCCGTCACGACGCCGCAGCACCGCGGGCAAGAGCAACGCGGTCAGAAACAGCAGGTGATCGTAGCCACTCAAGATGTGTTCGATGCCCAAGTGCACGATCGCGCCGAAACGCGGAGCCACGTGCGAAAGCGTGATGGTTCGCCGTGTTTTGCCGAAGACGAACGGCTGCATCTTGCCCTCGTCGGTGTACCGAAGCACGCCTCGATGCTGCGCGTCGAGGTCGAACAACAGGTCATAGACGAGCGCCACCGAGCCGGCGTCGCCGGGACAGTTCAAATCGATCGACAGGGCGACGTACTTGCCATCGGAGTGCGCGATGACCCCCTGTGAGGTCGCGGACATCCGACACGCGCCCGCTGCCGTGCTCGCGTGCAAGCGCGCTGCCGCGTATGCCGTGACGACGGGCAGACGCGCCTTGAGCTCGCCCCAGTCGATCATGCCATCGTGGTTCGCATCCAGCCCCACGGCGGGCTGCAAGTCGCGCAACGCGATGTCCCAACGGCCCTTTAGCCCGGTCGCGGTCTTTTCCAGCATCAAATAGCTGTCACTCGGTTTGTGCGCGCTGGCCAACGCGGGTGCCAACAGGGCGAGCGCGAAGAACAGCCAGGCGAGCCAACGCTTCACTGCGCAAGCCTTGCGACCAAGCCGGTGATTTGCCGATCTTCGAGCCGAGATTCGCGGACGAACGAGAGCACTTCCCGAACCCGCTCAGGGCGAGCAGCGGCGAGCGCTGCCTCCAGGGCAATCCGCACGTCGGCAGTTTCACGCTGCACCTGGAAGTTTTCGAGTGCGAGCTTCAATGC
>Ga0302321_100002580_pt1 | contig 15539 bp, 19 predicted proteins | sample Fen_T0_1_FD_202505 | JGI IMG/M metagenome (GOLD analysis project Ga0302321, IMG submission 202505) | Peat permafrost microbial communities from Stordalen Mire near Abisko, Sweden - Fen_T0_1 | ecosystem: Environmental > Terrestrial > Soil > Wetlands > Permafrost | place: Sweden: Abisko...
CCGCCATCAAGCCGCGTTACGTGCACTCGCATTCAAATGGATTCGAATCCTGCACCGATGCTGGGTCGACCGGGTGCCTTACGACGAGTCTCGCTACCTGATGGCTCTCCAGAAACGCGGCGCTCCCCTACTCAAGCACGCTGCGCAGAACACCGTCTAATTTTGTTGGCGGTCCGCCTCAGGGCGTGAGTTGGGCGGCGGACGTCAACGAGCGCGGTGTCTCCGTCGGAAGTGAACCACGCCAAGAACAAGGCAGATGAGCGCACTTCCGGCAAGCACCGCGGCCGACCAGAAGAAGACAACGGCGCCCCTGTGAAAGCGCTCCAATTCAGCAGTCGTGCCCCCGCCGACGGCGAACGAGCCGTTCATGACCGCGCCCGAAAGGCAGTAGAGAGCGAGCAGCATGAGAAGGCCAGCGCCAAGAAACCAAAGTTTGGTCTTGGTCGAATGGCCGATGGTCATGGGTGCAATATCATCGCGGTCGTTCCCAGGCGGCATGTGTCTAGAAATATCTTCCCGACCCATCGCCGTGCGGGTGAAACTCGATCAGAGCGTAAACAAGAGGCTTAAGCGAGACCTGGCAACGAGGGCAAGGGACCTCCGCTCCTGCCAAAGGGCTTGCGCATCCCGGACAAAACAACGAGAGGCCCGAGAAGTTAGGCGCTGAGCCGAGCGACGCTAGCGGTGGATAGCGCTCGCGAAGCTTGCGGCTCAGGTCAACCGAGAACTCAAGCTGACCGCTCGAACAGCGGAGCCATCCCCGCGGATCTTCTTCTAGCGCTGCGCCGCATTTGGGACAATGCATCCGTCCGCCCAACGTATCACGGCTTCAGCGGCGAGGGCTGAGCGAAGCGACGCCCTCGTCCGTTGCGAGCCGAAGTTGGGCGGCGTGTTCACCGTGCCGCTTTCGATGGCTGGTCGCGACTCAGCGCTCAGTGTCGACTTGGAGGTGAAGAGCGGCCCGCTCAGCGAAGCAACCCGCGGCTAATCGACCGCGCGCTCCATTGCACACGCAAGCTAGTCCGGCCGCATTCGACTAGTTCGTTGGCGGAGCACAGTGAGGTCTCCGTCTACAAAGCCGACAGCGAACGCTTCAGCATCGAGAAGCTTGGCTGTGGCCACCCGTTCCGTACTCATCCATTGGCGCAGTAGCGCTTCGATCTCGGCGAGGCGCTGCGCCCAGGGAAGTCCCCCCCTCTCCTGCGGAAAATCAAAACGATTTTCTCGATTGGGGGTCCAAGCCTCTTCGCAGGCCCAGTCGTCGTCATCGGGATCGAAGAAGGTCGAACCCACCACTTCAGCAGAAAAGGGATAGTCGTACAGGTTTACGTTGAACGCTACGATCCCCGTGGGGATGCCCCCAGCGAACGTCTGGTCGAGCCATGCGTGGAAATTGCGAATGAGGCCTTGGTCCATGGCAACTGCCGCCCGCCTAACGTATCAGGCTTCAGCTGCGCGGGTCGAGCGAAGCGAGATCCGCGTCTGCTGCAAGCCGAAGTTAGCCAGGCGCTCTCGGGTGCGCCGTCGTAGGTCCGCCAAGGGCTTGCAATAATTATCTTATGAGATAAGATAGCGTGTGAGCTTCGTCGTCCGCGAGTACGTTGAGGACAGCGGGCGAATTCCGTTTAGGGATTGGTTGGGCGGCTTGGACATTACGACCCGCGCGCGCGTTCAGGCGCGCATTCTGCGGTTCGAGATGGGCAACCTCGGCGACCACAAGGAAGTCGGTGCCGGGGTCTGGGAAGCTCGGTTCGACTTCGGTCCGGGCTACCGGCTGTACTTTGGACGAAGAGGTCGAGAGCTGGTGCTGCTTCTCACGGGCGGCGACAAGAAGTCACAGTCGAAAGACATCAAGAGAGCACGAGAGTTCTGGTCCCTGTACCTGAAGGAGCTGAAGCATGGCAAGGCGTAGTCGAGATTGGAACGAAGGGCTGGGTGACGATCTTCAGGATCCGGAATTTGCCCGTCAGTTTCTGACGGCTGCAGTCGAGGATGGGGTGCCTCTGAGGATCGCGCTCGCGAAGGTCATTCGCGCGACCGGGGTGAAGGAGTTCTCCCAGAGCATTGGAATGCCGAGCCCGAACGTGCTCCGGGCGATCAACCCCAAGCACAACCCAACGCAGGAAACACTCGAACGCTTGCTGAAGCCCTTCGGGCTACGAATCGGTCTTGCCCAGATTAAGGCGCGTCGGAAGGGTCGCGCGGCGTAGCGTTCGGCTCTCGCGCTCTGGCTAACTCGTATTTGAGCTACACCCTCGCCGCAAGCTAAGCCGGCACTCTACGATATATAACCGACGGAAACCGTTGGGAATTGGCGATAACGGCGCAGGTCGGCGTATGCGGATATTGCCGTTGAAATGACTTGGTCGAGGGGGGTTACGGTTGCCGCGCGAGTTGCATTGAGGAGGGGGCGTTCGCAAACCAGCATCGCACCTTGCGGTACCGCGCTGTTTCCGCACTTCGACGCCGAAGGCTGAGTGAGCCGCGATTGACACCGTGACCATCAACAAGAGGATCGCGGCGAGCTGCTAGGGCCCGCTCAGGCGGTAATTGGGCTACTGGTGCGAAGCGGGGCCTGAATGGCGGACGTCTTGGCCTTTGACCATGAACACCACCATTTCCGCGATGTTCGTGGCGTGATCCGCGAGGCGCTCCAGCGACTTTCCGATCGAGAGTAGACGCGTGGATTCGAACACGACGTTCGGATTGGACATCATCCGCGGCAAGAGCTCGGGATAGAGCTGGGCGTAGTAGGCATCCACCGTCTTGTCGCGGTCGATCACTTGGTTGGCCTTCACGGCATCCCCCGCGACGAACGCGTCCAGCGCATCGTGCACCATGGCTTGCGCGACGTCCGCGATGCGCGGGATCGGATCGTGTGGGTTCTCACTGCGATCGACGCCCAATTCGGCGACGCGCTCACAAATGTTGACGCCCAGATCGCCGATCCGTTCCAGATCGGTCACCAACTTGAGCGTAGTAGTAATGAAGCGCAGATCGGACGCGACCGGCTGGCGGCGCGCCAAGATCTGAATCGCCGCTTCGTCGATTTCGAGCTCCAATTGGTCGATCGTGCTATCGAGCTCGATCGTGCCGCGGGCGAGCAGCACGTTGCGGTCGACGTACGCACGCATGGCCAGCGCGAGCACTTCTTCTACGTGCGCGCCCATTAGGAGCACGCGCTCACGCAAGCTCTCTAGTTCACTTTCGTATTCTCGATCGGTGTGCCGGCGATCCATCTCGTTCCCCTCAGCCGAAGCGGCCCGTGATGTAGTCTTCAGTGCGCTGTTCTTTGGGGCGCGTGAAGATCACGTCCGTGCGGTCATGCTCGATGAGCTTACCCAAATAGAAAAAAGCCGTAAAATTCGCGACCCGCGCCGCTTGCTGCATGTTGTGCGTCACGATCACGATCGTGTACGACTTTCTGAGTTCGTGAATCAGCTCCTCCACGCGCGCCGTAGCGATCGGATCGAGCGCGGAACACGGCTCATCCATGAGCAGGACCTCGGGCTCGAGTGCCAGCGAGCGGGCGATGCACAGCCGTTGCTGCTGGCCGCCCGAGAGCCCAGTGCCAGCGCGACCGAGGATGTCCTTCACCTCGTCCCACAACGCCACCCGCTGCAGCATCTTCTCCACCACCGCGTCCGGGTCATCCGGCCGTTCACCGTTCAGGCGAAGCCCGGCTAGCACGTTGTCGCGGATCGACATGGTCGGGAACGGGTTCGGCTTTTGGAACACCATGCCCACTCGGCGCCGCACGCGCACGGCATCGACATCGCCCTGATAAATGTCCTGCTTGTCGAGCAAGACCTGACCCGTGGCGCGCGCCCCAGGGACTACCTCGTGCATCCGGTTCAAGCAGCGCACGAAGGTGGATTTGCCGCAGCCCGACGGGCCGATCACCGCGGTGACCTGCTTTTCGGCGATTTGCAGGCTGATGCCTTTCAGCACCTCGCTGTGGCCGAAGTAAGCATGCAGATCGTCCGTACGCATCTTGGGCACGAGCGTGCTCACCGATACTTCATCCCAGCGCGATCGGCTGTCATCACCGGAAGAGCCCTCGCCGCGAGCGCCCTTCCGCGTGGTCGGTTTCGAAATCCTGCTTTGCGATCCAATGGTCATCGTGCACCCACGCGGTTCCGCACCAACAGGCGTGCCGAGACGTTCAGTAGCAAGACCAAGAGCAGCAGCACCAAGGCCGCGGCCCACGCTTGGCGATGCCACTCCTCGTACGGAGACACCGCATAGTTGTAAATGATTACCGGCAAAGATGCGGTGGGCTCGTTCAAGCCGCTGCTCCAAAATGGATTGCTGAATGCGGTGAACAAGAGCGGCGCGGTCTCCCCTGCTACGCGCGCCACCGCCAGCATCACGCCCGTGGCGATACCGGGCGCAGCCGTGCGCAACATCACGCGCAGCGTGACCCGCCACTTGGGCAGGCCCAGCCCGAGCGCCGCCTCGCGCAGCGACTCCGGCACGAGCCTGAGCAGCTCTTCGGTCGTGCGCGTCACCGTGGGCAGCATCAGCACACCCAGAGCGACGCCGCCGGCGAACGCCGAGAAGTGCTTTGCGCGCAGCACGACCAGCGAATACACGAAAATGCCTACGGTGATCGAGGGCACGCCGGACATGACATCGGCGCTGAAACGCACCCATTTCCCGAAGCGAGAAGCGCCGAATTCGGCCAAATACACGCCCGCAAGTACGCCGGGGGGAATTCCGAACACGCACGCCAAAAACAGCAGCTTGACGCTGCCCGCGAGCGCATTGGCCATCCCGCCGCCACTCTCGCCCACGGGCTTCGGCAGCTCGCTGAAAAAATCCCAATTGATGCCACCGATGCCGCGCGAGGTCACGTAGTAGAGCACGCTGACCAGCGGCACGAGCGCGATCACGGTCGCGGCCACGCACGCCGAACGCACGAAGATGTCGCTGAATTTGCGGCGTGCGTAGCGGTCGAGGATCACAGGCTCCCACCTTCTGGCAGGTGACCCACTCGCCAAACCAAGAGCCGCGCCACGATGTTGAGCAGCACCGTGACCACGAACAAGAGCAGCCCGACCTCGGCCAGTGCGGACAGATACAAGCTGCCCGTGGCTTCGCTGAACTCGTTGGCGATCACGCTGGCCATGGTGTACGAGGGTGCGAAGAGCGACGCGCTGATCTCGCTGCGATTGCCGATCACCATGGTGATGGCCATGGTTTCGCCCAACGCGCGACCCAAACCGAGGATCGTGGCGCCCACCAAACCAGAACGCGCATAGGGCAGGACGGCGACACGCACCGCTTCCCAAGGCGTGGCACCGAGGCCGAGCGCGCCCTCGCGCAGCGCGCTGGGCACCGCGCGCAGCACTTCGCGGCTCACCGAGGAGATCGTGGGTGTGATCATGATGGCCAGGATGATGCCGCCCGCCAACATGCCGAAGCCGCGCTGTTGACCTTGGAAAAGCGGCAAAAAGCCCAGCGTTTGCGCCAAGAACGGCTCGACCGTCGTGCGCAGCCAGGGGGCCAGCACGAAGATCCCCCACAGGCCGTAAACCACGCTCGGCACGGCCGCCAAGAGCTCGACCAAGAAACCAACGGGCTCACGCAGCCAGGCGGGCGCCAGTTCCGAAAGGAAGATGGCGACGCCGAGCGAGATCGGCACGGCAAAGCACAGCGCAAGCAACGACGAGGCGATCGTGCCAGCACGGCCCGTCCGAAACAGGCCCGAACCGCCGCGGACGGACGACTGCGCGTAAAACCGCTTAGGTAAACCAACACTTAGCTCGTGTTGCGCGCCCAGGGAGAGTCGCACGGCCGAGCGTCGTGTTCAAGTGGGGCGGCTGCCGGTCGCTGACTGGGCTGGCTTTGGATGACTTAGACCCCTACTAGGGGCGCCCGCCAATGCCCTCGATCAATGTCAACGACGTCAGCAAAGCCTACGGCAAAAAGCGCCTATTCCAAGAGGTATCGGTCGAGTTTAGCGAAGGCAAGCGCTACGGCCTGACTGGTCCGAATGGCGCCGGCAAGTCGACCTTCTTGAAGGTCATCTCCGGTGAGCTCGAGCCCGATTCGGGTCACGTGCACAAGCCGGACCGGACGGGCGTGCTGAAGCAGGACCAGTTCGGCTTCGAGAAGATGATCGTCCTGTCGGTCGTGCTGATGGGCAACCACCGGCTGTGGGCCGCGATGCAGGAGAAGGAAGAGCTGCTCGCCAAAGAGACGCTCACCGACAAGCAGGGCGAGCTGTTGGGCGAGCTCGAGGGCGTGATCGCGGAAGAAGACGGCTACTCCGCCGAGTCCGACGCGGCCGAGCTGCTCTCGGGCCTGGGCATTCCGGAGAGCGAGCACGAGAAGCAGATGCGCGAGCTACCCGGCGGCCTGAAGCTGCGCGTGTTGCTCGCCCAAGCTTTGTTCGGTAACCCCGACGCGCTCTTGCTGGACGAGCCGACGAACAATCTGGACATCGACAGCATCCGTTGGCTCGAGCGATTTCTATGCAACTACAAGGGCGTGTTGATCACGATCTCCCATGATCGCCACTTCTTGAACGAGATCTGCACGCACATCGCCGACATCGATTACGAGACCATCATCACCTACCCCGGTGGCTATGACGACATGATCATCGCCAAGGGCCAGGTGCGCGGCAAAGTCGAGCAAGAGAACTCCGAGCGGCAAAAGAAGGTCGCGCAACTGCAGGATTTCGTGGCCCGTTTCGCTGCCGGCACGCGCGCCACCCAGGTGCAAAGCCGCAAAAAGCAGATCGAACGCCTGCAGCTGACGGACTTGAAACGCTCCAACATCGAGCGCCCGTTCATTCAATTCTTGGTCAAGAAGCCGTCCGGCAAGCAAACCGTGACGATCGAAAATCTGACCAAGCGTTGGCCGGACGTCACCGTGTGCGACAACTTCTCGACCATCGTCACCAAGGGCGAGAAGATCGCCATCATCGGCAAGAGCGGCATGGGCAAAACCACGCTGTGCAAGATGCTGGCTGACGGCCTCAAGCCCGACGAAGGCACGATCACCTGGGGCCACCAGGTAACGATCGGCTACCTCGCGCAGGATCACCGGGAAGGGATCCCGAACGGCACCACCGTCAGCGCTTGGCTGCACTCATTCGATACGCTGGCCACGCAGCAAGACATTCGCGGCCTGCTGGGCAAGATGCTGTTCAAGGGCGAAGAAGGCATGAAGCCGACCGACGCGCTGTCCGGCGGTGAAGCCGTGCGCATGATCTTCTCCAAGCTGATGCTGGCCAAAGACAACGTGCTCGTGCTCGACGAGCCCACCAATCACTTGGATCTCGAGTCGATCATCGCCCTGGGCGACGCGCTGACCAAGTACGAGGGCACCGCCTTCGTCGTCACGCACGATCGCGATCTCGTGGCCAGCTTTGCCAATCGCATCTTTGCCTTCACCAGCAAGGGCCTGATCGATTGGCGCGGGACCTACGACGATTTCCTCGAGAAATACGGCGAAGACGCGAAGAAGTGAGCGTCTAGCGGCTCGGAGCAGTGTAGCGGCTCATTTGCCCTTTTTCTTCTTTGGCCTTGGCGTAGGCGGGCTTTTCGGAAGAGCGGGCCGGGCACAAGGTGGCCAGGTGGAGATCCCCAGCTGCTCCGCCGCGTCCAGCATGCGGTCGTCGTAAGAGGCGAGCGCGACTGCTTGGCCCTGCGTGCGTAGAAAATCTGCCGATGCCAAATGAATGGCGTCGAGTGTTCGCACGGCTACCGGAAATGCATCGAGTGCGCGTGCGAGCACGGTCGGCGCCAGCTCGAGCAAGGCAACTCGCGCGATGAGCCCGCGTGCGGCTTCACCGTGGCTCTTTGCAAGGCCCCTTGCGTGCAGCCGGGTCCACAGTTCGTACTCGAGCAACCTGCTCGACGCGAGGGTGTTCGCCCAAAGCTCATCCGGTGGCCGGCGGTCTTCAGCCAACAGATGTGCAAGCGCCACGGAGGTGTCGAGATAGATCATCTCTCAGCGCGGTCGGCGGAGAGCTCCGACAGCAGGTCTGCGAGGGGAGCAACGGGTAAGCGCGGCGGAGGCTGCCCATCTCGCAGGCTTGGCGGCGTTAGCCAGCCTTGACGAACGGCTTCAGCCAAGAATGCATCTGCCAGCGCCGGACTGCGTCCCTCGCGCGGGGGGACGAGCTCTGCCACGACACGATCGCGATCCGTGACCAGTACGGTCTCGCCGGACGCCGCTAATCGAACATACTCGCTGAGCTTGTTCTTCAGCACCTTCACACCGACCGAGCGCATGCTCTAAAGTAGCCCCCGGTAGCTACCTGGTCAAGGCGACCGGCAAATCGTCCTGGTAGCTTTGCTCGCCCAATTCTTTCGCAGTACGGCTGGGCTCGTCGAACCCGTGGGCGAACGAACGCGAAACTGCAGAGCGACTTCACCAGGTGGAGCTCGATTGGTCGTTAGGAAAGCCGCGCCATAAAGGCTGCAGCGAAAGGTTGCTCCCATCGAAGCGGTCGAGGATGATTCGCGTGAGTGAGCTCGGTGAATCGTCGGTCGACCGTTGGCATGCTGTCCGCGGCGCTTCTATTGCTGGCGCTGGCGTTGGCGCTGTTCTTCGCATTCTACGAGCACCCGACATCTGCCGCGAAAACCGCAGCAAAGCCGCCCGTTTTGGCAGAGCCCGTGCGGATCAGCGAGGCTCCGTCAGCGGCGCCGCAGATCGAGGAGCCAGCGCACGAACTTGTAGTCGAGCCAACGCCCGCCCCTTCCGCGTCGGCTCCACTTAGCCCCCCTGCGCTGGACGAAACCTCGTTGATGGCCAAGCTGCGCGAGCTGCGCGGCTCGGATCCGGAGCTCACGTTGGCGCTCGCGCGCGAGGCTCAGCAGCGCTTCGAGAATAGCCCGGACGCGGCCGAGCAGTCGTGGTTCGTGGCCAAGTCACTGACGGATCTGGGGCGCCACGACGAGGCCCGCATCGAGGGACGCAAGCTGGTCAAAGATTATCCAGGCACGCGCTGGGCAGAAGACGCCTATCGCCACCTGCTCGTGAACCCAGCAACGCATCCTGCCGAGCGCGGCTACGGGAAAGATCTCGACCTTCCGTAGCGCACGCAAACGGCGCTGCTCACTTCAGATTGGGCAGCGTTTCACGAGTGATGGTGTGTGAATCCGCGTAGGCGGTCTTGATCGTGTCGGCCGTGTTCCAGGTGTAGCCCTCGGCGGCCGTGTTTTGGTAAGTCGCCCACACGTTCCACATCAGCCACGGCGCGGCCGTGGGAAACATGGCTGAAGGCTGCGGAATAGTGCCGGTTTCGTGCAGCGGGATGGGGATCGTCGCGCCCACGACGGCCTTGGTGCCGGTGTACAGATTGGCGAACGGCTGCGTGCCCTTGTCGTACTGATCGATGCCGCCCAGATCGGCGAAGGCCTTGCCGGGCCAGAAATCGGTCATGGCGCCGTCGTGTCCGTAACCGATCGTCCAGAGTACGTTGTGAATACCCTTGGTCTTCATCAAGTAGTCGAGCGTGTACTTCCACAAGGTGACGAACTGCGCGCCGGTGCACTTGGACCACCAGAACCACGCGTTCTTGTCGATCTCGTGATACGGCACGAGGATCACGGGGACCTTCGCGTCCTGCAAGAACTTTAGCTCGCCCGCCATGTAGTCGAGCTTGGACAGCAGCGAGGTGTTCTCGGCCGTGCCCGTCTTCGTCAAGTTGTCGAAGTTGGCGACGGTGCCCTTGGAGTTGTCGTAAGTGTCCGCCAGCGGCGGCGCGCCCATGTGATAACGGATCATGGTCAAGCCGCCCGCGTTCCAATACGCCTGCGCGCGCGTGCTGGTGTTGTTGCCGGGCTTCGCGCCGTCCGTGTACAAGTAGTCGCCACCGAGAATTGCAGGGTGCTTGCTGACGGTCTGCACGTAGTAATCGATGTCGCTCTGAGGGTTCGACCAGCTGGTCTCTTGCTGCCCAGAGAGCACCTTGGCGCCGTAGATGCTGTACAGGTAGCAAAGCAGCTTCTTGGCCTCCGCGGTCGCGCTGGGATCGATGGGTGCCACCGCGCAATTGGCGGTCGAACCTCCACCCGCTGCGCCTGCTGCACCCGCCGCGCTCGAACCCGCGCCGCCGCCAACTCCGACCGCGCCGCCACTGGTCAACGCGCCGCCGCTCGCAGGCGCGCCGCCATTCGCAAACGCGCCGCCTTGGTTTGCGGAGCCGCCGGCCAACGCCCCACCAGCCGACGGAGTGCCTCCAGTGCTACCAGGTGCACCGCTCGCCCCACCCGCTGACGCACCCGCGCCTGCCGTCGGCGACACTGATGCACCGGCACTCGAAGTGCTCGTCGGATCACTGGTACTGCTGCACGCCAGTAGCTCGAGTGCTGCGGCGGCAAGAACGAGAACGCGCTTGGATGTCAGGGGCATGAACATACTTTTCTGGCTCAACAGTAACAGTCGACGCGCGGCTCGAATTCCGTCAGAAAATCGCTGAGAGCGGCTGACTTTCTGAGACCGGTGCCTGCCATTTCGGCGGCACGACAGCAATCCAAGCGCAGGAGAAGCGGCAAGACCCAAAACCAACTCCGCGCAGAGACCCTATCCAGGCCGCTCGCGTCGCTGAAGCGCTATGCCCGCCCACTAGCGCCAAAACGCCGAATATTGCGCGCCTTGGCCTTCACGCGCTCTTCTTCGCGATCACGCGGCGGCGCGTTCGTCACCAGCGCCTCCACCAAGTGGCGCGTGACCTCCGCGACTTGCGCCACCGCATTCTCGAACTTCGCCTGGTTCGCCTGCGAGGGCTTCGCAACGCCGCTCACCTTGCGCACGTACTGCAGCGCCGCAGCGCGGATCTCCTCCTCGGTAGCAGGCGGCGCAAAGTTGAACAGGGGGCGAATGTTCCGGCACATGCCGCAATTGTGACCACTGAAACGCCGTGGCTCAAGCTGGGAATGGTTTTTGATGGTCACGAACCACGTCCCAGAGCACCCAGCCTTCGGCGGCGCGGCGCGCCCCGAGAGAGAGCCGCCAAATTACGAGCTTGTGACTTCGCCAGGTGGAATTGAGTAAGCGAATGTGCTCGATGGAGTTCCCCCCGGTTTCGTTGACACTCGAGTAGGCGGCATTGTCGAGCGCGTGATCGCGATCGACTCGTGCCAGCCTTCGGTAGCCAACTGACGAATGAAGCCTTTGACGAGTGCAGCAAGAGGTAGCGTCGTGAAGAGGCTCGTATCCGAACCCAACCCACGATTGCCCGCGAGAAGAGGTCGATGATCGCTAGCTCCAGCCCTCACCGGTCCACACAGACGAAACGTCCGTTAGATTGCTTGCGCGAGCTTTGGTGAGGCAAGCGCTTCGCACGCACGATCGCGATCCAAGCGATTTCGATGCGGAAACGCACTCATCGAGCCGATGTGGAGGTCCGAATATCGCGTGTTGGAGAGGAGAGATGAATGACCAATATCGATTGGCGGAATTGGGAAATTCGGAGATCGTGGCTGGGTTGTCTGAGCTCGTTCGGCAGAGCAACGCGCTGACCGCGCATCTCGTCGAGCTCGAAGAGCGCAAGCTCCATTTAGAGCTCGGCTTTGCGTCGCTGTTTGCTTACTGCACGGAAGGTCTGGGTATGAGCGAAGGCGCGGCCGGGCAGGGAGTTGCGGCGGCGCGTGTGTGCCGGCGCTTTCCTGAAGTGTTTGAGCGGGTCGCGCGGGGCGAGTTGCACTTGTGTGCCTTGTGCGCGCTCGCGCCGCACTTGAAGGTGTCAATGTGCGCCCTCGTCCGCGTGCTCGCGAGCTGGAGCCGCTCTCTGCCGAGCGCTTTGGCGTGCATTTCACAGCCGACGCCGAGCTACGCGACTTGATCGAGCGCCCGCGCGCTCGCGAGTCACCAGCTCCCAAACGGTGATCGCCGCGCGGAATCGCCCTGATTCCAGGGTTCGAGCGAGGTGACGTGAATACGACGCGACGCGAGGGGCGACGCTTCGCGAGGGGCGACGCGCCTAGGCAATATCGGAGCGCGATTGTCGACATTGGAGCGCGATTTTGTCGACGCGCAGTTGCCTGGCGCGCGATTGGTTTGCTGACGCGATCGTGACGGGCACAGGGCGCGTTGCGAGGTGCGCTGCTGGATCGGGAGCGCGCATTCTCGAAAGAATGATGAGCTGGTGCGGCACGCATGCAGGCCAAGTTTCGCCAGAGCGGGCGGTCGAGGCATTTCTCACCTCTGGCTGCGTCGCTGTCGAGCGCGAAGTGCGACAATGCCACGTTGACTCGGAGGTAGGCTGTTTCATGATCGAGCTCGAAGGGAGCTCATATGGAAACTCAGAAGCTATACCGTGGACGGCTGATTGATCATATCCAGCTCGTGGTGCGCGATCTCTCGGCCAGCAAGCGCTTCTACGAAGCCATCTTCGCTACTTTGGAGATCCCGATCGGGGGTACGGGCGATGATTACTTTTGGGCCGATGAGTTGTTCGTATCGACTCAAGAGAGCCGCGCGGCACAAGGCAATCTGACCGGCCGCGTTCACCTGGCGTTTCAGGCTCCCAGCCGAGAGGTGGTGCTGCGGTTTCATCGCGCGGGCGTGGAGGCGGGAGGCGTGCCCAATGGTGACCCCGGCGAACGGCCCTACCACCCCGGTTATTACGCGGCATTTCTGATCGATCCAGATGGTAACAACGTCGAGGCCGTGTTCCACGGCCCAGGCAAGCGTTCGACGCCGGCGATCGAGATCGAGTTCTGACGCGGCGCAAGAGCAGCGCAAGAACACTGCTCGCTCAGGGTGCCGGCTCTGGTTTCGGCGCCACTGGGCGAGGTCGGTTGTCCCACTGCTGACGCGGAGCCGCAGGCGGGGGCGGGCGGGTGTCCGGATCCCACGTTTCTCGCTCTGGTTCTTTGTGCTCTACGATCACGGCGCGGTCGTGACGCGCCGAGCACTTGCCCGTGACGTAGTAGCCGTAGACCGCCGAAGCGCCGTACAGCGCCAAGAAGCCAACGCCGAAGGCGATGTCTGCCTCACGGCTGATGGGCAGGTCCTTGTACGCGCTATCGTCCGCCGAGATAGCGTACGCGGTGCGAAAGCCTTGATAGCCGGCGATCAGCGTATCCACGATCGGCGCGGCTTTGCTGGTGGTGCATTTGCTCGACGCAAACTCGGTCGGGGATTCTGCGCTCTTGGGCGCAGTCGTGAACAGGAACGAGCACCCCGGCAGCGCCCCCGTCAAAGCCAAAACCAGAACACCACCCAGCACCTTGTTGCCCACCCGACTGAACATATTTTTCCTCATGAGCGTTTGTCGTCACGCTCCCTTCCCCAGTAGCGTGAAATCGACCCTCCACGCTACGTTTCGTAGATTTCAGCACCAATTGAGCCGCTGTAGGCTCAGAGCCGCATGAACAACTCGACGTCCGCGGCAAACGGAACGGAGAGATAGCCGTTCGCTGGATTGCGAATGTAGGCCAAAAATTCTGGATTGTGGTCGGCGTTGTCCGCCAGCACGAGCGCTCCCGAGCGGAGTCGAGGCTCCACCAGCGCGAGCACCTGCGGGTAGAGCACTTTCGCGCCGTCGAGCAGCAGCAGGTCGACCACCGCAGGCAGCTCTCGAGACAGGCTTTGGAGCGCGTCTCCCTCGCGAATTTCGACGAGCTCGGCGAGGCCAGCGGCCAGCAAGTTCTGCTTCGCTCGTGCCACTTTGCCGGCTTCGAACTCGGAGCCGATCACCAGCCCGCCGCCGTTGTCCTTCAAGCCGGCCGCCAAGTGCAATGTCGAGAGGCCGAACGAAGTGCCAAACTCGATGATCGATCGAGCCTTAGTTGCGCGCACGAGCAGGTACAGCAGGCGCCCGGTTTCGGGCGAGACCGGCAAAAACATTTCTTTGGCGAGCCCGTAGAAACTAGGATAGTCGGTTTGAGCCTGCCGCATCAGCGCGGCGCGCTCTTCGGCGGAGCTTTGCGAGATGCGCGCGCGGAACGGCGCGTCGGCGGCTTCGGCCTCGGCGAAGAGGCGCGTGAGTAGGGGGGCGAGCGGTGAGCTGAGCAATGTGTTCATGGGCATCCTGATGGCAAGGGTTTGCGGTTCGCGCTGACGTACCCTTACAATACGAAGGATCCTTCGCATTAGTGCTTCGCATTCTCGTTCGCGCCTGCCAGGCAGCCCATGACCAAGCCCAAAAGCCCCGCAATTTCCGCTCGAAAACGCCCGCTCCAGGCCCGCTCCGCGCGCCTCGTGGAGGACATTTTGGAGGGCGCAGCTCGCGTTCTATCGCGTCACGGCGCGCGCCTGTTCACCACCGTGCGCGTGGCTGAGGAAGCCGGCGTGAGCATCGGCTCCTTGTATCAATACTTTCCGAGCAAGGAGGCGCTGTTGTTCCGGCTCCAGACCGACGAATGGACCGAGACCTGGGGTGTGCTCGACGAGATATTGAGCGACGTGAAGCTTCGTCCGCTCGAACGATTGCGTAAAGCGGTGCTCGTGTTCTTTCGCTCCGAGCAGCAAGAAGCGGCGCTGCGCGTCGCCCTCGACGATGCAGGCGCGCTATTCCGCGATGCACCCGAGGCAGCCGCGTTCTTCGTCGTGATCAAGACGCGCATGCATGCCTTCTTCGAGGAAGCCTTGCCCGACGTGCCTACCGCACCGCGTGCGTTCGCGGCTGAGGTAGTGCTGACCTCGATGGCCGCGCTGGCCGAGAAAGTGACGGCACAGGGGCTCGGTCGCGCACAGGTGGATGCTTGGGCCAAGTCGAGCGCGGATATGTATTGCGCCTACATCGAGTCACTGGCGCGCGAGGGCAAGCCGAAGAAGTCTAACCGCATGCGCTAGTGTGGAGCTTGCGGCTCGGCACTGAGCCGTTCGAAGCTGTCACTGAGCACGCGAATGGCCGGGTGCTCAGGGGCGAGCGCTGAAAGCCGCTGAAGCGCGCTCAGAAATCCAGGGCGGTTTCGCGCAGCGAGCTCTCCGCACGCCAGAAAAAAGGCCGCACGTGCGCTGTTCGGATCTTGGGCCACAGCGAGCCGTGCATCGTGCTGGAGCAGCGGCGCGACCACGCCCCCCTGGATGGCTGCGTTCAACACTTCACCCGGATCCATCAGATGGCGGAACAACTGGTAGCCGGCAGCAGCCAAGGGAGCGTTTGGCCCTTGTCTTCGAACATAGACCGCGGCGACGTCGTCCCAATGGACCAGGCTCCAAGCTCGTGAGCGTGCCAAGGGCATACCAAAGTGTTCCCCTTCACGTGCGCTCATCACGGCGTATTGCAGATCGAATTCTTTGACCAGATCCTGGAACGCGGGCGCGCTGGTCAGGGCGCGGTCGGCGCGCACCACTAGGCTCGCATCACGCGCGTTGTTCACTCGGCCGTCCATGAACACGCTTCGCTCGGGGCCGAGCTTCAGCGCTAGGTAGCCGCCGAACGGCGAGAAGTTGAACATATGGCCGCGCGCGTCCTTGCCGGCGATGTACTCACACGCGCGCTCCGGGAAATGCCAGCACGGCCCGTCCGAAACAGGCCCGAACCGCCGCGGACGGACGACTGCGCGTAAAACCGCTTAGGTAAACCAACACTTAGCTCGTGTTGCGCGCCCAGGGAGAGTCGC
>Ga0302321_100002581_pt1 | contig 15538 bp, 11 predicted proteins | sample Fen_T0_1_FD_202505 | JGI IMG/M metagenome (GOLD analysis project Ga0302321, IMG submission 202505) | Peat permafrost microbial communities from Stordalen Mire near Abisko, Sweden - Fen_T0_1 | ecosystem: Environmental > Terrestrial > Soil > Wetlands > Permafrost | place: Sweden: Abisko...
CGGCCACCGGTCCTGCCGCCGCGTCCGCAACCCAAGTTCGGGACCGTCTCGCTGGACGAGATCTCGATGAGCGACCCCTTCATCTACCCCGATGAGAAGACGCGCACGTACTACCTGACAGGCACGGGCGGTCGTCTTTACAAGAGCACGGACCTGAAGATGTGGACAGGGCCGTATTCCATCATCGACCTCAAAGGGACATGGATGGATGGGCACTTCGTGGCAGCGGCCGAGATTCACAAGATCGGGGACAAGTACTACCTGGCCGGCACGTGGAACGACCACAGCCATCCGATCGAGAACATTCCGCGCCGTTACAACGTGCCGACGAACCAGACGCAGCTACTGGTTGCCGATTCGCCCGAGGGGCCGTTCAAGCCTCTGGTGCCCGAGTACGATTTCTGCCTGGGTCCCCCGGACTGGGACATCATCGATGGCACCCTCTATCAGGAGGACGGTACGACGTACATGGTCTTTGTCCACGAGTGGACCCAGCTCATCGACGGAACCATGGCTTACATGCCTCTTTCGGCGGACTTGACTCGTCGGACCGCGGAGCCGACGACCATCTTCCGCGCTAGTGAAGCGCCCTGGTCCAAGGAGATGAACAGCATCGGTGAAGCCACGTTCGGTATGAAGATGCCGGGATGGGTGACCGACGGGCCGCAGTTGTTCAGGACCAAGACGGGCAAGCTGGGGATGTTGTGGTCGAGCTGGGGCGAGCAGCGGTACGCACAGGGCATCGCCTATTCCACATCCGGAAGCATCAAAGGGCCGTGGGTTCAGGAGAAGGACGCGTTCAAGGGAGACAACTCCGGTCACGGGATGTTGTTCAAGACCTTTGAAGGAAAGACGCTCTTCATCATCCATCACGCCGAAGCCAAGGGGCCGCGCAAGCCACAGATCTGGGACATCGACGATTCTGGTGACAAACTGGTGTTGAAGGGCCGGTACGTGATCCATTGAGCGACGTGATCGCTCGAAAGAGACCTGTGTGCGGGCAGGCCATTGTGGCGGCCTGTCCGCTGACGCGCCTCAAGGAAGCGCCGGATCTGGTCGTAGCGAATGACGGGGCCGTAGCTTCACCACACGCGCACACGGTCACCCGGGGCCAGGTACAGCTTCTGGCCAGGTTTGACGTCGAACGCGTCGTACCAGGGATCGAGGTTGCGCACCACGTCCGCTCGGAACTCAGCAGGGGCATGACCGTCGCCCAGGATCGTCTGACGCAGCAGCGGCTCGCGCACCTTCTGTCGCCAGGACTGCGCAAAGCTGAGGAAGAACTGCTGGTCGCCACCGAGGCCCGCAACGATTGGGGCCGGCGTCTTGCCGAGTGACAGGCGATAGGCGTCGTACGCGACCGCCAGCCCCGCAGCGTCGGCCACGTTCTCGCTCAGGGTCAGCTTGCCGTTGACGTGCAGGCCGGGCAGCGGCTCATAGGCGTTGTACTGCGTCGCCAGTCGCTCTGCCGATGCCTGAAAGTGCGCGAGGTCTGCCTCGGTCCACCAGTTGTGCAACCGGCCACTCTCGTCGAAGAGCGCGCCTTGGTCATCGAAGCTGTGGCTGATTTCGTGGCCGATCACAGCGCCGATGGCGCCGTAATCCATAGCCACAGGTCGCGCCGGGTCGAAGAGCGGCGGCTGCAGGATGGCGGCCGGGAAGTCCATCGCGTTCATCACCGGCAGATTCACCGCGTTCACGGTCTGGGGCGTCATCACCCATTCCGACCGATCGATGGGCCGTCCCAGCTTGGCCAGATTGCGGCGGTACTCGAAGAGCTCGGCGCGCTCCGCGTTGCCGTAGGCCTCGCCGCGCACGATGGCCAGCCCGGAGTAGTCCCGGAAGCGATCGGGATAGCCAACGTGCACAGCGAGCGTGGCCAGCTTGGCCTTCGCCTTGGCCTTGGTGGCCGGCGCCATCCAGTCGAGACGGTCGATGCGGCGGCCGAATGCCACGATCAGGTTCTGGACCATCGCCTCGACGCGCGCCTTGTCAGCGGGCGGGAAGTACGCTCGCACGTACATCTGGCCGACGGCCTCGCCCAGGGCGGCGCCGGTCGCGTCCACCGCGCGCTTCCAACGGTCGCGTTGTTTGGGCGTGCCCGTGAGAACAGTGCCGTGGAAGGCGAAGCGCTCCTCCTGGAACGCGGCCGGCATCACCGCTGCCTGGTGCTCGAGGGCATGGAAAGTCAGGTACTCCTTCCACGTCTCGAGCGGTTGGCTGGCGACGAGGGCCGAGATGCCAGCCACCGCATCGGGGTGCCAGACGACGAGCTCGTGCTGCGTACCGAGACCGGCCGCTGCGAAGAATTCCGTCCAGTCCAGCCCCGCTGCCTTGGACGCGAACGTCTCCCGGCTCCAGCGGTTGTTAGACTTCTTGACGTCTGCGGAAGCTTCGCGGCTGGCGTGAACCTCAGCGATGCGGCGCTCCAGGTCGAAGACGCGGGCAGCGCTCGCCTGGGGGTCCGCGACTCGCGCCAGGCCGAGGATCTTGGCCATGTGGGTCTGGCACTTCGCCCGTATCTCGGCCATCTCCGGGGAGGGATCGACGTAGTACGTGCGCTCAGGCATGTCGAGGCCGCCCTGCATGAGGAAGGGGACGTAGCGGCTCGGCTGGTCTAGGTCCTGGGCGATCCACAGCCCGAACAAGTTGTCGGTGTAGAAGTTGGTGGAGTTGAGGGCGTCCACATCCGCGCGCAGCGTGGTGCCGAGCACGCGGGCCAGGCCTCGTCTGTCCGCGATAGCCGCGATCGCGTCAAGCTTCGGCCGCAGGGGCGCGAGCCCCGCAGCCTCGATCGCGGCCTCGTCCATGAAACCGGTGTAGTAGTCGCCGACTTTGCGTTCGGCGCTGCCTGCCGGAGCATCACCGCCTGCGGCGCGCTGCATCAGCTCGACAGTACGCTGGCTCGTGAGGTCGTACATGACCGCCCCCACACCGAACGCGGCGCGGTCCGAGGGAATCGGTGTGTTCTTGTACCAGGTCCCGTTTGCGTAGGCGAAGAAGTCGTTGCCCGGCGCGACCGCGCGATCGACGCCGGCCAGGTCGATGCCAAGTTCCGCCGATGCCACACCCGCGCACACCAGAACCGCAAGCGCGACTACACCCAAGAGCGGCTTGCTGCCAGTGAGAGTCATGCGACCTCCATGTCCGCCCTATTCTCCTCCCTCACCCCTCATCGCGCGACAGGCAGGCCTGGTCGCCGACGCTGCAACGGTCGCCCAACGGACGTGCACGAACGACGCGTGTAGTCGGGGACACCTTGGACGGGCCAACTGAAAGATCAAGGTGTCCCCGTCTGCGGATCGTCACGGCCGAATGCGCGGCGATCTTCGACATCCTGGCTGGCAGGGCGCAGCTCACCCGCGGCAACCTCCACCTTGGGCGGGCGGCTGCGTCAGGCCACGGCGTCTGGCCGGTCGGCGCTCAGCTCGCGGCCGAGGCGGATCGACGCCGCGATCAGGCGTTCGAGATCCGCCTGCCTCGTGCGATGGTTCGTGATGGCAACGCGAATGGCGAAGCGGCCGCGAACGAGCGTGTGCGACGGCACGGCGATCCCGCGGACATGGAGCTGCTCGACGACCCGGCGATTGAGCGCATCCGTCTCCTGCGCGGTCTGCCCTGGCGCAGTGACGCGATAGCAGACGATGTTTGCCGACACAGGGGCCAGCAGCTCCAGGGCGGGCTCGGCTTCGACGAGACTGGCGAGATAGCGAGCCTGCTGGACGTTGGTCTCAATGGCGCGGCGGTATCCTGCTAGGCCGTGCTCCTTCAGGGACATCCAGACTTTCAGGGCCTTGAAGCCGCGTGAGAGCTCCGGGCCGAGCTGATTGGGCCAGACATCACCCGACGAGAGTCCGGCCTCCAGCACCGCGAGGTACGCGGTCGCGTTGGAGAAGGCGCGCTTCTGCGTCTCCCGATCGCGGACCACGATGCATCCCACTTCGTAGGGCACGTAGAGCCATTTGTGCAGGTCAAAGGCGATCGAGTCGGCTCTTTCCATGCCGGCGAGCGCAGGCGCCAAGCTGGGACTCAGAACTCCCACTGCCCCGATCGCCCCGTCGATGTGAAACCAGAGGCCCTGCCGCTCGCAGATATCCGCCAGATCGTGGAGCGGATCGATGGCCCCTGTGCCCACGGTGACCGCATTGCCGATGACGCAGAACGGTTGCCAGCCCTGTGCCCGATCCTGCTCGATTGCGGCCGCGAGGGCGGCCGTTGAAAGGCGGAAGTCGGCGTCCACGGGTAGCCGCCGCAGGCTCTCGGAGCCGAGGCCGAGCAGGTCTGCTCCCTTCTCAAAGCAGTTGTGGGTCTCGACGGAGCAGTAGATGCGCGGCCGCCGTGGCGCGGCGGTAAGGCCTGCGCGTCGCACCTCGAAGTCTGTCCGCTCCCGCAGAGCGATGGCCAGCGCCACGATATTGGCCATGGAGCCGCCGGAAAGTAGCAGGCCGCCGGCTGATTCGGGCATGCCAAGCATGGACGCCAGCCACGACACGACCTGGCGGTCGACGTGGCACGCGGCCTGATGTCCGCCGAAGACATTGCAGTTGATGCCGCTCGCCAGGAGGTCTGCCAGGGCCCCGAAGGGCGTGCCGGTGCCGATCACGTGGCTGAAGAAGCTCGGGTGGGAGTTGCCCGTGGCGTAGGGAAGGACGTCCCGGCGGAACTGCGCATAGACCTCCTCCCGCGGCGCCGGCTCTTCCGGCAGCGAAGCGCTCAGGCGCTCTTGGACCGCGGCGGGCATCGGCTGCCAGGCAGGGCGTTCGCGCAGAGTCGTCCACCAGGTGACGAGGTCGTCCACCATGCGGTGACCCAGCCGGCGGAGGTCCTCCCAGTTCTCGGGATCGAGCCCCCCGTTGTCCAGTGCCTGCGAGTGTTCGAATTCCATGCTCGCAGAGTAGACCGTGACTTGTCCTAGTGCAATAGATACAATGTCCTCATGACAATCCCCGGGCTCGAGCGCGTCTTCCGTGGAGACCAGCCCGTCTACCTGGCCCTTACGGACGTCCTGGCCGACGCGATCGCGGAGGGGCACCTCTCGCAAGGGGCGCGGCTGCCGACCCACCGAGAGCTGGCCAAGCGCCTCGGCGTGACGACTGCGACCGTGACGCGTGCCTATCTCGAGGCCGAACGGCGCGGGCTCGTGCGCGGCGAGGTGGGCCGCGGGACATTCGTGCGGGCAGGGGACCGGGCCGCGGGTCGTTTCGATTTCGGCCGCGAGTCGCGCCCGGGCGTCATCGACCTGGCCCTCAACCTGCCGCCCCTGGGGGCCTCACGCGAGGAGGAAGCCCTCATGGCGGAGGGCCTCGGCGCTCTCGCCGCACGGCGCGACATCATGCGGCTGATGCACTATCAGCCCACGCACGTGCTCGCGGAGCACCGCGTAGCGGGCCGCTCGTGGCTGGCGCGCTGCGGAGTTTCCGCGGAGCCAGCGCAGATCGTGCTCACGGCAGGTTCGCAGCACGCGCTGTTTGTTGCTCTCGCGGCCCTCAGCAAGCCAGGGGACGAGATCCTGACCGAGTCCCTGACGTACCCAGGGCTCATGAGCGCAGCCGCGCTGCTTCACTTGCGGTTGCGCGGAGTGGCGCTGGACAAGGAGGGCGTCGTGCCGGAAGCGCTCGGGGCCGCGGCGGCCGGAGGCGCGCGCGTTGTCTACCTCGTACCGACGCTTCACAACCCTACGACGGCCACCATGTCCATGCGTCGCCGCCAGCAGGTGGCGCAGGTCGTCGCACAGCACGGGCTGACGCTCATCGAGGACGATATCCACGCGCTGCTGCTGCCGAAGGCTAGGCGTCCGCGGCCCCTCGCCTCGCTCGTCCCGGAGCGGACGATCTACGTGGCCAATACTGCCAAGCTCCTGGCGCCGGCGCTCCGCGTTTCGTATCTTGCGGTCCCGTCGGCGCTCGTCGAGGTCATCGTGGCCGCAGTGCAGGCGAGCATCTGGATGACCCCCCCGCTCGGGGCGGAGCTCGCCACCCACTGGATCGAATCGGGCGTCGCCGATCGTTTGGTGGCGCTGCGCCAGCGAGAGGCCGCTGCCCGACAGAGGATCGCTGCGGAGAAACTGCGCCGTTTCGCCTACCGTGCCCACCCGGCCGGCTACCACGGATGGCTGACGCTCCCTGAGCCGTGGCGCAGCGACGCCTTCGTGGCACAGCTCGCGGATCGCGGCGTTGCCGTAACGGCGGGAGAGGCATTCGTCGTAGGCCGAGCCGCGGCGCCCCATGCCGTGCGTCTGTGCCTGGGGGGTGCCGTGGACCGCCGGCAGCTGAACGATGCGCTGGACATCGTGCGCACGACGCTTGCCGAGCGACAGCGCACAGTCCGCGTCGTCGTGTGATTCCGGCCGGCTTGCAGCCTCCTGCCGCGGACAGCTCGGATCGTGGACAGGAGCCCTCTCTCGCGGACGGGTGGCGCAGCCATCTGGGGTGGCCCTGATCTATGCATCGCCGAGCGCCGATGCGAGCGCTCGAAGCGCTCCGGGCCCCAGCGCCAGGCGGCGACGCGAGTAGCTAGAACGCCTCGAGGAAGTGCTGGATCTGGTCGTAGCGGAGGACGGCGCCGTTGGTGCAGACGTACTGATCGCCGACGTTTCCACGACCGCACTTGCCGAGAGGACCGTCGGCTCCGGCAGCGCTGGCGCCGACAGAACCCCGGGCCTGTGGCACAATGCCGATATGCGCACCGTCGGACGGCGAGACCTGGTCGGGAATGCCTGGGCTGACCAAGGACGCCTGGCGCGCACGGCGGCCGTGCTCCGTGGGGGTAAGGTCTTGGTCCCACGGGGCGTCTTCCGCTTTACTTCCTTCGACGAGGCGGACGCGTGGATGACCAGAATGATGATCGCTACGCACGAGCGCCGGAGCCCGCCGATGTCGTCAGGGTCTGCCGGGCGCTGAACGAAGCGGGCGCCCGCTACCTCGTGATCGGCGGCTTCGCCCTCGTGGCCCATGGCGGCGGGCGGTTCACGAAGGACGTCGACCTCTTGGTGGACGATACGCCCGAGAACGTGGCGCGCGTGCGGCGCGCGCTCGCGATCCTGCCAGACAACGCCGCGGCCGACGTGGCGGACGACGACGTTCGACGCCACGTCGTCGTTCGCGTCTCCGACGAGATCGTGGTGGACCTCATCGGGCGGGCTTGCGGACTCGACTACGCGGCCGCCGCAGCCGACGCCGAGGCCATCGAGCGCGACGGAGTCAGAATCCCCATCCCCAGCCCGCAGATGCTGATGCGCCTGAAGGACACTTCCCGGCCGCAGGATGCCCTCGACCGCGCCTTCCTCGAGGGCGTGCTCCGCGCACGTCGGCAGGCCCAGCCCTAGAACGCCTCGAGGAAGCGCTGGATCTGGTCGTAGCGGAAGACGGGGCCGTCAATGCAGGTGTGCTGGTCGCCGACGCTTCCGCGGCCGTCGGACCTCGCCTGGCAACCTGCTCCACTAGACTCTTCGGCCAGGAGAGTAGCCATGACAGACGACTTGGTCTTCCGGGTCCCCCCACTGCAGAACCCGATCACGGCCGAGAGCATTCGGGAAATGCTGGCCTGGCGCCCACGTCGGATGTGCCTCAGGGCAGACAACTGGGAAGCGCTCCATCCTCCAAGTGCGGGATACAGCAACTGGACCCTGGTCCTGCCCTTCTACGAGACATTCCGCAATGCGTTCCAGCTCATGTGCCACGCGAACAGCAGCGGCCTCGTGCGCGCCCGGAATCAGCGTTGTATGGCGTTCTTGAATGACGCCAACGACAAGCCCGAGACCCTCGCCCGCGTCAGGCAGTGGCTCGAGTCCGTCGGACGCTTTGTCGCGATCCGGGACTGTCTGGCCATGTCATTCGCGCTCGACTATGAAAGGGAGGGCGGAGATCCCACTCGTCCCCAGACCACGGTCGGCTCGCTCCGCAGCTGCGCGAAGACCTACGGTAGTGCGCCGACCGCCGCCAATCTGACGGCCGCCGCAGACCTGGCACGCGCCTGTCTCGACTTTCTTGGCACTGTCACCTGCTACGAGCTGGTCGACTGCGTTATTGGAATGCCGCCCTCGAATCCGGAGACGCCGTACAACTTGGCCGCCGGCCTCGCGAGCGAGGTCGCGCAAGCGTGGCAGCGCGAGGACTTGAGCGGCGCCGTCGCGACGACACGCAAACGGCCGGGAGCGAAGGAGCTACCCCTGGCGAAGAAGTTGGAAGCACTCCAAGGTACACTTCGGGTGGACGCCGAGGCGGTGCGCGACCGCGTCATCCTCTTGATCGACGACCTCTATCAGTCAGGCGTGTCGATGAACTACGTGGCCATGGAGCTGCTCGCAGCCGGCGCGACGACAGTATTCGGATTGGCCTGTGAGAAGACCTGCCGTAACGACGACAATCTGGGCGGCTCGCGATGAGTGCGGAATCGTCGTTGGCGACCAGCGTCCTGGCGCTGCTGCGACTCCCTGGTGTCGGGCCCGTGCGCACGAATCGCCTGCTGGCGCGCTTGGACGGCGAGGACGGACGACCGCTCGGCACACCCGTCGGCGACGCAGCCATCGAGTCGCTCCTCGATGAAAGCCAGCGACGGGCATGGCCCGCCGCTCTTGACGGGGCCCACCAGGCCCTGACGCGGGCACGGGCAACAGGTGCTGAGACACTCACGATTCGCGACGCGGGTTACCCGGCCCAGCTCAGCGCCCTTCTCGGCGATGGCGCGCCACCGATGCTCTTCGTGCGAGGCCGCACGGACTGCCTGACGTCCTGCGGTGTTGGCTTCTGCGGATCGCGGCACGCAAGCGATAAGGGCCTGGCGACAGCGACCGACTGTGCCGATCAGTTGGCGCGGCGTGGGGTGAACGTGATCTCCGGCTATGCCGCGGGCGTGGACAGCGCAGTGCACAAGGCTGCCCTGGCCGCGGGTGGCACAACGACGATGGTGCTGGCGGAGGGGATTCTCGGCTTCCGGCCCAAGTCGACTTTCGCGGCCGAGTGGGACGCCGAGAGAATCGTCGTCGTGAGTGAGTTCGCGCCCGACGCGCCCTGGAGCGTTGCGAACGCGATGCAGCGCAACAAGACGATCTGCGCGCTCTCACGTGCGATGGTGTTGATCGAGGCCGGCCTGACAGGCGGGAGCATGGCCGCCGGCAAGAAGTGCCTGGCTATGGGCCTGCCGCTCTTTGCCGCCGTGTACGAAGGCATGCCGGCCTCGGCCGCCGGCAACGCCGAGTTGATCAGGCTGGGCGCCCAGCGCCTGATGCGAAATCGCACCCTGAAGCGCGCCAACATCGCGCCGCTCCTCGCTGCGATCGACCCGGCATGCGCAACGACGCCAGCGCCAGAAACCGCGCTCGCCGTCGCGCGCTGAGCAGCTAGGCGAAACGAGGCGGCAGCCGGCTTGGGCGCGACCTCGCCCACCGCCTGCGTGATGAGACCCACCTGGAAGTCCATTTGTCGTGGCCCTTGTCGACCGCAACGTGGCGTTGGCGCTCGGTCGCGCCGCGAGCGGGTAACGAGAACACTAGGCGCTGTCGCTGTGCCTGTCTTGAGTCGGTGCGTCCTCTCGCCAGCCGACGTTCAGCACGACGGTCTCCATGAGGAAGTAGACAGCCCGGACAAAGCGCTCGACCGTCTGGGGTTCAGGCTGATCGAGGCCCTTGTGCGCGACCGCGTTCCGTGCCGTGATGCCGGTCTTGATGTCCTGCAGAAGGGAGTCACGCGTTAGCGCGCCACCTGCTACTGGCAGATCGAGAGCCTGGAATATTCGGTACAGGTCCACGCTACGCAGGGCCACCCGAATCGGGACCTGTGTCAGAAGCGCTATGCCGGCCCTGTTGATAACTTCTGAGATCTGATCGGCTTTCTTCTTCGAGTCCTCAAAGAACTCATCGGGCCAAACGCATTCCCGCAGATACCACGCTGCGAAGACCTCGTACGCGGTGGCGGTCTCAAGCAGCGCCGCCCTCAGCATGGCCGCTGTGCGGACTGTGTCTTGGAAGAGCACCTCGAATGCTCGCCCCATAGCCTCGAAGAACAGCTCGCGGGCCGGCCCAACGTGGCCCGCCGCCGTCCATGCAACACGAACCGACTGCTCCGAAGGGTCATCGATTGCCGACCCAGCCACAATCGAGAAGCCGGAGCCCGACCGCTCGACGATCGCGACCTTGACCGGGAAGGCCGCGTTCGCCGTGGCGTTGACGTAGTGCATTTTGCTGAGTGGTGACGGCAGGATGATGGAATGAGCCCTGCCGAGAGGAACATCGTCCTCGACTCGCCCCCAGACGTAGTTGCAGATGAAGTGCACGTTCACGAATGGCAGGTGGCCGATCGCCGCGTAGTACGCAGCATCGACCGGCGTCTGCCCTCCACACGCACACCGATAGGAGGTGCCGTCGATCGACGCGCGCATGGTCGCGACGGATGCCCATGGCGTCTTGTGGCAGTGCGCACATTTCAACGCAATCGTAGTGTTGCTGAGCCAACCGTCCTTCATGCGTCCACTGCTTTCCGGCACCTGGACCTCGTAAGTTGGTTCCGGCGATACCGCATTCCTTCTACTCGATCCTGCCAGGCCGATTCTGGGTCCACGAACCACCGCGTGTTGGCGTGTGGCGCGACCACTCGCGCGCACTCATGGCGACTCAGACACCCGATCGGAGCGCATCGGGCTCACTGCTCGCCCGACACGTACCTTCGCGAGAGTTTCTCGAATATCCGATTCTGCGACTCGAGACTCCGTCTGTAGTTCACGATGTCTTCTCGGGCGAGATAGAGAATCTGCCTCGTGTCCTCGTTGGCCGCGACGACCGCGAGGCCGACCATCGGCCCTTCAAGAGCGCTCCTGGCTTGGGCCTCGATGCTCTCAAGCTGGGCCTCCCATCGTTTGACGTCGTCGGCAAGGGTCTTTCGGAGTGACTCGTGCGCCCTTGCGAGCGACTCTACGTACTCCCGCACCAGGGGCGTCAGCGGTATCTCGTCACCGTCGGCCTTTGCCTCGGCGGCCTTCGCCTTGAGTTCAGATAGCACTGAGGCCTTGCACTTGGCGTCTGCCTCAATCTGCCGAACGTCGAGCGTGGGAACGACTCTGAATCGGAGCTTGCCGATGGGGTTCTCCGGGCTCTCTTCGACCCAGTTGGAGGGGAACCCCACAACTCCGAGGAACATGCTTCGGTGCTGCACATGCTTTCGAATCTCCGTCATCGCCCGATACGCGGGTGAGCGGTCGTACTCTAGTGAAAGCGCATTGTCGAGCGTCTGTCGTGTGACAGCAGACTCGCCGTCAATTGCACAAAGGTCGTGATTGACCTGATCCACGTACGCGCGCGCGGCAGTCAGTAGATTCACAAGGCGACGCGTAATCGTCCTGCGGTCTGCCATGAAGTCGTCGCGCTCGCGAATGGGGTGAACGAGCTGCGTCAGCGCCGCGGCCAGAAGCGATTGCTCGTATTCAAGGTAGTTCTCCAGAAGAACGTCGAACTTCTCCTCCACAGTGGCAACCAGGACGAGGTTGTCCTTGGCCCGCTTCGTCGCGAGGAACTCCTGTTCGGTGATCTCGATATCGCCACGAAGGCCGAAGACGGCGCGAGTGATCGTGTAGCGCATTCTGGAAGCGCGGGGCAGCCCGACCGCTGCCTGTCCATGTTTGGCGCTGGTCATACCCGCAGCGCATCCATCTTAGCAGTCGCCGCTGTCGTGGTAGACGACTTCGTCTGCAAGCGCGAGCGCCATTCCACCGGCGCGGCCGGCCGCGCCTAGAACGCTTCGAGGAAGTGCTGGATCTGGTCGTAGCGGAAGACGGGGCCGTCGGTGCAGATGTACTGGTCGCCGACGTTGCAGCGGCCGCACTTGCCGAGGCCGCACTTCATCTTGCCCTCGAGGGTCGTGATGATCTGTTCGGGCGCGAAGCCGAGCTTCTCGAGTTCCTTGAGCACGAACTTGATCATGATCGGTGGGCCGCAAGTGACGGCCACGGCGCCGGCCGGCTTCGGGGCGATCTCGGAGAGCGCTTGCGTGATCAGGCCGACGCGGCCAGTCCACGTTTCATCGCCCTTGTCGACCGTCACGTGCACGAACGTGTTCGGCGACTTGGCCCACTCCTCGTACTCCTCGCGGAACACGAGCAGGTCCGGACCGCGGCCGGCGCAGAAGATCGTCAGCTCGCCGTAGTCCGAACGGTGGTCGAGGATCTCCTGGATCAGCGGGCGCAGCGGCGCGAGCCCGATGCCGCCACCGAGGATGACGACGCGCTTGCCCTTGAGCTCGTCCAGCGGGAAGCCCTTGCCCATCGGACCGCGCACGCCGACGACGTCGCCGACCTGCATCTCGTGCAGGACGTCGGTGACCGTGCCGATGCGCTGGACGGCGAACTCGACCTGGCCGCCGCTGCGGGCCTCGGAGACGGCCAGGCCGAAGGGCGACTCGCCGATGCCGATGGCCGAGAGGAAGCCGAACTGGCCGGGCGCGTAGTGGAAGCGCACGTCCTTCTCGAGCGGCTGGCAGCGGAAGAGCTTGATGCCCGTGGCGAGATCGCGGACCTCGGTCAGCGTGGCGAGATGCGGCAGGAAGGCGTTTTCGATCGTGGTGCTCATCGCGCGGCCTCCGCGACGTGGGTGAGGATCTCTCGAATGTCGATGTTGACCGGGCACTGGGCCACGCACCGTCCGCAGCCGACGCACAGCGCCGCGCCCTCGCGCACCGGGTAGTAGAGGAACTTGTGCATGTAGCGCTGGCGCACGCGCTGCATCTGCGTGGGTCGCGGGTTGTGGCCGCCGGCGATCGCAAAGCACGAGGCGCCCTGGCAGGAATCCCAGCAGCGCAGGCGCTCGATCGCGCCATTCGGAAGCCGGCGATCGCGCACGTCAAAGCAGTAGCAGACCGGGCAGTCGTACGTGCAGGTGCGACAGCCCAGGCAGCGCTCAGCCAACTCGCCCCAGTAGGCGTCGTTGAACTGCGCGCGCCAAGCGTCTTGCGCTGCGAGCGGCAGCGGCTGGACCTCGGGGAGCGGCAGCGGCCGCTGACCGTTGAGCGCTACGAGCTGCGCGGACGCGATCAGGCGCTGGCCCTTTTCGCTGACCACGTCGACGGCGTAGCCACCCTCAACTGGCATGAGCAGGATGTCAAGGTGCTGGCGTTCGCCGGGCCCGCCACCGACCGTCGTGCAGAAGCAGCCGTCCCACGGGCCATCAGCGCACGCAAAGCCGACCAGCGTGGTCTTGGCTCGACGCTCGGCGTAGTAGAGGTCGACTGGATCGTCGAGGAACAGCCGGTCCAACACCGCGAGCGCCTGGCCGTCGCACGGCCGCGCGCCGAAGAGCACCTGCGGTCGCCCGAGCTGCGCGGTCTCGACAGCGATGCCAGCCTCGCTCGGCCGCCAGGTGACGATCGCCTCGCTGGCTGGTAAGAAGAAGTCCTTGGCCGAGAAGTCAGTGCGGCCCGCATCCCAGGCGATCTCGCTGACGTTCGCGACCGGCCGGAACACGACCTGATCTCCGCGCCGCACCGGCGCGATCACGGTGTGCGTGGCGCTGAGCTCAGTGAGCCAGCGGCTGAGCGCGTCCTTGGCGATGAACTGCTCACTCATGGCCGCACCCCGGAAGGACTTCGTCCTTTCTGAATGTCGTGAACGGTAGCGGCTTGCCTGGATCAAGACCTGTGTCGTAGCCGCCGAACAAGGCCTCGACCACCTTGGCCACCTTCTGATTGAGAAGCCCCAGCGGGATGCCCGCAGGGCAGGCGTCCACGCACGACTTGCAGCCCGTGCAGCGGCCAGCGAGGTGGAAGGCGCGCATCAGGTGGAAAAAGCCCTTTTCCTCGGTGTCGATGGCGATCGACTGCCAGGCCGGATCGAGCTGCTCGGACAGGCACTCTTGGCAGTAGCAGAGCGGGCAGGCCTGGCGGCAGGCGTAGCAGCGCAGGCACTTGTCGAACTGCGCGTTCCAGAAAGCCGCGCGCTTCTCGGCCGGCCAGCCGTCGATCTCCTCAACTGCAACGAAACGCGGCATGCCGCCGTCGATGGTCTCGGGCGCCTTGCCGAGCAGCGCGTCGTAGGCCGATGCCGGAAGAGGACCACGGCCGCTGTCTGCGCCCACGCCGATCAGGAACAGGTTCTTGCGATCGAGCTGGCCTTCGTGCAACAGCACATTGAGCGCGCGCGCATCGGCCGGTCGAATGACGACCGCCACGCGCTGATTTTTGACGTTGCGCAGGAAGTTGACGAGGTTCAGAAGTGCGGTCGAGTCAAAGACGAGCCGTGCCGCTTGCTCGGCAGTGCGCGCAAAGAGCGGCCGGCTGCCGAGCGTGCCCTTTTCCCAGCCGAGCACGATGTCGACGCGCTTCTCTTCGAGCAGCGTCTTTGCGATCTTGCGCAGCTCAGCCGTGAGCGGCGCGTAGTCCGCTGCCAGCGGCGGCGGAGCGGGCGCTGTGGGCGTCGCGATCGAATGATCAGCAGCGACGTGGCGCGGGCCCATGCGTCGCACGGCCTCGGTGAATTCGCCGACCACCTTGGCAAAGCGTGCGCCTTCTGATGCACTCACCCAGTCGAGCCGCAGCCGCTCCGGCTCGACGCCCAGAAAGATCAGCAGATCACGCATGACGGCGTAGCGCCGGCGCGCGTAGTAGTTGCCGTCTGCGTAGTGGCAGTCGCCCGGATGGCAGCCCAGCACGATCACGCCATCAGCGCCTTCCTTGAGCGCCTGCGCGATGAAGAGCGGATCCACGCGACCAGAGCAGGGCACGCGCACGATGCGCACGTTGGCCGGATAACTCGATCGGCTCGTGCCAGCCAGATCTGCGCCAGCGTAGCTGCACCAGTTGCAGAGGAAGCCGACGATGCGCGGTTCAAAGGTCTCTGCCATCGCCTCCTCCTATTTCGAGAGCAACGGCTCGGGTTCGGACCGAGCCGCGCGCAGCGGCACGGGCCGTGCGAAGAGCGATTCCACTTGGGCCAGCACCTGCTGGTCAGCAAAGCCGTGCAGCAAAATGGCGCGACCGCGACAGCCCGCGGTGCACAGGCCGCAGCCCTTGCAGACCGCTGGGTTGATCTGGGCCACCTGCCGGCCGCCCTTGACCTCGACAAAGGTCACGGCGCCGAAGGGGCAGATCTCTTCGCAGAGGTGGCAGGCCACACAGCGCGCCTGATTCACCTCGGAGATCGTGGGCTCGGTCTCGATGAACGGCCGCGCAAAGAGGCCGGCCACCTTGACCGCGGCAGCGCTGGCTTGCGCCACTGTGTCAGGGATGTCCTTGGGGCCAGCAGCGCAGCCGGCGAGGTAGATGCCGGCTGTGTTCGTCTCCACCGGCCGAAGCTTGACGTGCGCTTCGTTGATGAAGCCGTACCCGTCGTAGCTGATGCCGAGCGTCTGCATCAGGTCGACTGAGCCGCGCGCTGACGTCACGCCATTGGCCAGCACCACGAGATCAGCCTCGACCTCGATAGCGCGCCCGAGCAGCGTGTCGTAGCCTTGAACGACGTAGCGGCCGCTCTGCGGGTAGACGCGGCTGACGCGGCCACGCAGGTACTGAGCGCCGAATGTCTCCTGTGCCCGCCGCGTGAACTCGTCGTAGTAGCGGCCAGC
>Ga0302321_100002582_pt1 | contig 15537 bp, 14 predicted proteins | sample Fen_T0_1_FD_202505 | JGI IMG/M metagenome (GOLD analysis project Ga0302321, IMG submission 202505) | Peat permafrost microbial communities from Stordalen Mire near Abisko, Sweden - Fen_T0_1 | ecosystem: Environmental > Terrestrial > Soil > Wetlands > Permafrost | place: Sweden: Abisko...
TGCGACAGCGCCTCGAGCTCGTCGCACGTTGGCCTGTCGCCCTCCTTGAGGGGCGGCAGGATGATTTCCTGGTCCTCGAGTGCCGCCTCGGGATCATCCGATCCCTCGACGTACGCCCGCAGGAAGCCGGGGAAGTCGATGCGCTTGCCGGTGGCGCGGAAGATCGCGTCCGCTGCCTCGATCGTCGCCGCGATACCGGTCTGGCGCGCGTCCGCCATCTGGCTGGCAACCGTCCGCTTCCAGATGAGGTCGTAGAGTGCGAGCTCCCGTCCGTCGAGTCCCGCCTCGCTCGGCAGCTTGAAGAAGGCGCCGGCAGGCCGGATGGCCTCGTGCGCTTCCTGGGCGTTGGCGCTCTTGTTCGTATAGCGCCGCGGCTCGGCCGGCAGGTACTCCTTCCCGTAGAGCCCATGCACCGCGTTCCGCGCCGCCGAGATGGCCTGCTCGGAGAGGTGCACCGAGTCGGTACGCATATAGGTGATGAAGCCGCGCTCGTACAGGCTCTGGGCGGTGCGCATGGTGTCGCGCGCGGAGAGGCGGAGCTTCCGGTTGGCTTCCTGCTGCAGCGTGGACGTCGTGAACGGCGCCCACGGCCGGCGGATGCTCGGCTTCTCCTCGGTGCCTGTGACGGTCCACTTCGACTTGAGCAGCCGGCTGCGGAGGTCGCCGGCATCCTTCTCGCCGAGCAGCACCACGTCGCGGCCCACAATGAGCTTGCCCGTGGATTCGTCGAAATCGCGCCCGGTGGCGACCTTCTTCCCGCCCACCTGGCTGAGTTCCGCCTTGAACCCCTGGCCGGCGTGCCGCAACTGGGCCACGAGGTCCCAATAGGTGCCGGCGCGGAAGGCGCGGCGCTCGCGCTCGCGCACCACGAGCAGCCGCATGGCGACCGATTGTACCCGGCCCGCCGAGAGGCCCCACGCGATCTTCTTCCAGAGCAGCGGCGACAGGGTATAGCCGACGAGGCGGTCCAGGATGCGCCGCGTTTCCTGCGCCCGCACCAGGCGGTCATCCACGTCGCGCGTGTGCTCCAGCGCGTCCCTGATGGCCTCCTTCGTGATCTCGTGGAACACCATGCGCTTCACCGGCACCTTCGGCTGCAGCAGTTCGTGCAGGTGCCAGGAGATGCTCTCCCCCTCGCGGTCTTCGTCGGTCGCGAGGATCAGCTGGTCGGACTCGGCGAGCGCATCCTTCAGCTCGCGCACGATGGCCTTCTTGTCGGACGGCACGATGTACAGCGGCTCGAAATCGTTGTCGACGTTGACGCCGAGCCGCGACCACTCGAGTGCCTTGTACTTGGCAGGGATTTCCTTCGCGTCGCCCGGCAGGTCGCGGACGTGGCCCATGGAGGCCTCCACCCGGTACCCGGCGGGCAGGAATGCGCGAATGGTGCGCGCCTTGGTGGGCGACTCCACGATCACCAGCGTACGGCCGCCACTCTTGAACGGACGCACCGGTGTCTTGACCCGCTTCACCACCGGGGCGCGCTCCGCCACGACCGCCGCAGCGGCCTTGGTGACCTTCGGGACCTTTGCTGCCTTGGTCGCCTTGGCCTTCGTCGCCTTCTTCGCCGGCGCCTTCTTCTTGCCCGGCGGTGTCCGTGTTGCCATAAGCCTCAGGACGTGAGGACGTGAGGACGTGAGGGTGCAGTGACGCGCATCAGGCTACCACCCTGCCTGCTGGCGCGCCAGCACGACGATGTCATCCGCCGTCTGTTGCGCCGTGCGCATGTCGTTCTTCACTTCGACGTCGGCCTGCTGGTACCAGGGCTCACGCTCCAGCATCAGCTTGCGCATCGTGTCGACCGGGTCCTCGCCCACCATGAGCGGCCGGGACGCGCCACCCTCGATGCGCTTCACGGCGGTGGTCACCATGCACTTCAGGTAGATCACGAAGGAACTGTCGCGCACCGGCGCGAGGTTGCCCTCCTGGGCGGCCCAGCCACCACCCGGCACGATCACCGATGGCTCGGCGGCCAGCGCGTCGTTCACGGCATCGCGCTCGATCGTCCGGAACCGGGTCTCGCCGAGTTCGGCAAAGATACGCGCCACCGGCATCTGCATGCGGCGCACAATGACCGCGTCGATGTCCACAAAGGGGCAGCCCAGCTTCTCGGCCACGAGCGCACCGACGGTCGTCTTGCCCGCGCCCGGGAGCCCGATGAGCACGATCTGCTGCTTCATGACGACGTCGCCGAGGCTGGCGTATCGATCGCCCGCCATCGCGCCCCGAGGGCCTCGGTATATCCCTGCACGTTGCGCCGCATTTCCGTAAGGGAATCGCCGCCGAACTTCTCGAGCATGGCGTCGGCCAGCACCAGCGCCACCAGCGCCTCGGCGATCACGCCCATGGCCGGCACCGCGGTCACGTCGGAGCGCTCACTCTGGGCGTTGGCGCTCGATCCGTCCGTAAGGTCCACCGTGGGCAGGGGCGACATGAGCGTGGAGATGGGCTTCATGGCAACGCGAACGACCAGCGGCTCGCCGGTGGTCATGCCGCCCTCGAGCCCGCCAGCGTTGTTGGTGCGCCGGCGGAACCCGCCGCGGCTGTCACCGCCGTGCGGGGACACCTCGTCGCCGTCGGCATCGATCGGGTCGTGCACCGTCGAACCGGGCCGGCGAGCCGCCTCGAAGCCGAGTCCGATCTCCACGCCCTTCACGGCAGGGATCGACATGAGCATGCCCGCGAGGCGGCCGTCAAGCTTCCGGTCCCAGCTCACATGACTGCCGAGGCCGAGGACGAGGCCGCGGACGACCACCTCGATCTCGCCGCCCAGCGTGTCGCCGGCTCGCTTCGCCTTGTCGATGGCCGAGATGATCTCCTTCTCGACGCGCGGATCGAGCACCCGCACCTCGGAGCGATCGGCCGCGTCGTTGAGCGGCGCGGGCAACGGATCGGGCGCGGTGGCGCGGATGCCGCCCAATGACACCACGTGACTGCCGATCTCCACGCCGAATTCGTCGAGCAGCCGCCTCGCCAGGGCACCGGCCGCCACCCGCGCCGTGGTCTCACGCGCGCTTGCCCGCTCGAGGATGTCCCGCGCGTCGAGGCGGTCGTACTTGAGCACGCCAACCAGGTCGGCGTGACCCGGCCGGGGACGCGTCACGCGGCGCCGGCGAATCTCGCCATCACCATCGGCGGACATCACGTCTTCCCAGTTGCTCCAGTCGCGATTCGGGATGAGCATCGCCACCGGGCTGCCCAGCGTCTCCCCGGCCCTGATGCCGGCCAGCCATTCGACCCGGTCGCGCTCGATCTTCATCCGCGCGCCGCGACCGTATCCCTGCATCCGGCGCGCGAGGTCGCGGTCGACCCAGTCCGCTGATACGGGCAGTCCCGCGGGAAGCCCCTCGACAATCGTGACGAGGGCCTTCCCATGGGACTCACCGGCTGTCGTGAACCGCAGTCGCATCCTGGTGTGCCACCCTCCTCTAAGCAAACGAGCCCGGCGGGCAGCCGGGCTCGCAGCTAGCACGTACTGCCTGCGTCAGTTCGTCGGCTGACCGTCGTCGATAATACGCGGCGTGACCAAGATAATCAGGTCCCGACGGTGCTCTTCGTCCGACGAGTAGGCGAAGAGCTTGCCAACCAGCGGCAGGGAGCTCAGGAGCGGTACACCCGAGCGGCTCTTCTTCACTTCCGTCACCGTGAGGCCGCCGATCACCGCGGTCTCGCCGTCGTTGACCAGGAGCTGGTTGGTAGCCAGCTGCTTGCTGAAGACGTAGCCAAGGTCGGCTGCGGCGAGCGGGATGACTGCCGACCGCTCCGTGCGGAGGTTCATCAGGATCTGCCGGTTGGCCGTCACATGCGGCGTGACAGTAAGCCGGATGCCGGTTTCGCGGAAGGACACCGTGGCGCGTGGCGCCTGGCCCGCAACACCGACCGAGCTGTAGTCCACCACGCGGAGTGGCACTTCCTCACCCACGAGGATGTCCGCCGGGCGGTTGTCGAGCGTCGAGATGACCGGCTCCGCCTGCACGTCCGACAGGTCGACCGTCTCGACCGCCTGCAGGAAGGTCGTCAGGTTGAAGCCACCCAGCGCCGTCGAGAACACGAGGTCGAGGGCCGAGCCGATGATGTTGCTGCTCGCATTCGCGATGCCGGCCACCTGGTTGCCACCGAGGTCGACGATCGTGGTGTTCGGGTTGTAGGCCTCACCCGTCGACGGATCGGTGCGGGTCACGACCTTGTTGTAGAACTGGGAGCTCGTGCCAAGGTCGTACTTCAGGCCAAGCTGCTCGATGTCGCTGCGCTCGACGAAGATGATCTTCGCCTGGATGCTGAGCTGCGGCGTCTTGATGTCGAGGCCGCGGGCAAAGTCGGCGATCTGGCCGACGCGGCTGCGGGTGTCCGTGATGACCAGCGAGTTGGTCGCGGTGTCCGCGACGACGCGGCCCCGGCCCTTGGTCAGGATCGACTCGACGGTCTTGCTGAGCGCAGCGGCCTGGGCGTAGTTGACGCGCACGACGCTGGTCTCCAGCGGCTCGAGCGAATCGAGTGCGGCGAGCACCTGGGGCGCATCGACGCGGATGATCCCGCCCGGCATTTCCTGCGCGGTAAGGCCCTGAGTGGCGAGCACGGCCTGGAAGGCCTGCGGCCACGGCTGGTTCTTGATTTCGGCGGTGACTTCGCCGGTGATCGACTTGCCCAGGATGATCGTCCGACCGCTGAAGGCGGCGAAACCGGCCACCACGTCGGCGATGCTTGCGCGGTCCCAGGTCACCGTGATCCGCGGCTCGGCGTTGTTCCGCATGGCCGCCATCCGGTTCATCGGGATCGCGTTCACTTCCGGCCCGGGCTGCGAGACATACTGCACCTGCGGAGCCTCGTCGGCGGCGGTATCAATTTCATTGTCCGCCACTTGCTGCGGAGCCGCCTTCACGACCCGCGTACCAGCCGGGCCATTCGACGACCACCCGGCAAAGCTCGCCGAGCTGCCGAAGGAGACGCGGATCTCGCCGCCGTTCTGCTCCACCTTGTAGGGCTTCGCCGACTCGAGGTCGAGCACGATGCGCACGGTGCCCGGCTTGTACTGGGCATACCGGACGTTCGTGATGCCACCGCGGTTGACACCGTCATAGAGCTTGATCTGGCCGGTGCTGAGCTTGGTGCCGACCAGGTCGAGCACGAGGCGATCGGGCTCGGACAGGAAGAAATCGTTGACCTGCACATTGCCGGTGACTTGCAGGACGAAATCGACCCGGCCTGGTGCCGCAACGATACTTACGGCTGTCAGCTCGCCGGCCGGGGGCGCCGCCGCCCAGGCAGCGGGAGCCGTGCCCATTACGAGGGCAGCAGCCATGAGTGCACGGTACAGGCGCGTCATTGGGTCAAATCCTCCTGCTTGCGGAGCGAGAGAGTTTCCTGGCGCTCAAATCCGAAGTCTTCCACGGTGAACACGACGTCCTTCGTTCGAATCTGCGCCACCCGCAGGCGCCCGATCTGGTCCCCGGTCCGCAGCTTGTGCCGCTTCCCGGATTGCTTCTCACGCAGCACGGCGACGCTGTTGGCCGACGACCGCATGTCCTGGTAGATGCCGACGAGCTGCAGGTCGATCAGCTCGGGACCCGCCGACTTGGTGTTGATCAGGGAGCCGAAGGGATCGCGCGCGCCGCCGCCGTAGGCGAACGTCTCACGCAGGACCTCGACTTCCGTGACTTCTCCCTGCGGCAGCGCGGGCGATGAATCCGTCCGGGTGCTCGAGGCAAGTGTCGCCGCCGCAGGCTTTCCATCGGGCGCCGGGATCGCCTGGCCGGCCCGGCGTACCGAGTCGGCCATCGCAAGCTGCTGCTGGGCCGCGCTCTGGCCGGTCGGCGCTGCCGCCGGGGCCGGAACGGGTACCGCACGCGCCGAACTGGCTGCCGAGTCGCCCGCCGCGGCAAGGGCCGCCGGTGTGGTCGACTTCGGTGCACCGCAGGCCGTCGTGACCTCCGGCGCCACCTGGCCGGCGGTAAGCTTCGCGAGCCGGCGCTTGCCCGCGGCGGTCTTCTGGAGCACCGCCGTCACTGAGTCACTGCAGCTCGAGTAGGCAACCGTCGCGAGCGAATCGAGTGCGCGCGCCTTGCGGATGCTGTCCGTCCGCGCGCGGAGCTGCGCCATGCGCGCCTCCGCTGCCTTTTCGGCTTCTGCTTCCTTCTTGGAGCCGCCGCACGCCGCGAGCATCGCGGCCAGGACGAGAACGGCCCACCGGCGATCAGGTGCCACTGGCCTCTCCCTCCGCCGCGCTAGCGGACTTCACATAGGTGCGGATCTGGAACTTCGCCTCGAGCATCGCGCCCGATGAATCGCCGAGCACCTTGGCCGAGGCCGCGTTGGCCGGCGCGATCGTCAGGTCCACCGGCACGATGATGCGCTGCAGTGATGCGATGTCACCCAGGAACTCGCCGATCTGGTCGTAGTGCCCCATGACTCGCATGTTGTACTTGTAGGTCGTGAACGGCGCCGGACCCCGCTCTTCGGGCAGTGGCGCCACCTCGGCGAGGTTCACGCCGCGGATCTTGGCCCGGGTGCTGATGTCGTCGAGCAGGTTCGGCACCTCGTTCCGCTCCGGCACCAGCCGGCGCAGCAGCGCCAGGCTCGCGCGGTAGCTCTCCAGCTTGTGCCGCAGGTCCTCGACCGTGCCACGCGCCAGTTCGCGCTTGGCGCTGTCGGTCTGGGACTCCAGGTGCTTCACCGTGTCCTGGATGGCCGCGATCTGTTCCTTCTGCTGCTTGAGACCCTTCATGCCGAGGGTGTCCAGCAGCGTCCCGGTGTAGGCGATGTAGCCCACCAGGCCGGCCAGCAGGATCAGGACGACGCTGGTGCCCTTTTCACCCGAAAGCGAGAGTGCCATCGCTTACCTCACCGACTGACTGAGCGGGACGGTTCGGATGTACGCCGAATCGGCCGTCGCGAAATTGGCGCGGATGGTGAACGCCGTGACCGGACGTTCATGCTCCACCACCGTGGACACCGAGACCGGCACCACATCGACCACCCACGGCGACGCTTCGAGCTGCCGCAGGAACTTCGTATACGCCTGGATGTCGACCGTGCGGCCCTGAATGCGGAACGAGGGCGGAAGCCGGCGCACGCTGTCGCTGGCTGCGGAGTCGGACACCTGCGGTGCCACCGGGGACTGGGCCACCACTTCGGTAAGCCAGGTGTACGCCGGAAGCGCCTGGGCCACCTCATCGAGCACGTGCGGCCACACATAGCGGTCGCGATCCACGTCGCGGATCACGCCGATCTGGGCCAGCAGCGAGTCGCGGATGAGCTCCTGCTTCTTCTTCTGCTGGATGAACGCCTTGAACCGGCGGTTCTCCGTCTGGGCCTGCTCGAGGCGCGGCTGCCACTCGGCCAGCTCCGACGTCTGCTTCTTCCAGACGCCACCGAGCCACACGGCAACGGCCAGCCATGAGGCGGCGACGCCGACGAGGAGCGGGTCCTTGACCTTGGACGCCAGCGCCTTCGCGCGCTCGCCCACGCCCTGGAGGCGGTTACCGCCGCCCTTGCGCTTGAGGCCAGGCTTGAGATTGATCGCGATCATCATGGTGTCGTGACTCCCGGGGTCAGGCGGCCGAACGGAGCGCGAGGCCGATCGGCAGCATCAGCAGCGGTGCCACCTCGTCGACCACCATCATGTCCAGCACGCCGTCGGCGACACGCAGCCGCTCGATCGGGTTGGCAAGCTGTACCGGCAGGCGCAGCCGGTCGGCCAGCACCCGGTTGAGGCCGGGAATGCGCGCCCCGCCCCCGGTGGTGTACAGCCGGCTCAGTCCGGTGGACGACCGGGACGCTGACTGCAGGAAGGCCGCGGCACGCTCGATACCGACCGCCAGCTCCTCACCACGCGTCTCCAGGAACGGCTCGAGTTCCGCCGTGGTCTCCGACCCCTGCAGCATGCGGTCCGCCTCTTCCGCGGAGATGCCGCGCTCGCGCTGCATGTCCTCGCGGAAGCGCCGGGTGCCCACCTGGATGTCGCGCGTCAGGACCGGCACGCCGTCGTCCAGGATGTTCACGTTGGTCAGCTCGTGGCCGATGTTCACCAGGCCCACCACCCCGCGCATGGCGTCGGGATAGTTGAGCTCGAAGGCGTTGTGCAGGGCAAAGGCATCGACATCGATGATGCTGGGCTCGAGGCCCACATCAGCGAGGAGGGAAAGCTTGGTCTCGATGAGTTCCCGCTTGGCCGCCACCAGGAGCACGGTCATCTGCAGCCCGTCACCATCCGGATCCAGGATCTGGAAGTCGAGCTCGACGTTCTCCATGTCGAACGGCACATGCTGCTCGGCTTCCCAGCGGATCACCTCGCGGGCCTCGGCAGCCTTCATGCGGTCCATCGTGATCTTCTTGATGATGACATCTCGGCCCCCAACGGCCGTCACCACTTGCTTGGGCTTGATGCCCGCGGACGACATCAACCCCTTGATCGCCTCAGCGACGATCCCTGGGTCCATGACCTCGCCCTCGACGATCGCATCGTCCACCACCGAGGTGAACGCGACCTTCGTCAGCACCGGCTCGCCACCACCATGCTGGATGACGACGAGCTTGATCAGGCCGCTGCCGATGTCGAGACCGACGGTAGTCCGCTTCCGGCCGAACATTGCCATAGGTGCCCGGTTGTTGGGGGGTTATGCAAGGTCACGCTAAGTGATCCCTGCGCCACTTGTCAACGTTATGTGCTACGAACCTTGGTGTAACAAGCTCTGCTTTTTCATGCACTTATGCCAGTCGAGCACGTGGACCGGTGATACGGTCGGTCCACCATTCCAAGCTAGCCATCGGAACGCAGCGTACACATTCCATTCAGCCTGGTTCGTCTGCCGCCCCCACCATTCTGGCTCGGCGCAATCGTTCAGCAGGCAGATGCGGGAAGGAGCAACCCATATGCCATGGGTTGCATTGAACATGCATCTTACTGATTGACAACAGGTTGGGTGCTCTCCAATGAGTATCGAAAAGCGTGCCCGGCATCACACCTCACTCCCAAATGCATGGCCTTTCTCACCTTGCCAAGCTGCAAAAGACGCGCGCCAGTTCCTGCACCCAAGCTCGATGATGCAGCCGCAGACCCCTCGACCGCTCAGCAGTTGGTCACCGGGCGTTCCGGTACCGGAGCGAGTCGCACTCGCCGCATGCCAGAAGAGTCGGCCTCCGGCAGCACCTGATAGAGGCCGCATAGCTGGCGCCGCGCAGCCACACCCTCACTGCCGGCAAATCCCTGAGCCACTACTTCCACCAGCGCGGTGTCGATGCGCGCCAGCTCCGCATATCCGACTGCTCGACCGGGCAGGCGCACCGGCGGCGGCAACCGGGCCAGCACCACATCCAGGCTTTCAGGGGCAGCCCGCTCTACCCAGTCACGGGCGCTCGCGAGTGCCGCCTCCGTCGCGGCCGCTGCGCGGGCGCCGGCCAATGACTCGAGCCCGGCGCGTGCCTCCACCCGGAGGGTCCAGAACAATCCGGCAATGAGGATTTCAAGGAGGAGCAGGACAAAGAGCGCCAGCAGCATGGCGCTTCCGTTCCGCGAGTGCCGTGGACGAGCTGCGCTCATGGCACGCCTCCATTCCACAGTGCGAGCGTTGCACGCAGCGTGTCCGTCGCCGTTCCCCGGCCCGGAACCGCCGCCAGCGGCGCAGCGGCGACCAGCCTCAACTCCAGGAGTTGCGCGTCGGGTGGAGCAGTGACGTTGGCGGCGCCGTCCAGCCAGCCCAGGGAGAGGCCGCGAACCGCGAGCGGGCCGGCAATGGGCTGGATCACGTCGCCCAGCCGAAGTGACCGCGCCCCGACCCACCACGCGCCACCACTCTCATACAGCCGGATGCGCATCCATTCGAAGACCCGCACCGGGAGGTCGCTCACCGATGCCCGGGCGAGCAGGTCAGGCGGGAGCGCAAGTCGAAGCCCCGGGCTCCCATCGCGGCAGTGACCTCGGGTCGGCGTTGCAAGCAGTGGCGAGGTTACCCAGTGCATCGGTCCGGAAACCGAATCGGCAGGCAGCAGGACGAGCAGGCTGTCGCGCACAGGGTCGGGAAGTCGCCAGGCGCGATAGTCGGCATCGCGCACGACGACCATGCTGCCCTCGATGCCGCAGGTGTATCCGCTGCCCCGCCCCGCGCGGTAGGTGACACTCTCGGCGGAGAAGCCGCCGATATCGCGTGCCGGTGCCATGTCGCCCACCTCGCGCTCCACCACGGCGGCGACCTCGCGCAGCATGCCCTCCTGCCGGGCCCGCTCGCGGCTGCGGTCGGCGGTACGCACCGCCGAGAGCGTCACCGCTGTTACGCTGCCAGTCACCACGGCGAGCAGCACCATGCTCACCAGCAACTCGACAAGGCTGAATCCCCGGATTGACGTGGCGTTCATGAGCAGCGCACCACGGTCGCGACCGACTCCACTGCTTCGGGGTTGGGGCGGTCGATCAGCACGGTGACTCGGCGCAAGGACGGCGACGCGTCCGGCGTCCAGGTGACCCGGGCGCCAGTGAATGCCCGGGTGCCTGACGTGACGGCGCAAACGCTGTCGCTTCGCGCCACCCGGGCGAGGATTTCGCGTCCCTGAACGGCGGCACGGGTAGCGAGTCGGCCGCGCGCAAGCAGCCGCTCGCCGGAGCCGAGTGCTCCGGCAAGGCCGAGCAGAGCCAGCTCGAGAACCAGCATGGCAATGAGCGTATCGATGAGGGTGAAGCCGGCACGGGACGCCATGTGTGCTCCGGGAAGAGGGAGCACCTACCATGGCGAAGGCGCCGGCGCAGGCCGCCATCGTGGCGGCGCGCACCGGCGCCTTCGAATGCAGTCGATTCGGCCGGCTACTCGAGGCGGTAGCGGCGCAGCTTGTAGAAGAGGGTCCGGAGGCTCACGCCCAGCAGGTGGGCCGCTTCGCGGCGACTGCCCTTGGAGGCTTCCAGCGCGCGCACGATCGTCGCGCGCTCGAGTTGCTCGATCTGTGGCTTGAGCTCGTACGAGCCGGTAAGTGACACGTACACCCCGTTCGTCGAGCGGCCGTTGGAGGAGGCCGGACTCGTGAGCGGGAAGTCTTCCATGTCCAGTCGACCGGTGGAGCTGAGCACCGCAGCCCGCTCGATGGCGTTCCGCAGCTCGCGCACGTTGCCGGGCCAGCCATGGGTCGCCAGCGCGGCCAGCGCGCGGGGGGTCAGGCTGACCGCGCGACCCAGCTTCTCGGCGGCCTGCTGCGCAAAGTGGGCGACCAGCGCCGGGACGTCTGCGGGCCGCTCGCGGAGCGGCGGTACGTGCAGTCGCACGACGTTGATGCGGTAGTAGAGGTCGTCGCGGAATTGCCCGCTTTCGACCGCGCGCTCCAGGTCCTTGGCGGTCGCCGCGATGACGCGTACGTCGACGGCGCGATTGTCGCGGCCACCAAGGCGCCGGATCTCGCCTTCCTCCAGCACGCGCAGCAGCTTGGCTTGCAGGCCAATCGGGAGGTCGCCGATCTCGTCCAGCATCAGCGTGCCGCCGTTGGTCGATTCGAATATGCCTGACCGGTCGGAGACCGCACCGGTGAATGCACCGCGCACGTGACCGAACAGCTCGGACTCGAGCAGGTGCTCGGGGATCGCGGCACAATTGATTGCCGTGAACGGTCCGGCGCTGCGCGGGCTCATGCGATGAATCGCGCGCGCCATGACTTCCTTGCCGGTGCCGCTCTCGCCGGTGAGCAGCACCGTGGTGTCGTGCGCCGCCACCCGTTCCGCCAGTTCCAGCAGGTTCCGGAGTGCCGGGCTCTCGGCCACCAGGATATCCCTCACCGCATCGGCGCCGATGGTGGCGCGGAGCTGCTGCACCTCGAGCCGCAGGCGCTCGCGTTCCTCGGCCTTCCGCAGGGTGAGCGTGACCTCGTCCGGCCGGAATGGCTTGTGGAGATAGTCATACGCGCCCTCGCGCATGGCCGCGATGGCGACATCCTCCCCACCGTAGGCACTCATCATCACCATGAGGGCCGGACCCCGCTCCGCGCGATAGCGGCGCAGGAACGTGAGCCCGTCCATCTTCGGCATGCGGACGTCGCAGAGCACGAGGTCGAACTTCTCGTCCAGTGCGCGCGCGAGTCCCTCCTCGGGGTCGCCTTCCGCAGCGACCTCGTAGCCCGACTCCGTCAGGAGCAGGCCGAGGGACTGCCGCAATCCGGCGTCGTCATCGACGATGAGCAGGCGCATCAGGCCTCCCCCGCCAGCGGCAGGAAGATCTTGAAGACCGCGCCACCCTCACGCGCACGATCAACCCAGACGATGCCGCCCAGGTCATGCACGGTACGAGCAACGATGGCGAGCCCGAGTCCCGTACCGGCTCCCGGTGCCTTGGTCGTAAAAAACGGATCGAACACTCGTTCACGATCGGTGGCTGGCACCCCGGGACCGTCATCAGCCACATAGAGCAGGACGCCAGGCGTGCCGGGGGCAAGGTCCATCCTCCGGGGACGCGGAAGGCGAACCCCGGGAATAGCCGGTACCGGCTCGCCCGTCCGCCGCTGGGCGGGTGGGTTGGCCTCATACCGCCAGAACAGCGTTCCGGCCGTCACATGCCCGTTCGGCGTGGCATCTCGCGCATTTAGCAGCAGATTGACGATCACCTGTTCGAGTGCATGTCGGTCTCCCCGCACGACCTGCGGGTTTTCAGCCAGTTCCAACGCAAGCGTCACGCCGCGAAGCGCGCCCTGGGCCGATAAGAAGCCGATAGTGGCGCCCAGGACCTCATTCAGGTCGCTGGATCCGGTCGGAGGCCCCGGTCGCGAATAGTCGAGAAGGCTGCGGACGATGTGCTCGATCCGCTCGACCTCCTGGACCATTGCGTCGGTCACCCCGGCGTCGGTTCCCCGCCGGCGGAGCACCTCGACGTAGGTGTGCAGGGCGCCAAGCGGGTTGCGAATTTCATGGGCCACGCCGGCGGCGAGCTGGCCCACCCCGGCCAGCTTCTCGACTCGCACGATCTGGCTGTTGACGTCGAGGAGGCTCGCCGCCATCCGGCGATAGCGCTCCGCCAGCCCGGCAAACTCCTCGCTCTCATAGACGGGCGTCGCATCAGGCAACGCCCCGCTCTCGAGCGACGTCACTTCCGCCGCGAGCGTCTCCAGCGGCTTGAGCAGCGTTCGCCGCACGAGGTAGTGCGCAAACAGGACGAAAGCGACCGAACTCCCCACCCAGAGGACGATGAGGGCGCCGATCGACTCTTCAATGCCAAAACGCGCGATGAGCGCCGTCGCGAGCCCCGTAAGGAGGACCGCGCTCGACGCCAGGAATCCCAATTGGAACAGCAGCTCGGTGCGGAGCGACTGGGGCCTGCGTTCCGCCATCGCTACTCGTCTCCCGAAGACCTCATGCAAGCCGCCGCGTGATACGCGACGGTCGCCGCGTACTCAGTTACAGGCTACTACACCCTCGGTCGTTGCCGGTGCCGGCGGTGCGGCGGTGCCCTGATAGAAGGCACAGGTCCGCGTCGTCAGCGTCGGGTAGGCGGAGGTCGCTGCCCACCCGGCATTGTCGCCAGCCGTGATGGTGATGGTGACGCCCTGCGACGGATTGTAGATCAGCGCCGCAGCCGGCACCGGTCCGGAGTAGTAGACGTTGTTGTCGCCGTAGTAGCTCTCTTGTGCGGTGGCCAGGTTGCGCAGGTCGCCCTTCATCTTTGCCATCGCCGCGCTGCCCTTCGTCGTCGCGAACTTCGGAATCGCGATCACGGCAAGAATGCCGATGATCACGACTACGATGAGCAACTCGATCAGGGTGAAACCCCTGCGATGACTCGACACGATCCCTCGTCAGGTTGGTGACCTGGGACACTGGCCACCCCTGGCCGGCCAGTGCATCCCTCTGACGGGTATAACAGCAACGCTGATGCCATACAAAAAACGGCCCATAAGTGCTTTCAGGACAACATCTTTGCCCAAACTTGCACGTCACTTGCGAAAACACCTGCATGAGCCGCCCTTGGAAAGTGCGAGAGCGCGTACGACGCGGTTCTAAGGCGAAAAAAAGACCGGGCCGCGAGGCCCGGTCGAAGAACCAACTCCTGCCAGAATCAGGGACAGATGATCGAGCCATCGAGCGTTGAGACCGCACCGGCGCCCACCTGGACGTGACAGCGGTTCGTGCTGCCGCTCGAGATCGAGCTGTTGGTGACCGTCGCCGTCCACCCGCTCGCGACGCCGGCCACCGCCTGCTGCGTGTTGCCGGATGAGAAGCTGAAGTTGTACGGCGCGCCCGTGATCGCAGCCACGGACGCCGCGTAGGTGGCATAGTCGGAGAAGTACGCCTCCTGCGCGGTCATCAGGTTGCGGAGGTCGGTCTTGATCGACGCCAGCTTCGCCTTGTCCTTCGTGGTGGCGAACTTCGGAATCGCGATCGCCGCCAGGATGCCGATGATCACGACTACGATCAGCAGCTCGATGAGGGTGAAGCCCTTGCGATTGAACATGTCTTCCTCGGTATGAAGGCCCATCGTGAATGGGCCGCGCTGACGGGCCCGATTGCCTGTTTGAATAGCAACACTGGTGCCACAATGGCCCTGCGCGTGCTGGCGTTTGGGACAAAAAAACAACCGGGCGACAGCGTTTCGCTGCCGCCCGGTTGCGTTTGTTGCCGAGTCAGTTCACGGGCAGTGGATCGTGCCATCCAGCGTCGAGACGGCACCCGCACCAACCTGCACGGTGCAGTTGTTCGTGCTGCCGGTCGAGATGGAGGCGTTCGTCACGGTCGCGGACCAGCCGCTCGCGACGCCAGCCACGGCCTGCTGCGTGTTGCCGGACGAGAAGCTGAAGTTGTACGGAGCGCCCGTGATCGCGGCCACGTTCGCGGCGTAGGTCGAGTAGTCCGAGAAATACGCTTCCTGAGCAGTCATCAGGTTGCGCAGGTCGGTCTTGATCGACGCCAACTTCGCCTTGTCCTTCGTGGTGGCGAACTTCGGAATCGCGATCGCCGCCAGGATGCCGATGATCACGACTACGATCAACAGCTCGATGAGGGTAAAGCCCTTACGATTAAACATTTCCTGCCTCCCTATAGTGTTGGCCCTGTGGGCACGGTCTGGCAACGCCGACGAAGATAAGGGCAACGCCTATGCCAGCTCGGTCCCGAAAAGCGCATCGTGTTACCGCAAAACAACTTAGGCATCTGAACGAAGCTTCCATCGCCGGGTCTCAACCCCCCTGAGTCTGGAGAAGTGCAAGAGGACCAAGTTCAGCCCGGCCCCGTACCCCATGCCAGGCGGCAACGGACCAAGAATTGCACTTCTGTTCGAAAAGTTGGCGTTCTCGACAATCTCGCACGACCTGGACCCCATGGCCATCACCCTGTCCGCTCGCAAGCCGGCTCGCTGGATTCTCACGACCGCTATCGCCGTGCTGGCGATTGGTGCCAGCGCAACCAGCTTGCCAAACGTCTTCGTGCAGGACGATATCCCCGTCGTGCTCAAGAACCTGGACAACCACAGCCTGAGCCAGCCCTGGACCGCTTTCACCCGCCCGTACTGGCCCAAGCCCTTCAGCCCCGACCTCTACCGTCCACTCATGTCGGTGGGCCTTGCCGCGCAGTGGGTCGTGGGCGGT
>Ga0302321_100002583_pt1 | contig 15534 bp, 16 predicted proteins | sample Fen_T0_1_FD_202505 | JGI IMG/M metagenome (GOLD analysis project Ga0302321, IMG submission 202505) | Peat permafrost microbial communities from Stordalen Mire near Abisko, Sweden - Fen_T0_1 | ecosystem: Environmental > Terrestrial > Soil > Wetlands > Permafrost | place: Sweden: Abisko...
CTTCCGGGGCGAGTAATCTGCCGCATAAGTGCTGGTAGAGGTGTTTGGAGCCCGAGAAGGGAATCGAACCCTTGACCTGCTCATTACGAGTGAGCTGCTCTGCCGACTGAGCTACCCGGGCGGGCGCAGGGAGGTTAGCAGTGAGCATCGGCGGCCCAGAATCCGATCCCATCCGCGTTTCGACCCCGGCAAAGTCGCGTTGAGCGAGCGAAATCAGCGCCGAAACCGTCGTGGCCGGTCAGTGGTCGGTCAGTGGGCCGGGAGCACGCAGGCCGCGTCGATGCCGAGCACGTGGTTGAGGCGGCCGAAGGCGATCCACGATCCGATGCACATGGACAGCTCGATGATCTCGGCGTCGGTGTAGGCCGCGTGCATGCGGGCCCAGAAGTCCTCGTCGGTGTCGAGCGAGAGGTGGTCCTCGGCGAAGCGCTCGGCGTACTCGGCCGCGAGCCGCTCCCGGTCGGAGAGCGCTGCGCTCGCTTCGGCGTCGCGCCAGTTCGCGACCTGGCCGTACAGGGCCTCGTCGACCGTCTCGCCGTCGCGTTCGGTGCGCCAGTCCAGGCAGAACAGGCAGTGGTTGACCTGGGCGACGCGGGCCCGCGCCGACTCGAACTCACGCAGCGACAGCGTGTTGTGCTCGTAGACCGCCGCCGAGTAGTTCGCGGCGGCCGGGCCGATCTTGGGGACGACCTCGCCCCAGACCCACGTGACGGGCTCGCGGTCGGCCGGGAGTTCGATGCGCAGGGTCATGGTTCCTGACGCTACGTCAGGTCCCCCACCCTGTCGACCGACCTCGTGCGCGCGGCCGGAGCGACGAGGCATGGGGGTTCAGGCGGCGTGGCCGAGGCGGAGGAAGAGGGCCTGGAACTGCAGCGGCTCGTTGGGGTTGCGGACCAGTGCCTCCGAGGTCGCCTGGATGGCGTCGAGCGCCTCGATCATCGGCGCGGGTCGGCTGCTGACCGCCAGCTCGTCGCGGTAGTGGCGCGCCAGCACGAGCAGCCCGAACCGCAGCTCGTCGATGCGCTGGCGCCGCTGCTCGCGCTTGTGCACCTCCTCGAGCGCCTTGCGTCCGGAGCCGCGCTCGCCGAGCTGGGCCACGCGCTCCTCGAGCACCTCGGCCTCCGTGGTCTGGCGCTCCCGCAACGGTGCGGCGGCATCGTCGATCATGGCGAACAGCCCGTCGAGCAGTTGCGTGGCGCGAGCACCGGTGCCGTCGAGCTGGGCGGGAACCGCGGCCCACGCCGCCCGGCGGAGCGCGAGTCGCGGGTCGGTGGCCAGCAAGCGGGCCCGGCCGAGATCCCCCGACGCGGCCGACGCGACCTCGGCCGCGATCTCGGGGGTCGATCCGTCGGCGACCAGTCGCTCGATGATGGCCGAGTCTGGGACGGGGCCGAGGTCGATGCGCACGGACCGCGACGCGATCGTCACCAGCTCGGCCGGGATGTGCTCGACGAGGATGACGAAGAACGTGCCGGCCGGTGGCTCCTCGATGACCTTGAGCAGCTTGGCCGGGTTGCCGGCCTGGATGAGGTGGAACTCGTCGAGCACCAGCACCTTCCGGTTGCCCTCGATCGGCGCCAGGCTGGCCCGCTTGATGATGGAGTCGGTCTGGGCCGAGCTGATGGCCGCGCCCTCCCGCTCGATGATCACCAGGTCGGGGTGCTGCTCGGCCAGGGCGAGGCGGCGGTGCCGGTCGGCGTCCTCCTCGGTCGAGCCCTCGCTCAGCAGCACGGCCGCGAACGCGGCAGCGAGCGCTCGCTTGCCACTGCCCCGAGGACCGACCAACAGGTAGGCGTGCACCGGCGCCTCGGCTGCGGCGCGCAGCTCGGCCACGGCCCGGTCCTGCCCCACGATGTCGGCCCACGGATCGATCACACGGGGAGTTGTAGTCGCTCCCGGACCGCGCCGCGCACGACCGCCTCGACGTCGTCCACCGATCGACCGCCGTCGACCACGACCCAGCGCCCGGGGTCGGCCGCAGCCATCGCCGCGAAGCCCTCGGAGACCCGGCGGTGGAACTCGGGCCCGAGCTGCTCGATGCGGTCGAGGTCGGAGCCGAGGCGCCCGGTGGCCACCGCCGGGGGCACATCCAGGAGCACGACCAGATCGGGCCAGCACCCCCGCATCGCCCAGTCGGAGAGGCTGCGCACCTCGTCGACCGGCAGGCCGCGGGCGTAGCCCTGATAGGCGATCGAGCTGTACGCCGATCGATCGCTCACGACGTGTCGACCGGCGGCCAGCACGGGCGCGACGACCTGGGCCACGTGTTGGGCCCGGTCGGCCGCCATGAGCAGGGCCTCGGTGCGGTGGTCGAGCGCGACCGTGCCGGGGTCGAGCAGCAGCTCGCGCAGCCGGCGGCCGATCTCGGTGCCCCCCGGCTCGCGCGTCAGCACCGCGTCGAGCGCGGCGGCCAGCCGGGCCGACTGGGTGGACTTGCCGCCGCCCTCGCCCCCCTCGAACGCGATCCAACGACCCCGACCCGGGGAGTCGGGCGGGGTGACGTTCGGGGAGCTGATCGGATCGGTCACGAGCCGGGCCGGCGCGACGGGTGCTGTCCCGCCGTCGCCGCCTTCGACCGCTGACCGGAGCGCACCGAGTGCAGGGCGAGCACCGCGGCGCCCATGATGATCAGCGCCGCGAGCCACAGCGTGAGGCGGACCCCCGGGATGGCGATGGTGAAGCCGCCGACCTCTATGGCCCCACCGAACCACCTCTCGGAGAGGCCGTTGAGCAACGCGGCCAACAGCGGACCCGCGACCATCGACACGAGCACGCAGAGCCGCACGAGCGTGTTGAGCGAGCTGAACACCCGACCCCGGAGCTCGTCGTCGACCTCCTGCTGCAACAGCACGAAGCCCATCACGTAGACCGGTCCGACCGTGACGCCCATCAGACCGACGAACAACGTGGCCGGGCCGAGGCTCGACGTGCACGCGGCCAGGAACAGGAACGCGCCGGCGAGAAGCAACGAACCGGTGAACACCCTCGCCTTGGGCAACCGGCGCTGCATGGCCGACACACCGACCGCCCCGATGGCCACCCCGAAGCCCAGCGCGGTGGTGAACAGGCCGTAGCCCGCGGGTCCGGCGCCGAGCACCTCGGTGGAGAACACCGCGCCCAGGGGGATGAGCATGCCGCCACCGATCAACCCACAGGCCAGCCCGATGTTGACCGCCCGGACGGTGTGGTTCAGGAAGATCTCGTGCCAGCCCTGCTTGAGCTCGTCGAACATCTTCCCGAGGCGACGCCGGGCCTCGGCCTCGGTGCCGTCGGCCGGCTGCTGTCGCTGACGGCGACCGATCACCAGGGTGCGGACCAGCAGGGCCGAGACCACGAAGGTGATGGCATCCACGTAGAACGCCAGCGCCATCTGGTCGAGGCCGAGGAAGTCGAGCGCGGCGATCGTGGCGAGCCAGGCCGACACTCCGGCGAGCAGCGCGAACAGGAGCGAGGCGAACGGGAACGTGCCGTAGGCGGCCGCCAGCGACAGCGAGTTGGCGGTGGTGAGGTGGTCCGGCGGCACCAGGTTGGGGACGATCGCCTCCTTGGCCGGCGACCACAGCAGCGTCAGCACCTCGAGCACGAGGGACGCGACGACCAGACCGATCAGGTTGTGCACGAACGGGAGGCAGACGATCACGACGGCCCGACCGAGGTCGCAGGCGATCATCACCCGCTTGCGATCCCAGCGATCGACGAGCACACCGGCCAACGGGCCGAAGAAGAACCCGGGCACGATGCGAGCCGCCATCACCAGGCTGATGGCTCCGGCTCCGGCCCCGGCCTCGTGGCCGCCGATCCCGGCGGCGAGCAGGATGATCGCCGAGAAGCCGAGCCAGTCGCCGGTGGCCGACACGACCTGCACCAGCCACAGCCGGAAGAACTCGTGGGACCCGAAGAGCCGCACGTGCCACCCGGCGCGCTCCTCGCCCGCCTCGGCGCCATCGACCAGCCCCGCGCCGGGCAGGCCGCGGGGGTACATCTCCTCGGTCTGCTCGCCGACCCGGGCGTCCGCCCCAGCGACCTGATCGAGCTGATCGAGCTGATCGACGAGATCCGCCTGATCTCCCGTTGCGGCCACGCCGCCGGATCCCGCTGATCCCGCGGCGCCACCGGGCCCATCGGACGGACTGCGGAGATCGACCACACCGTCGTCGAGCTCCGACTCGCGGTCGAGCTCGAAGGCGCGGATCACCCCGAGGACCTCGCTCGCCGGCCCTCGCCGCTCGGGATCGTCGTCCCAGGTTCGCTCAGGGCGCAGCACGGCCACGGTGCGAGACGATAGAGCCGCAGGGCCGCGCCACCGGGCTTCTCGGTGCGCCGGCCCGGATCAGGTGCTCAGAACGGCTCGTCGACCGACGCGGCCACGGCCGCCACATCGGCGGTGGGCTTGGCCGCCACCTGCTTGGCCGGGGCCTTCTTCGCCGCGGACTTCTTGGCCGTCGTCTTCGTCGACTTCTTGGCGGACTTCTTCGTGGATTTCTTGGCCGCCTTCTTGGCGACCTTCTTCGGGGCCGGCCCACGGTCCCGGCGATCCTGCAGCAGCTCCGAAGCACGCTCGTCGGTGATGGTCTCGACGTCGTCGGCCTTGCGCAGGGAGGCATTGGTCTCGCCGTCGGTGACGTAGGGGCCGAAGCGACCGTCCTTCAACACCATGGGCTTGCCGCTCACCGCGTCGATGCCCAGCTCGCGCAGCGGCGGCTTGGCCACCTGCCCGCGGCGCATCTTCGGCTGAGCGAAGATCGCCTGGGCATCGGCGAGGCTGACGGTGAGCAGCTGCTCCTCGGCGGAGAGGCTGCGGCTGTCCTTCTTGCCGTCCGGCGTGAGCTTCTGGATGTAGGGACCGAACTTGCCGTTCTGGGCGGTGATCTCGCAGCCGTCGGCCGGGTCGACGCCGACCACCCGGGGCAGCGACAGCAGCTCGAGCGCATCGTCGAGGCTGACCCGCTCGAGGGTCATCGTCTTGAACAGCGACGCCATGCGGGGCTTGATGTCGCTGTCGTCGTCGTAGTCGCCGAGCTGCACGTAGGGGCCGAAGCGGCCGCTCTTGGCGTAGATCGGCAGGCCGGTGGTCGGGTCGTCGCCGAGCACCAGGCCGCCCTTGGGGGCGGCGAGCAGCTCGAGCGCCTTCTCGACGGTGAGCTCGTCCGGTGCCAGCGCGGTGGGGATGCTGGCGGTGTCCTCGCCCCGCAGGAGATAGGGGCTGTTGTCGCGACCCGGCTTGGCCACGATGAGCACGCCGTCGGGATCGAGCCCGATCGGGATGGCGTTGACGGCCGCCGCGTCGATGTCGTCGAGGCGGGACGACACCTTCTCCTTCAGGCCGCCCGCCCGCTGGCCGTTGGCGTCGGCCGGGCCGAAGTAGAACTCCGACAGCCACGGCACGAGCTCCTCGTCGCCGCCGGCGATGTCGTCGAGGTCGTCCTCCATGCGGGCGGTGAAGGCGTAGTCGATGAGGTCGGGGAAGTGCTGCTCGAGCAGGTTGACCACGGCGAACGCCTTGAACGACGGCACCAGCGCGGTGCCCTTCTTCCAGACGTACTCGCGATCCTGGATGACCTTGATGGTGGAGGCGTAGGTCGACGGGCGGCCGACCCCGAGCTCCTCGAGCCGCTTGACCAGGGACGCCTCGGTGAAGCGGGCCGGCGGCTGGGTCTCATGGCCGTGGGCCTCGATCTCGCGGGCCGACAGCGGGTCGCCCTCGGCGAGCGGCGGGAGCTGGCGCTCCTGCTCGTCGGCGTCATCCCCCTCGTCGCGGTCGACGACGTAGGCGAGGCGGAACCCCTGGTGGGTGATGATCGTGCCGCTCGTGGCGAACTCGGCATCGGCCCAGCTGAACGTGTCGGACCCGTTGGCCGACGAGCTGCCGATCGCCACCGCGACCGACGGCGACGGGTTCGCAGCGCCGAGGCGCACGGTCACGGTCTCGCCGGTGGCGTCGGTCATCTGCGAGGCGATGGTGCGCTTCCAGATGAGCTCGTAGACCTTCGCGTCGTTGGCGTTGACCTCCCGGGCGACGTCCTCGGGCGAGCGGAACGAATCGCCGGCCGGGCGGATGGCCTCGTGGGCCTCCTGGGCGTTCTTCACCTTGTTGGCGTAGGTGCGGGGCGCATCGGGCACGAACTGGGCGCCGTAGCGCTCGGTGATCTCCCGCCGAGCCGCCCGCAACGCGGTGTCCGACAACGTGGTGGAGTCGGTGCGCATGTAGGTGATGTAGCCGGCCTCGTAGAGGCTCTGCGCGGAGCGCATGGCCATCGAGGCGGACAGGCGCAGCTTGCGACCGGCCTCCTGCTGGAACGTGGAGGTGATGAACGGCGCCGACGGCCGACGGCGATAGGGCTTGCGCTCGACGCTGCGCACCCCGAAGGCGATGTCGTCGGCGGCCAGGGCCGTGGCCAACGCCGCGGCCCGCGGCTGGTCGAGGGCGACCGCCGCGCCGCGCAGCACGCCGTCGTCACCGAAGTCCTTGCCGCTGGCGAGCTTGGCCCCGTCGAGCTGCACGAGCGAGGCCGAGAAGGTGCGGCCCTCGGCCGCCGAGTCGCTGGCGGTGGCCGCGAACACGCCGTCGAGGTCCCAGTAACCGGCCGACACGAACGCCATGCGCTCGCGTTCGCGGTCGACGACGAGCCGGGTGGCCACGCTCTGGACCCGGCCGACGGTGGTGCCCTGGCCGACCTTCTGACGGGCGGCGCTGGCGAGCGGCCCGTAGCCGTAGATGCGATCGAGGAGCCGGCGGGCCTCCTGGGCATCGACGAGGCGTCGGTCGATGTCTCGGGGGTTGTCCATCGCGTGGCGGATCGCGGCCGGGGTGATCTCGTGGAAGACCATCCGCTTGACCGGCATGGAGGCCGGCGGGTTGAGCACCTCGAGCAGGTGCCACGAGATGGCTTCCCCCTCGCGATCCTCATCAGTGGCGAGATAGAGCTCGGTGGCGTCCTTCATCAGGTTCTTGAGATCGCGGATGCGGTCACGCTTCTCGGGGCTGACGATGTAGAGGGGCTTGAAGTCGTTGTCGACCTCGATCCCGAGGATCTCCCACTGGCGCTTCTGGGACTCGGGGACGTCGGCGGCACGGGCCGGCAGGTCGCGGATGTGGCCGACCGATGCCTCCACCACGACGTCGCCATCGAGCGCGTCGGAGTCGTCGAGGAACCGTTGGATGGTCTTCGCCTTGGCGGGCGACTCGACGATGACAAGGGTGGTGGCCATTGCCGAAAGGTTGAGAGCACCGACGCCGTCCTGTCAAACCTTTCGTTTCCGGAGCCGACGGCCCCTGCCCCGGGGCCTCGCAACCTTCTCCACCATCGGGGGGTTGACATTGCACCACCTGTTAGGCAGACTTACCGCCGTGATGGTGTGCCACTGCGAGGCAGTGAACGACGTTGCGATCCGAGACGAGATCGCCGCCGGGGCCCTCGATCCCGATGCCCTGGCCGACCGCTGCGGCGCCGGTTCTCGGTGCGGTGGCTGCGTCAGCGTCGTCGAGCAGCTGCTCGCCCAGTTCGGCCTGGGTACCGAGCCCGTCGCCGCCTGAACCGAGTCGGGTTACCCTCACACGATGCAAGGTGACCCTGCGATCATCGAGATGCTCAACGAGGTCCTGACCTCTGAGCTCACGGCCATCAACCAGTACTTCATCCACGCCAAGATGTGCGACAACTGGGGCTTCAAGCGCCTCGCCGAGAAGATCCGCGACGAGTCCATCGACGAGATGAAGGACGCCGAGGCGATCATCGAGCGCATCCTCTACCTCGACGGGGTGCCCAACCTGCAGCGCCTGGGCCCGGTCAAGGTCGGCGAGACCGTGCCCGAGCAGTTCGAGCTCGACCTGGCCGTCGAGGTCGCGGCCGTCGAGCGCTACAACCGCGGCATCGCGCTGGCGGTGGCCACCGGCGACAACGGCACCCGCGAGCTGTTCGAGCGCCGACTCGTCGGCGAGGAGCACCACGCCGACTGGCTCGAGAGCCAGATCGAGCTGGTCAGCCAGGTCGGGGTCGAGAACTACCTCGCCACCCAGATCCACGACTGACGCCCTCCGTCGCACGCCCGTGACGACCCCGTCACCGGGAGGTGCCCGATGGTCTGGGAGACTCCTGCCATGACGACGACCGACGACGACGCGACCACGTCCGGCCCCACGTTCGAACGACGCCCCTGGGGCACCTTCACCGTCCTGTCCGACGCGGACGACAGCAAGGTCAAGCGCATGACCGTCGACCCCGGGCAGCGTCTCAGCTACCAGAGCCACGCTCACCGGGCCGAGCACTGGTTCGTGGTCGCCGGCATCGCCACCGTCACCGTCGATGACGTCGATCACCAGGTCGGCCCGGGGCAGTCGATCGACATCCCCCTCCACGCCGCCCATCGGGTCGCCAACCGGGGCACCGACGAGCTGGTGTTCATCGAGGTGCAGCTCGGCGACTACTTCGGCGAGGACGACATCGTCCGCTACTCCGACGACTACGGCCGGGTGCCTGACTGACGCTGCTCAGCCGTCGGGGCGTGGGGCGCGGTAGACCACGAGGCGCACCGCGGTGCCGCTCTCGCCCGAGAGGATCTCGGCTTCGTCGGCCAGCACCCGCATGAGCGGCAGCCCGAGCCCGTGCTCGCGCTGCAGCCGTTCGGGGTCATCGGGCGCCGGCATGGCCTCGAGATCGTCGGGCGAGAAGCCCGTCCCCTGGTCGAGCACCTCCACCTCGATCTGGTCGTCGTCGAGGTTGCAGCGGATCACGATGCGCTCGTTGCGCTCGAGGTCGGCATGCGCCTCGATGGCATTGGTGGTGGCCTCGGAGACCGCGATGCGCAGGGCATCGATGCGCTCGTCGCGGAAGGTCGGCTCGACCGCCGCGGCCGCCGCCACCACCTGGCGGGCCAGTCCCAGGTAGGCGGCCCGGGCCGGGATCTCGAGGCGGACCTCACCCATCGACCACCGCCAGCGCCGCCGCCACGTCGGGGTAGAGCCCGATGATCTCGTCGAGGCGGGTGATCTCGAACAGCGACCGCACCCGAGGCACGGCCCCCGCCACCACGAGGTCGCCACCGTGGGTGCGGGCCCGCTTGAGGGCGCCCACGATCACCCCGAGGCCGACCGAGTCGATGAAGTCGACCCCGGTCAGGTCGATCACGACGTTGGACCGTCCCGACCCGATCAGCCCCACCACCTGCTGGCGCAGGCGCGGCGCGGTGGCCAGCTCGAGCTCGCCGGTGACCGCGACGACGGACCAACCGTCGCATTGGGTCACATCGAGAGCGAACAGCACGCGGCGGAACCTTCCAGGAGCCGGAGCAGATCGAGCCCGACGCTACCGCAGCCATCGGAGCCATCCCGGGCCGGGGTCGAGCCATCCTGTGCCGGAGTCGAGCCACTCGGACTTTCACCCCTGTAGTTACGCGGTCGCAACTCCTACACTGGTCGCCGCTGCAGCCGTGAACGTGTGAGGACAGCCATGGCGATCATCGCCACCTCCGATCTCGACGATCTGATCACGACCCTCGGCCATGACCCGCGGCTCGTCCACCTCGAGCACCTGCCGGCCCGGTCGGCCCGATTCGCCGAGTTGGGCGACCCACTGCACCCCGACCTGCGAGCGAGGCTGCCCGTCGAGCGGTTCTGGAGCCACCAGGCCGAGGCCATCGATCTGGCTCGGGCTGGCCGGTCCGTCGCCATCGCCACCGGAACCGCCTCGGGCAAGTCGCTCTGCTACCAGGTGCCGATCGCCGAGGCCGTCGGCAGCCCGGTCCGGCCCGCCACCTCGCTGCTGATCTTCCCCACCAAGGCGCTGGCCCAGGACCAGCTGCGGGCGATCACCCGCCTCGAGGTGCCGCGACTCGTGGCGGCCACCTACGACGGCGACTCCGGCCCCGAGGAGCGGACCTGGGTCCGAGGCAACGCCAACGTGCTGCTCACCAACCCTGAGATGCTGCACCACGGCATCCTCCCGCACCACGGTCGGTGGGCCACGTTCCTCATGCGCCTGCGCTACGTCGTCATCGACGAGCTGCACATGCTCCGTGGGGTGTTCGGCACGCACGTCGCCCACCTGCTCCGGCGGCTGCGACGGCTGTGCGCCCGCTATGGCTCCGATCCGACGTTCATCTTCTCCTCCGCCACCATCGGTGAGCCCGGTCGCCTGGCCTCCGAGCTGTGCGGCCTCGACGTCGCTGAGATCACCGACGACGGCTCACCGCGGGGCGAGCGCCGGTTCGTGCTCTGGAACCCGGCGGCGCTGCTCGACACCGTCCCCGACCTCAAGGTGGTGTCTACCGACCCCGACCCTGTCCCCGAGCGGGCGACCGATCCAGACCAGGCGACCGAACCCACGAACGGCGAGCGCGAGCGGGCGCCGTCGGCCAACCGGGAGACCGCGGTTCTGGTTGCCGAGCTCATCCGGCGTGGCCATCGCACGATCGCGTTCTGCCGCAGCCGCAAGGGCACCGAGCTGATCGCGGCCGAGGTCCGCCGACGGCTGCCCGTCGAGCTGGCCCGCAAGGTTCGGCCCTACCGCGGCGGGTACCTGGCCGCCGAGCGTCGCGAGATCGAGGGCGAGCTGTTCGGCGGGCACCTCCGTGGCGTCATCGCCACCACCGCACTCGAGCTCGGCATCGATGTCGGGGGGCTCGACGCCTGTGTGCTCAACGGCTTCCCCGGCACCATCTCGTCGATGTGGCAGCAGGCCGGCCGGGCCGGACGCGAGGCCCAGGAGTCGATCGTCGTGCTCGTGGCCGGCGACGACCAGCTCGACCAGTGGTACATGGCCCATCCCGACCAGGTCTTCACCCGCCCACCCGAGCCGGCGGTGATCAACCCGGCCAACCCCTACGTGCTGCACGCCCACCTCGCCTGCGCCGCCCACGAACAGCCGCTGGGCCACGCCGACGAGCAGTGGTGGCCCGGCACCCTCGACGAGGGCGTGCGGGCCCTCGCCCTCGACGACCGGCTCAAGATCCGTGACCGCGGCCGGGGCTCGGTGCGGGTGCCGCTGGCGGTGTGGGCCGGTCGGGGCTGGCCCACCCACGGGGTCGGCCTGCGCAGCGGCTCGAACGACGAGGTCCGCATCGCCCTGCCCGACGGCACCCTGATCGGCACCGTCGACCGGGGTCGGGCGTGCTCGCTGGTGCACCCCGGTGCGGTCTACCTGCACCAGGGGCAGTCCTATCGGGTCGGCGAGCTCGATCTCGACGACGGTGCCGCCATCGTCGAGCCGTTCGACGGCGGCCAGTGGACCCAGCCCCGCACCGAGACCGACATCACCATCCTCGGCGGTGAGGCCCGGCGACCGGTCGGGCGCAGCGACCTGGCCGTCGGCTCGGTGCGCGTGGTCTCGCGCGTCGTGGGCTACAAGCGCTTCGACTCCTTCACCGGCGAGCTGCTCGGCACCGAGGAGCTCCACCTCCCTCCGGGTGAGCTCACCACGCGCGCCTTCTGGTACACGATCGACTGGGACCTGCTCGACGATGCCGGCATCGATCCGGGAGCCGTGCCCGGCACCCTGCACGCGGTCGAGCACGCGGCCATCGGGCTGCTCCCGCTGTTCACCATCTGCGACCGCTGGGACGTCGGCGGCGTGTCGACCCCGCTCCAGGCCGAGACCGGCCTGCCCACCATCGTCATCTACGACGGCTACCCCGGCGGCGCCGGCATCGCCGAGCTCGGCTACGCCAGCGCCGACCGCCATCTGCAGGCCACCCTCGAGGTCATCGCCGCGTGCCGCTGCGCCGACGGCTGCCCGTCGTGCGTGCAGTCGCCCAAGTGCGGCAACGGCAACGAGCCGCTCGACAAGCACGGGGCCGTCGCCCTGCTGCAGGCCCTGCTCGCCGACGCACCGACCCCCTGAGGTCGCAGGCCCCTGCGGTCACCGAGGGGCTGGCTCCGACCCCGAGTCACTCGCGTTGCATCACCGCCATCGCCGAGAGGTCGACGTCGGGCACGAGCGGGCCGACGAGCGGTAGGTCGGTATGGCTGCGGTAGCGCACGCGCACCTCGACCGTGTCGTCGACGTGCCCGTCGGGGTCGAGGAGGACCTCGAGTCGGGTCGGGTCGAGGGGACCTGCCCGTGCGGCCGCCCGCTCGACGGCCGCGTGGTCCGAGGGAGCAACGACCGCCGCCGCCCGGGCGCCCTCGCGGGCTGCGCTCGACACCAGCAGCTGGTCGCGGATGACCAGGCCCACCTGCACCACGAGCAGCAGCAGGAGCGTGACGAGGGGGAGCGCGAGGGCCAGCTCGACCGTGGACTGACCGCCATCGCCGGTGCCGTACCCCGCGCCCCTCCCCCGCCGGGTCACGTCACCGAGCCGATCACGTGGGACAGCACGGCGTCGAAGAGCCGGCCGACCGCGCCGGACTTGGACGCCCAGGTGATCAGCAGCGCGGCGATGGCGACCGCGCCCAGGAGGACGAGGGCGTACTCCGCCGTGGTCTGTCCGACGTCACCTCGGAATCGGGGCGCGGCGCGTGCCGTGGGATCGTGCCGCCGATCGGGCTCGAGGTGGTGGGCGGTCGACGCCGCGAGGACCTGCAGGTGCACGAGCAGTCGGAGCATGGGCGTTCCCTTTCGCTGGATGGTCGAGGACGCGGGAGCGTCGAGCGGTTTGCCGTCGCCGAGGGCGCGATTCACCGCGGCAGGTGGGGCATGGCCGCGAGCAGGAGGGGCGCCACGGCGAGCAGGACGAAGGCCGGTAGCACGCAGAGCACCAGGGGGAACAGGAGCTGCACCGGGAGCCGACGAGCTGCCTCCTCGGCGTGGCGCCGGCGCAGCATGCGACCCTCGATCGAGAGCCGCTCGAGGTTCGGGACCAAGGGGTCCCCGTAGCGCTCGGCCGCCGCCAGCGCCGCGCCGAGCGGGCGCACCGGCTCGCCACTGCCGGCGAAGCGATCGAGGGCGTCCGCCAGGCGCTCGCCGACCGCGACCCGCGCCGGCACCTCGGTGAGGGCGGCACCCAGGACGCCACGCGACCGGGCCGCGACCGCAGCGACCGCGAGGTGCACGGTGAGCCCCGCCGCGGTGGCCAGCCGGAAGAGCTCGATGAGGTCAGGCACCTCGCTGACCAACTGGTCGACCTCCCGCTGATGCGCCGATCGGGCTCGAGCCCACCCCGCCGTCCACACGATCGCCGACACCACGACCCCTGCGAACGGCGACCGCACGGCGACCACCGCCCCTGCCTGCACGGCCTGGACCAGCCGGCGATCGAGGTTCACGTCTGGCGGCCGGCCGAGGAGCGCCCGACCGCGTCGGGCCCCGCGCAAGAGCGCGCGATCGGCGCATCGCAGCCACGTCATCACCCGGCGTCGATGCCCGTCGGACCGGCCACCGGGTCGGCCTACGGTTCGCGTCGATCGACCCCCGCGTCGATCAGCGGCGCGACGGTCGCGGAGCTCACGCACCCGGGCCGCAGGTGCCGGCCCGGGAGCTGCGGCGACCAGGACGCCTGCCGCAGCCGCGATCACGGCCACCGGTGGGGCGACGATCACGACACCCTCCGCACCATGAGGGCCATCCACCAGGCGCCGGCGGCGTCGAGAGCGACGCCGGCGGCCAGGCAGGCGAACCCGGTCGGCGAGCCGAAGAGCACCCTCGGCAGGCGGGCATCGGCGGCCGAGGCCAACGCGAGGAACACGACCGGGCCGACGACCATGACGGTCGCGCTCGCCCGGGCCTGGGACGAGAGCGCCCGGATCTCACGGCCGAGCGCGGCCCGATCACGAAGGCCGGCCGCCGCCGCGTCGAGCGACCGAGCCGGCAGCCCACCCACCTCGGCTCCGAGGACGAGGGCCGTTCCCGCCAGGACGCGAGCGTCGCTCGAACGGGCCGAGGACCACCGCTCGAGCGCGTTGACGACTGGTGCGCCGGCCTGAACCGACTGCACCACGGTGGCGAGGTCACGGGTGGCGTCGTCGGCCGGGAGCTCGTCGAGGGCCTCCTGCATCGCCCCGGTGAGTGACGACCCGGCCCGCAACGACCGGGCGATCGTCTCGAGGAGCGCGGCGTGGGCGACGTCGTCGGACCGGCCCGAGCGGTTGCGCAGGAAGGTGGCGAGCTCCGAGGCATGAACCCGCGCCCCCCACATCGATGACTCCGCCGGCGGAGCCGCCGGGGTGCGCAGCGATCGACGGCGGCGCCGGGCCCGGACCGTCTGGACGACCTCGTAGCCCGCGCCGCCGAGCACGCCGATCAGGAGAGCAAGGTCGGCAGCCAGAGCGACCGGCACGAACCACACCACGCTCATGACCCGACCCACTCGGCGAGCGGCTCGCCGGCCGAGGCGAACCGGGCCGGCCGGTGCGGCAGGTCACCGAGGCGACCCTCGTGGACGAGCGAGCGGGCGTCGAGGCGGCCGAAGCGGTCCACCCGACCGACCTCGGCCACGTCGACCACCCGCCGCCCCGACCCCGTGCGGGCGATGTGCACCACGAGGTCGACTGCACCGGCGATCTGCTCGCGCACCACGGCGTGGGGCAGGTCGACGTCACCCATCAGCACCAACGTCTCGAGCCGGCGGAGGGCCTCGACCGGGCCGTTGGCGTGGCAGGTCGACAGCGAGCCCTCGTGCCCGGTGTTCATCGCCTGCAGCATGTCGAGCGCTTCACCCGATCGGACCTCGCCGACGACGATGCGATCGGGACGCATGCGCAGCGCAGCGCGGACGAGATCGCGGATGCGCACCTCGCCGTGGCCTTCGCCGTTGGCCGGCCGGGCCTCGAGCCTCACCACGTGGTCCCCGGGGAGCCGGAGCTCGGCGGCGTCCTCGATGGTGATGACCCGTTCCCCGCCGGGGATGCCCGCCGCCAGCGCGTTGAGCAGCGTGGTCTTCCCGGCGCCGGCGCCACCGCACACGATGACGTTGGCCCGAGCCCGAACGACCCAGGCCAGCAGAGCCGCCACTCCCGGCGAGGCCACCTCGTCGAGGCGCACCGGTCGGGAGCCGAAGCGGCGGATGGTGAGGCACGGACCGTCGACGGCCAGCGGGCGGACCACGGCATGCACCCGCGACCCGTCGGGCAGTCGGGCGTCGACCACCGGGCGCGATCGGTCGGCGTGCAACCCCAGCGGGGCGACGACCCGCTCGACGAGGTGCGACACGACCGACTCGCAGAGCATGAGATCGGTGGCCGCCAGCGCGCCGTCGCGATCGACCCACACCCGGCCGCCTGGGTTGACCATGACGTCGGTGACCAGCGGGTCGGCGAGGAGCGGTTCGAGCGGCCCGAGGCCGAGGGCCCGGGCCAGCACCGCCGACGTGATCGATCGGACAGCAGCCTCGTCGAGCAGCGGCGAGTCGAGCCGGACCAACCGGTCGACCTGACCCGCCGCCTCTTCGCGATCGACCGACCCGAGTGCCGCGCCGCCCCGGACCACGCGCTCGTGGATCCGGTCGACCAGCGAACCCATCTCGTCGGGAACCCCGCGCATCACGCGGCCCGACCCAGGGCCCGGGCGAGCGTTCGGGGCAGCCGCCCGACGAGCAGCCCGGCATCGACGGCTCGGGCCACCGCCGGGTCGACCTCCACCTCGGCGACCACCGGCGCCTCGACGA
>Ga0302321_100002585_pt1 | contig 15529 bp, 12 predicted proteins | sample Fen_T0_1_FD_202505 | JGI IMG/M metagenome (GOLD analysis project Ga0302321, IMG submission 202505) | Peat permafrost microbial communities from Stordalen Mire near Abisko, Sweden - Fen_T0_1 | ecosystem: Environmental > Terrestrial > Soil > Wetlands > Permafrost | place: Sweden: Abisko...
GCGCGATGCCGCGCTCCTGTCAAAGCCTGCCGTCGATGCCTTCGAGCGCCACATCCTGGTCAAGCGCAACCTCGCAGCCGTACTCACACGCACGCTCGAGCCCGCACGCGTCGGGAGCGCCGCCATTGTCATCGGCACCGCTACCGATCCGTACCAGCCGGCGGAGCGGCGCTTCGCTGTCACCCGCAGCGTGCTCGAAGCGCTCCTGCCGTTTCACCGGCTTCATCTCGGCATCATCACCAAGTCGCCGCTCATCACCCGTGACATCCCGCTGTTGCGCGAGATCTCGGCGAAGCACCGGCTCAAGATCCATATCTCGCTCGCCACATGCGATGGCGCACTCCTTCGTCGGCTCGAGCCTCGCACGCCAATGCCACACGCGCGCATCCGCGCACTCGCACAGCTGACCGCCGCAGGGCTCGATGCCGGGGTGCTGGTGGCCCCGATCGTTCCCCTGCTTACCGATTCCCGTGCCGGGTTGGGAAGGCTCTTCGCCGCTGCGCGCACGGCGAATGCGGCGCGCGTCAACGGCGGCGTCTTGCGCCTCGGCCCGACCGCGCGGAAGAAGTTCCTCGCCCAGATCGCAGCGGAGTTTCCCGAACTGCTGCCGCGCTATGAGAAGCACTTCTCCCACTCGAGCAGCGCCGAGCCGGCGTACCGGAAGGCGTTATCGCGCCGACTGCATCGGTTGCAGGAAGAGTTCGGATTTCCGGTGGGTGGCATGACCAGCGACGTTGACGCCATCAAGGGCACCGATGCGGAAGCCGACGAGCAGATGGCGCTGTTGATCTAGCGGTTGGCTCCTCACGTCATCAAGTCATCAAGTCATCAAGTCTTCAAGTCCACGTCAATACCACCTTCCCGAACGTCGCACTGCTCTGCATGAGTTCGTGTGCCCGGGCAAGCTCCGCCATTGGCAATACCGTATCGACAACCGGTCGAAGCTTGGCGTCGGCGCCCGACAGCGAAATGGCGAAGGCGGGCAGAACCTCCTGCACGAATTCCCGCACCAGAATCGCTCGCTCCACCTGGCCGCGCGACCGCATCACCGTACCGATGATCTCGAGCCGCTGCCGCAGCACCACGCCAAGGTCTACCTCGCCGCGACCGCCAAGCAGGTGCCCGATCAGCACGAGACGCCCGCGCGGCAGAAGCGCCGTCAGGTTCTCCTTGAGCAACGGGCCGCCCAGGCAATCGATCACCGCATGCACCGGCGCAGACAGCTGGGTGGTGAATGACCCAAGGCTCGTATCGATTGCCTCGTCCAGCCCCAGCGCCATCAGCCGGTCCAGTTTTGCCGCGGTGCGCGAGGTACCCACCGTGCGGGCACCGAGCAATCGCGCAAGTTGTACGGCGGCGGTACCCACCCCGCTGCCGACTGCATGAATGAGCACGCGATCGCCGCGGGAGATCCGCGCCCGGTGCACCAGCGCATCCCACGCGGTGAGGAACGCCTCTGGAATGGCCGCCGCCTCTGCATACGACAGCGCGCGCGGAATCGGCATCGCCTCATCCTCGCGCACCACCAGCGCATCCGCCTGCGCGCCTCCACCTACCAGGCCCATGACACGATCGCCGGTATTCCAGCGCGAGGCGCCCGGGCCAAGGAGCTCGACAGTACCGGCGTACTCGAGTCCCGGAATCTGTGAAGGCCAGCCTGATGGGGCGGGATAGTGCCCTTGTCGCTGCAGCAGGTCAGCCCGGTTGAGTCCCGCGGCGTGTACCCGCACGCGGATCTCGTGCGGCCCCGGAGCGGGCAGCGGCACCTCGCGGATTTCGATGACCTCGGTGCCACCTGCACCGTTGTACCATGCTGCGCGCATTTGCACTAATCACCGTGATGCGTTGATGGGCCCCTCGGGGTATGGGGATTGCAGCCCTGCAACGAAAGCGGCAATTCCCCTCACCAAGGTCATGCACAATGCGCCGAGGACCCCGCCCGCTCAGCGTGCTGCTGACAACTGGACTTCTCCTGGTGGCGGCCTGCTCCTCCTCCTCGGAGAACCAGGCGCCACCGGTCGCGCTCAATCTCGCGCTGGAGCCCGTCGCCACCACCTTCAACTTTCCGATCCTCGCCACGGCCCCCGTGGGCGACGCCCGACTGTTCGTGGTCGAGAAGGGCGGCGTGGTGAAGCTCGTGAAGAATGGCGCCGTCCTGGCCGCACCATTCCTCGATATCGGCGGGCTCGTGTCGAACGGCGGCGAGCAGGGCCTGCTCGGCCTCGCCTTCGATCCGCAATACGGCGCGAACGGGCGCTTCTTCGTAAGCTACACCAACCTTGCGGGCGACAATGTCCTCGCGTCCTACCAGGTGTCCGGCAATGCCGACGTGGCGGACGCGGCCAGCGGCGTCATCCGCCTGACGGTGGGACAGCCGCAGGACAACCACAACGGCGGCCACATCGCCTTCGGCCCCGATGGCTACCTCTACATGGGCATCGGCGACGGTGGCGGTGGTGGTGACGTCGATGGGCATGGGCAGAACCGCAACGACTTGCTGGGCTCGATGCTGCGCCTCGACGTCAGCGGCGCGACCGGATACGCCGTGCCCGCCAGCAATCCCCTGGTCGGGGTGGCGGGCACCAGGAGCGAGCTGTGGAACTGGGGCCTGCGCAATCCGTGGCGCTTCAGCTTCGACCGATCCACCGGCGACGTGTACATCGGTGACGTGGGCCAGGGTGAACGGGAGGAGATCGACGTGGCGACCGCGGCCTCTGGCGGCGGAAAGGGCGTGAACTACGGCTGGAACATCATGGAAGGAACACAGTGCTACAACGCGAGCAGCTGTGACAGGACGGGCCTCACGCTTCCGGTCCTCGACTACACACACAGTGACGGCTGCTCGGTCACCGGCGGGTACGTCTACCGGGGCACGGCAATTCCCGACCTGGCCGGTACCTACTTCTATGGCGACTACTGCGGTGGATGGGTTCGCAGCTTCCGGTACACCGGTGGCCAGGTCACCGAAGGGGGATCATGGAGCACGCTCGCGCCCGGCGGCGGCATTCCGAGCTTCGGCGAGGATGGCGCTGGTGAACTCTACGTGCTCACCGCCGCAGGCGGCGTCTACCGCATCGTCGCGCACTGAACCGGGGCGGCACTGCCGGTGACACGCGAGGAGCTCGAGCGCCTCGCCGCCGGCATACCGCCGCTCATTCGTTTCGGCACATCCTCCTGGACCTATCCGGGCTGGAAGGGACTCGTGTACCACCACGAGTATGGCAGCAAGGGAACGGCCGCGCCGATGCTCGCCGAGTACAGCCGCTTTCCGCTCTTCCGCACCGTCGGGATCGATTCGAGCTTCTACGGTCCGCCCACCGACGCCGTCCTCGACAGCTACGCCGCCAGTCTCCCGCCCGATTTTCCCTGTGTCAGCAAGGTGTGGCAGGAAATCACGGTGCACACCTGGGCCAAGGTGCAGAGCAAGACCAGGGCAGGCGAGGTCAATCCGCATTTCCTCGATGCAGCACTCTTCCTGGAGTCGGTCTACGAACCGTACCGGGCCCACTTCGCCAGTCACACCGGACCATTCGTCTTCGAGTTCCAGGCGATCCAGTCGCTGGGGCGAGGCGGCGTGGCGGCCAGCGAGTTCGTCGAGCGCCTGGATCGATTTTTCGGGGAGTTGCCGGCCGGCGGGCCGTGGGCGGTTGAGATCCGGAACCCGGAATACCTCACCCCGGCGTACTTCGCGGTGCTGCGCGAGCACGGTGTCGCGCACGTGTTCAATTCATGGACGCGGATGCCGTCGATCGGCGAGCAGCTCGCACTGGCCGACTCGGTGACCGGGCCATTCCTCATCTGTCGCGCATTGCTGCGCCCCGGAAGGCTCTATGCCGATGCCGTCGAGGCCTTCTCACCCTATGACCGGATCAGGGACGAGCAACCGGCGCTTCGCGCCGACCTCGTGTCACTGGTGCGCACGGCGCTTGCCCTGCGGCTCCCGGCCTATGTCATCGCGAATAACCGTGCGGAGGGAAGTGCGCCACTTACCATCATCGCCGTGGCCAGGATGCTGATCGACCACGCCAACAGGAGATAGCCGCTACGACTCCAGCAGCACGCCAAGCTCGCGCTCGAGCCCGGCTGTCGCCGCGATCCGCGCGATCGTTTCTCCCACCTTGTTGTTGGGCGTGGAGGCACCGGCGGTAATGCCGATCCGCAGGGAATCACCCAGCCAGCCCGCCGTCTCGACCTCCAGCTTCTGCCCCACCGGCTGGTGCCGGATCGTCCCGTTGGCGGGGTCCACGCAGTTGGCATCCTCGATGTGATATGCCCGCACGCCCTGCGATTCGACGAGGGCGGCGAGGTGCGTCGTGTTGCTCGAGTTGTACCCTCCCACCACCACCATCACGTCCAGTGGCTCCCGCAGCAGCGTCACCACCGCGTCCTGCCGCTCCTGCGTGGCGGAGCAGATCGTGTCGAAGGTGCGGAAATGGTCGGCGATGGCGGCAGCACCGTACCGCCGCTCCATGCTGCGCCGGAACTCCTCCGCGATCGCCAGCGACTCGCCCGAGAGCATGGTAGTCTGGTTCGCGATTCCCACCCGCTCGAGGTCCCGGGTGAAGTCGAACCCCGGCGAGTGGCGCTGCTCGAACCGGCGCGACAGCAGTTCCGCGTCGCCGCCCTTCTCGATGTAGTCGCAGACAACCCGCGCCTCCTCCATGTTGAACACCACCAGGTAGCGGCCGCCGGGATATTTCATGACCTGGCTTGCCGTTGCCTTCGTCTCCTCGTGGTAGTGCTTGCCATGGATCACCGCCGTGAAGGCGTCGCGCGCGTAGCCTTCCACCCGCTTCCACACGTTGAGCACCGAGCCGCAGGTCGTGTCCACCATGACGCAGCCGATGCCGCGCAGGCGCTCGAAGTCCCGGATCGTGACGCCGAACGCCGGCATGATGACCACGTCGTCCGGCAGCACCGGAGAGAAGTCGAACTCGCCGTCCTCGCCATGATGCAGGAACTCGATGCCCATCTGCTCGAGCTTCCGGTTCACGTGCGGATTGTGGATGATCTCGCCCACGAGCAGGAGCCGGCGGTCGGGGAACTTGTGGCGGGTTTCGTAGGCGTAGTCCACCGCGCGGTCGACCCCATAGCAGAAACCGAACTCGCGGGCCAGCCGGAAGGTGAGGGGCCCCACGTCGAGCACGTACTCCCGGGCCCGGAGCAGGTCCACGAGGCCGCTGTGGTAGTCCGCGCTCCGTTGCTCCTCGATCGCGCCCTTGAGGCCGAAACCCTTCCGGTAGTAGGTGCTGTTCATCGAGCTAAGTTACACCGGAATCGGCCGGCACAGGCGACGCCGGCGCCGGCGGGGTGAAGGATTCACAGCGGACACTGTCCGGCTCCACCGGCACCGCCGCAAAGTCGCCGATGAGCGTCACCAGGCCGAGCGATGGTCGCGAGAGCCAGGCCACGAAGCGCCCACCAACCCGCCCTTCCCCCACCGATGTGAGCGCCACCGCCCCGGAATCGGCGCTCAAGGCAAAGAGGTTGTCGCCCACCGTCACGCGCAGCGCGATCGAGGCGCCCGGCGAGGGCCTCGCCGTAGTGTCTGCCACGGCGAATCGCCCCGGTCCCAGCTTCACCGTGCGCACCAGGATACCCACACCGGTATCGCCCCTCAGCCCCAGCAGCGTGAGCCGGCCACGCGCTTCGCACCAGGTCCCCCTGACCGGCAGCGACAGCGTGCCATGATGCAGGGTGGTGTCGATGCTTGCCCACCGCGCGTGCAGCGCCCCGTCGCCATGGGTCCGGCATCCAGCAGCGAGCACAGCAACCGTCACCCACGCCAGGCAACGGTGCCGGGTCATCGCACCGCCGTCAGGATGACGTCGAACCGGAGCGCCGAATTGCCCGGCGTGTCGCGCTGCGTGAATGCGCGGCTCAGGTCGAAGCGGATGATGCCCGAACGGAAGAGCTTGCTGTAGATCGACAGTCCGATGCCGCCGCCCACCAGCGGGGGGCCGCCGAAGTAGTCAGAGGCGTCCCCTGCCCAGCCCGCGTCGACGAACAGCACCGGCCGCACGGGGCCGGCGAACGGGGTGACGTCCGCCTGTGCCGCCCAGAACGCCGCCCCGCGCTGCGTACCGTAGGTGTAGCCGCGTACGGTGTTGATGCCGCCACCCCGGAACTCCATCTGCGGCAGTACCGGGCTCGTGGCCACACCACTCTTGATGCGCAGCGTGGCGCCGGCCGAGTGACCCACGCTCAGGCGAAGATCACCCCAGGCCCGGCCCGTGACTGTCCCGGCCCCGCCCAGCACATCCGCCGTGAGCGTCCATCCAACCGGTCCACCCTGGTGCAGGGCCACCGACCCGCCGGCGAAGGTGCCCTCCGTCACCGGCGCGTTCGGGGGCATGTCGCCCGACCCGCCGAGAAAGTCGTTCACGCCGGAACCGGTCTCCGTCACCACCGTCCCCTGCCACTCCACCTTGGTGCCCACGCGGAGGTCCAGGCGATCGCTCAACGGCACGCTGAGGTTGGCGGCCCCACCACCGGCCAGCATGTAGTCGGCGTTGTCGTGTGCGGTGAAGATCGCGTTGAACGAGTTCACCAGGTTGCGACCCGGCGAGATGGGATCCTGGTCCACGATGTCGTAGTAGCCATCGACGGTCAGCTTCCAGCCGGGCCCGTTGCGCACCACGCCGAGCCGGCCGTTGACCAGCTGGTTGCTGAAGCCATACCGCACGGTGCCGTAGAGGTTGGTGAAGTTCCACCACGGCAGCGTCACCCCGATGCCCGCGCCCAGCGAGTAACCCTGTACCCGGTTGAACCCGAATGCATCGGACGTTCGCTGATAGGTGAAGCGCACCGGCTTCTCACCCGTGAGGTCCGACGGCAGGTGCTGCGCCATCCGCGAAAGGTCAGCCTCGACTTCACGCTGCTGGGCCGCGGCATCCGGGTTCGGCGCCAGAGTGAGGCTGTCGCCCCATCCGCTGAACAGGGCCAGCGAGTCGGCGGGTGCGCGATGGATCTCGAAGCGTCCGCCCGTCCACGCCGCCGCATAGTCGCGTGCCCAGAGACTGTCCGGCACGTCGCCATTGCGCCGCGCACGGCGGAGGGTGTCCTGACGCATCTTCACCAGCGCCCTGAGGCTGTCCTTCGACAGCGTGGAATCGGGCAGCGGAAGGGAGAAGACCGGCTGGCGCCCGGTGTTGATTTCATAATCACGGAATGTCGTGACCGCCTCGAACGGGATGACCAGGTCGCCGGCAAACGGGATGCTCACGCGGCCCGAGAGCACCTGTCGGTACGGCATCCAGTAGCGGCCTTCCTGCAGCGAGTACTCGAGGTCGGCATCGAGCGTCAGCAACCGGCTCACCAGCTTGTTGGCACGCCGCGAGCTCGACGAATCCTTCTTCGTCTCACCCTCCGGGGCCACCCACTGGGATGTTCCCACATAGCGGAAGGAGAAGCGCACCGTCTCCGCCGTCTCGGCGTCGAGCCAGAGCCTCCCCACCACGAGCGACTGACCGTCCCGGGCCGGCGTGACGTCCACCGCCAGCAGCATCACCCGGCGTCCGCTGGGCAGCGTCACCTGCAGGCTGTCCACGAGGTCATAGCGATACCACTGCGGCCCGCTGGGGGCGAGCGGGTGCAGGGGCGCGATCGCGGGAAAATCATCGCTGAAGAGTCGGATCGAGTCGGTAAGCCCGCGGGCCACGAACCAGGGCCGGTCCCAGACGCTGCGCAACTGAAGTTCCTGGTTGGTCGACTCGGCCCGGCGTCCAACGATGTCCACGCGGAGGTTGTTCGGCGCCGCCCACAACACCCGCGCCTCCTGTTCCTCAACCGCTGCCGGCATGCTGCGCCCCCAGCGACGCCGGCCCATCGACACCGTCAGCCGGTATCGCAGGCTCGCCGCGTAGTCGGTGACGAGGGAATCCTGCACGCGCTGGCGCACGATGGCGCGCTCGACCAGCGCCTGGGTAGCGGCGCTGGCGAACGGGGTAATGGTGTCTCGTGATGTCGGGGAAAGAACTGACGCAGCGACTAGCGTGGCGAGGAATGCGCCCATTTGGTCCGGCCGTCCCGGTGAAGCCCGTATGCCTTGAGACGGCGCCAGAGTGTCGTGCGGCTGATGCCGAGATGCCGGGCGGTGTCCGCCAGCTTCCAGCTATTCGCGTCCAGCATCTTGACGATAGCCTCCTTCTCGCGCTCCGCCAACGTCGCCGGCCCGGCCACCCCCGGAATGAACATCGCCTCACCCAGTTCGAGTTGCCCGATGCGGAGCGGCCGGAGCCGCCCACCGATGGCTGAGAGCTGCGGCAGCAGGTCGCGGGCATCTGCACTCAAGTCGAAGGACCGCAACGCCTCCCGCGCCTGCTGGTTGGCATACATCACACGACCCTGCGCATCGAAGACGATCACGCCTTCGCTGAAGCCGTCGAGGAGCGCCCGGGCCAGCGGAGAAAAGACTGATGGCTGGCCGCTGGTGGTGGTGGATCCTTCAGTCATATATGCAGATACGCGACAAGGGAACCAAAGGTTTCATTCCGAGACGGTCAAGCTCATTGTCCGGCATCTATTGGTCAAGGACGCCTCAGACATGGGGGGAGACACTACTCGCCGACCGGCACTTCATCGGGCATTTGCCGCTGCTGCCGTCGTTCCGCCACGATCACGGTCGCCAGGCCGGCGAAGATGGCACCGGCCGCCGCCAAGGCCCGCGCGGTGATCGACTCCCCACGAAGCAGCAGGGGCGCCACCGCGGCGGTGAGCAGCGGCTGCAGGTAGATGAAGATGGCCACCATGTTCGATGACGCGCGACGGAGGGCCCAGATGTTGAGCAGGTACGTGAAGATCGTTGGTCCCACCACGATGTAGCCCACCCAGCCCCACACCGGCGCACGCACGCTGCCAAGATCGAAGCCCTTCATTGCCATGAGCCCGAGCGGAAGCACGCCCACAATCGCAAAGAGCATCACATACGTGCTGACCGTGATCGAGTCGTACCGGGCCATCATTGGCTTGGCCAGGAGGAAATAGGCCGAGTAGCAGAGCATGCCGATGACGATCAGCAGGTTGCCCAGCGCCACGTCCGGCGCGAGCGAGATGCGATCGGGGCCGATGAGGTACACCGTTCCCAGGGCGGCGAGCGCGATGCCGGCAAACTTCCATGCCGACGCCGGCTCGCGGCCCAGCAGCACCGACCCGAACACCGTGAACACCGGCACGGTGGTGACGAGGATGGTCGCGTTGATGGCGGTGGTGTGCTTGAGTCCGAAGAGGAAGAGCGACTGGTTCGCGGCGACCCCGACCAGGCCCAGGACTGCCAGCTCGAGGAGGTCGCGCCGGTTGGTCACCCACGGTCCGCCACGCAGCGCATTGACGATCAGGAGCACGGCGGCGGCGCCCAGCACCCGTACCGTCACCAGGAGTCCCGCGGGGAACTCCGGCAGCACGTACCGGCCGGCAATCGCGAGGCTCGCAAACAGGACCTGCACGAGGATCAGCGTCAGCGGTACTGCAGGCGACATCAGCGACGCTTTCGCCAGTGCTGGCTGTCGCGGCCGCCCCGCAAGCCCTTGCCGGCCTTGCCACCCCGCGGGCCGCCACCGCTGCCCCCGCGGCGGCCCCGGTTCGGGTCCCTTCCCTCACCGTCGTCGCCATTCCGGTGGAGCGCGCGCATGGCCTCGGCCACCGTGGTACCGAGCGCCGGTGCCTGCCGCGCGCGCACGATGGCGAATCGGATCGGTCGGTCGAGCGCTGGGAGGTCGCGATCCTGGAACCGGCGTGCCTGGCCTTCGCGCAGGTGCAAGCGCACCACGCCCACGCCCTCTTCCATCTCGTAATGCAGTGGCGCCGCGTCGCCATGCAGTCGCACTGACGTCGGCAACGCAGCCAGCGCGCGGCGAGTCTCCTCAGGCACGAGCGCCTCCGGGTCGAGCGCGACCCGTTGGCGCAGGAAGCCATCCCAGCTCTTCACCTGTTCGAGTTGCGACCGAAGGATCGCACGAATCGCCGACGGCGCGATGGTACCGAGTGTGCCCCCGCTCCGGCGCCACATCTCATCGAGGTCCCCCACCGCGCGCCGGATCCGCCCCTGGTCGGGATGCGGGCTCTCCCCCTCGATCAGCGCGGATACGAGTGCATCCCGCGCCGGCTCCACCAGGGCGGGCGGCACGTTGCCCTCGATCTCCTCGACCACCGTCTCCAGGTGAAAGCCGAAGTAGTCCAGCCGCCGGTGGGTGGCGAGGTGCTGGTGCTTCCGCGGGCCGGTGACGCTCACCTGCGGCTTGCCCCACGTCGCGAACTCTTTCACCACGTCGTACGGGATGGTCGTGCCCTCGATACCGGCTCGGGGCGTGCCGAACCGGTCGGCGAAGAACCGGAGGTTCCCGGTCACCGCGCCCCAACTGCCGGCGACGGAGGTCTTCGAGATGCGCGCCTCCTGTCCGTCGGCAGTGCGCTCATCGATGACGAGGTCGAACGGCATCACCCGCGCAAGGAGCTCGATCCACTTGCGCCGGATCTCCTTGGACGCGTACGGCATGGTCCGCGGCAGCGGCTGCTCCAGCGCCCGGTAGACCGAGGCCGTGCCGAGCGCCGTGTCCTCGATCGACTTCACGAGCACGCCACGGCGCTCTGCCCACGCGGCCAGTTCTTCCTCCACGAACAGGTGCCGGGGCAGCCCGTATACCTCACCGATACTGCCGCACTGGTTCACCGCCTCGGCGAAGAGGTTGTAGGCGGTGAGGTGGTCGCTGCCGTTTACCAGCGCGCCATGCAGTTCCCGCTCTTCTCGCGTCATGCGATGGAGCGAGTCGATGTTCGCGCACACCGCGACCATCGGCGTGAGTTCAGGATCGGCATGCACCAGCAGCTCGGCCCAGGGACGATCCACCGGCATCGCCTCCACCTCGTGGCCGTATCGGGTCAGCCGGCCGTTCTCCACCAGTCCGCGCGAGGTCAGCCGCTCCATGGCGCGCCGATACGCCGTCCGGTCGAGTGGCTGCGGCAGGTCAAGGTCACCGGCATCCACGCCCAGTGCCGCACAGGTGATGGCCACCCGCTCGGCGTCACCGGCCAGCTGGAACTCCGGCGGCGTGGGACGAAGTTCCTCGAAGACGAGCTTCCGGTCGCTGAGGATCGTGACCTCACCGTTCGGCACGCGCCCATGTACCCGGCCGGCCATCTGCAGGATCTCGTTGGCGCCGAGGTAGAGGCGATGGAGCACGTTCCGGCCGCGATCCACCTTGTTCGCATAGCGGGCGTCGAGGATCACCACCGTATCGAGGCCGCGCACGTTGAGCGCCGACTGCCCTGCCGCGGTCATCGCGAGGAGGAATGGCCGCTCCACCTCGCCCTCGAGGAACGGCCGGACGACGCGGATCGGCTCCCCGCCATGGTAGAAGGCGGCCGTCAGCTTCGGCCACTGGCTCCCAATGTCCGAGGCGAGGTGCTCCACCTCCGCGCGCGTGGGCACGAACACCGCCACGCCGCGCCGGTCGCGGATGAGCCGCTTCACGTACTTCTCCGTGAAGAATTCCTGCGTCGTCTGGGGAACCACCTCCACCTTGGCGCGCAGGGCCGGGTCGAACGCCTGCGTCACGAGCACGTTGCTCGACTGGAGGTAGCGGGAGTAGTAAGCCGGGTCCACGGTGGCGCTGAGCCAGATGAAGCGGCACTTCGCCCGCTTGCCGAGCGCGAGGCACAACTCCAGCTCGGCCGAGGTCTGGTGGATCTCGTCCACGACCAGCGTGTCGCGCCCGGTGATGAAGTCGTCCTGGAACCAGCGGCGGGCAATACCGGTGGTGACGATGACGACGTTCCAGGACGGCGTCTCCGGCGTGGCCTCGCGCTCCCGGTTCACCACGCCGACGCGGAGTGGTTCCTGGAGGATTGCCTCCGCGATGGGGCGGATGCCGAGCGTCTTGCCGACGCCGGTTCCCGCCACGATGCCGAAGCCCTGTCCACCCGAGGCCCACGCCCGAAGTTCAGCGCCATGCTCCCGTTCGAGCAGGGTGTCCAGGTGGAGACCGAGCGCCAGCTCGATCGTTTCGCACGCCGCGCGCGTGGGCGCGATCACGATGACCCGGCCGTGCGGATGCGCGGCGTGGCGGAAGGCTTCGGGATCTGGTGGAAGATGATGATCGCGGGCGGGATGCATGGCGGAGAATGAACGCCGCCGGTGAACAAAAGGTCAATTGACCGATTCGGGACAGGCGGGGTATGCTGTCAGGTCGAGATGATCACGCCTCCGGTCCCTGCCGAGATTGACCCGCCGCTGCGGGTCGCGATGCCGCCCTACACGGCGCTCACGCTCGTGCCCGGCGTGCTGCCCCTCGGAAGCATTTTCATCCTGGACGTCGACAAGGACGCCAGCGCCATCCGTGGGGTGAGCAGCACGCTGCGCAGCGCGCCATGGGCGCCGCTGCTCGTGGTCACGCGGGCGTCTGCGAGCGACCCCGAAGTACTTCGGGAACTCGATGGCGTACCCGGCACACCCGCGTTCCTCGTCCGGCGACCGGAGGATGGCCTGGCACTCCCATCGCTGGCGCAGCACGCCGTGTGCAGCCGGCGCCCGGCCGATCCCGAGCAGGTGGCGTCCTATGTGGCGGCGCGGCTCCGGAGGCCGTCCATCGCCATGCCGATGACCATCGCGATGTCCGCGCCGACGCGCGGCCTCGCGCGGGTGGCGTTCGGCGTGCGCTGGCTCGCCGGCCGCCTCAACTCGCTCGGCGATCTCGATGCCGCGGCATGGCGGGACGTGTTCCACCTCGCCACCGGCGCCGGCAACCTGCGGATGACCAGTGCACAGGCGGCCGAGCGGATGGGACTCGACTTGTGGACTCTCCGGCGGCGGCTCCAGGAGCTGGCGGGGGTGACGTCGGATCAGTATCGGGAGTATGCCGGCTGGGAGTGGTTCGTGGAGGCAGTGCTGCGGACGCACTGCGGTGTGTCGCTCAAGGATGGGGAAAGCCAAGCGCCCCCACCGGGGAGGCAGGGGCACTTGAAGAGAGGAGACTGACCCGGATCAGGATGATCCAGCACCGGGGAGGTGCAGGGAAGGCCAGTCGACCCTTTTTTCCAGAATTGTGATCTGCGTCGTGTTGACCGCGGCAATCAGCTACTTCTCGTAGTACCGCCCAACCTCACAATCGTTTGCGTATTCAGAGGGACAACGGACGCCTTGAATGGCCAGCGTCGTGCCACGTCGTAACACAATGATTGGAAGTCAGTTAGGCAGATCAACCATCGAGAAGTCGTCCGGGAGGGAGGACAAGCGAGGACAACTTCCGGCACTCGGGGATCACACGGAGGTCGTCCCCGGTCAGCTTCCCGGATCCCGGCTTGACACCCTCATGTGTGGGTTCCATACTAAGCACCCTCGAAGAGCTACCCGCTGAGGCGGGACCGCCCCCGGCCGATCATCAGGCCGTCAGCTGCTCCCCGGTATTGTGGCAACCTCGAAGTTGAAGGCAGTTCCCCGGTTCCCTGGGCTCGACCAACCGTAAACGGAGGCTCTCCATGGCTGCGGATTTTTTCATCGGCGAATCGCTGGTCGGTGATGGCAACGAGATCGCGCATATCGATCTCATCATCGGCTCCAAGAGCGGACACGCTGGTGCGGCCTTCACCCAGGCCCTGTCGCGCAATTCCGATGGCTTTACCACACTCCTCGCGGTTGTGACGCCGAACCTGGCGTGCAAGCCGGACACGCTGCTCTTCAACAAGGTCACCATCAAGGGCGCCAAGCAGGCCGTCCAGATGTTTGGCCCGGCGCAGGCCGCCGTGGCCCGCGCGGTCATGGACAGCGTTGCCGATGGCACTATCCCGAAGGACAAGGCCAACGACTACGTCGTGCTCGTGGGTGTGTTCATCCACTGGCAGGCGGCAGACGACAAGAAGATCTACGACTTCAACTACAAGGCGACGAAGGAGTCCATCTCCCGCGCGCTGAAGGGCCAGCCGACGCTGGATGACGTGCTTGCCAAGTACAAGGCGGCCCGCCACCCGTTCGCGAGCGGCGCCGAAGGCTGAGCCTAGCAGGTCACCAGTCTTCGCACCGGGGGGCGGCCCAGAGTCTCGGGACGCCCCCCGGTTGCTTAGCCTCCCACGACTGACGACTCACGACTGACGACTCAATGAAGAAGCTCCTCCTCCAGCTCGACAGCTCCCGTCTTCCCAGCGTCTTCGACCAGGTGGTTGGGTACGACGCCGGTGCCGATGCCATCATGAGTTACGGCAACGTGGTCGAGACCGACGTCCGGGACCTGATCCACGGCTGCATCTTCACGCGCGGGTCAAAGGACCTGAAGAACACCGCGGTATGGATCGGCGGGAACAACATGACGGCCGGCGAGCAGCTCCTCGCCATGGCGGTGGACGCCATGTTCAAGCCGCTGACCGTTTCCGTGATGCTCGACTCGAACGGCTCCAACACCACGGCGGTGGCTGCGGTGGCGAAGATCGAGCAGGCCCTGGGCGACCTGCGCGGCAAGAAGGCCGTCATCCTCGCCGGCACCGGACCCGTGGGCCAGCGCTCGGCTGGCCTGCTCGCCCGCAGCGGCGTGAAGGTGATCATCACCTCGCGCAAGCCGGAGCAGGGCGACAAGGCGCGTCAGTTCATCAGTGCCCGCTTCAACGTCGCCGTCGAGGCCACCACCATGACGGACGCGGCGGCACTCTCGCAGGTGCTCGAGGGCACCGATATCCTGCTCAACTCGGGTCCGGCTGGCGTGCAGATGGTGCCGAAGTCGGCATGGCTCAAGCACGACACGCTCAAGATCGCGGTCGACCTGAATGCGGCCCCTCCCCTTGGTATCGAGGGAATCGAGGTGTCGGATGCCGGCGTGCTTCGCGACGGGATCCGGTGCTTCGGCGCCTTCGGGATTGGCAACTTCAAGACGAAGCTGCACAAGGCCTGCGTGGCGCGGCTGTTCACGAAGAACGACCTCGTTCTCGATGCCGAGGCGATTGCCGACGTGGCCCGAGAGATGTTGTCCGAGCCGAGGGACTAGGCACATGCCGCGGGTCGTCGGTATCGACCCGGGCACGGTCTCGATCGACGTGTGCGGCCTGTCGGGAGGCCAGCTGGTCATCGATCGGTCATGGCCGACAGCGGAAGCCCTCGCCGATCCGGCGGGGTTCGCAGCAGCGCTGTCGGTCCATGGTATCCCTGACCTCGTGGCAGGCCTGTCAGGCTATGGCCTGCCCCTCTGCCGGGCCGCCGAGACGAGTGATCACAACCTCCGGCTCGCGTTCCTTGCCCGGAAGGGCGAGCAGGGCGGCATCGGGGGGCTGAGGCTGCTGGCCCGGTGGCTTGCTGACGCCGGGCTCCCTCTGGTCATGCTCCCCGGTGTCATTCACCTCGACACCGTCCCCGAGTATCGCAAGATCAATCGCATCGACCTGGGCACCTCCGACAAGCTGTGCGCTGCTGCGCTCGGTATCTACGACCAGGCGCAACGCCTCGGCGCTCACGCGCGGGACACCACGTTCGTGCTGCTCGAACTCGGCGGCGCCTTCACCGCGGCGATCGCCGTACAGCGCGGACAGGTGGTTGACGGCATCGGTGGAAGCAGCG
>Ga0302321_100002588_pt1 | contig 15518 bp, 17 predicted proteins | sample Fen_T0_1_FD_202505 | JGI IMG/M metagenome (GOLD analysis project Ga0302321, IMG submission 202505) | Peat permafrost microbial communities from Stordalen Mire near Abisko, Sweden - Fen_T0_1 | ecosystem: Environmental > Terrestrial > Soil > Wetlands > Permafrost | place: Sweden: Abisko...
GATCTGGGGCGAGAAATAGGGGGCATCGACGGCGACCTCCTCGAGCTGCACGACGCGAGGCGCGAGCCGCACCTCCAGCTCCACCGGCTTGCCGCTGCCCACCAGCACGTCGGAAAGAATGACCGGGTCGAACCCGATCGCCGTGGCCCGCACCCGCCACGCGCCGACCGGCACGCTGTCCAAGAGATAGCGGCCGCCGTCCGTGGTGACGGCGGTGCGGCCGGTGCCCATGACCTCGATTCTTGCTTCAGGGATGCCGGCGTTGTTGGTGCCGCTCAGCACGCGACCGACAATAGTGCCGACAGGGCGACGGGATTCCTGTTGCGCGCTGAGGGGCGCAGCGAGGAACAGGACGATTCCGATGATGGCGAGGCGATTGGACATGCATCGCACCATACCCGGCACCATCACGTTCGTTCCGCGCTATGACCGCAGGGTACCAGCCTCGCGCGCCAGCAGCGCCTCCTTCCGCTCCAGCCCCCACCGGTATCCCCCCATCCCACCGTCCCCGCGAATCACCCGATGACACGGCACCAGCACCGCCACGTTGTTCGTCGCACAGGCCCGCGCCACTGCCCGCGCTGATCCCGCCCGTCCGATCGATTTCGCGACTTCTCCATACGTACGGGTCTGCCCCGCCGGAATCTGCGCCAGTGCAGCCCACACGAGACGCTGAAAGTCAGTTCCGCTCACGTCGAATGTGGGCAACTCGCCGACGCCCTTGTCGAGAGCGTCACGCACCTGTCGCGCTTCTGCGAATGGTGTGACCACCTTGCGCCGGCCGGCGCGCGGAAACTCCTCTGCCAGCTGGCGCTCGAGCAAAGCATCCGTCCTCCCGGGATACACCGCGCAGATACCACGATCAGTGCGTGCCACCAGCAGTCGGCCGAGCGACGAGTTGACCAGGGTGTAGTGAATGTCCATTCCCGCGCCTCCCCTGCGATAGGTCCCCGGGGTCATGCCCAGCGTGCGCGTCGAAGCGGCATAGGCCCGGCTGCTTGAGTTGAAGCCTGCGTCGTACGTGGCGCGGCTCACTTGCTGCCCGCCACGCAGTGATTTCCGCATCCGCTCGCCGCGAACACGCTCCGCATAGACTCGTGGGCTCATCCCCTGTGCCCGCGTGAAGGTGCGCTGCAGGTGCGCCGGACTGACCGACAGTTCCGCCGCCAGCCGGGCGAGCGGAACATTGCTCCCGCCGGCGGCATCGATGATGGCGAGTGCGCGTTCCGCGAGTGGCGCCTCGTTGCGTTCCGGCCGGCAGCGCCGGCATGCGCGGAACCCGCCCTGTTCGGCGTCTCGCGGTGCCGCGAAGAACTTGACCCGGTCGCGTCGCGGTCTTCGTGACGGACAGCTCGGCCGGCAGTATATGCCGGTGGACTGCACCGCGTAGACGAAACGGCCGTCAGAACGGGCATCCCGGGTTTCCACTGCCCGCCAGGCCGCACGGGGATCAAGGGCGCGTTGCATGGTGCACACGTTAGCGCCGTCCGCCGGGCCCGGCTACCCGAATCGTGTGGTCAAAACCAGGGCGTGAAGACTTGAGGACGTGAGGACGTGAGGGAACTACCTTCTGTGATGACCGTCACTCCCGTCGTTCAAGCCGCCTGGCTCATCGAGCACCTGAATGATCCCGGCGTCCGCGTGCTCGACGCATCCTGGTATCTCGCCGCCGCGAACCGTGATCCGCGCCGAGAGTTCCGGGAGGGACATATCCCGGGCGCGCAGCTCTTCAGCATTGACGACGCGAGCGATCCTTCGTCGACGCTGCCGCACACCCTCCCGCCCGCGGCACGGTTCGCCGACGTCGTGTCGCGACTCGGGATTTCCAGCGCCGATCATGTCGTCGTCTACGATGCGTCGGGCACCAACTTCAGCGCGCCGCGTGCCTGGTGGATGTTCCGGGCCTTTGGACATGACGCCGTATCGCTGCTCGACGGCGGGCTCAATGCGTGGAAGGCGGCGGGCGGCGCGACCGAGCCCGGCGGTTCGGCTGCGCCTGCACGCGGTGCGTTCGTCGCGGTCCTTCGTCCCGAAATGATGCGAAGTGCGGCCCAGGTGCTCGAGGCACAGCAGACGGGAACTGCGCAACTCGTGGACATGCGCTCGCGCGGCAGGTTCGAGGGTACGGAGCCCGAGCCGCGCCCCGGCCTTCGCGGTGGCCACATTCCCGGCAGCAGGAATCTGCCGTATGCGAACCTGGTCGATGACCGTGGCTTGCTGCGCTCACCTGCGGAGTTGCGCGCAATCGTCGAGCGCGCCGGCATCGACGCGACGCAGCCGCTGATCGCCTCGTGCGGATCGGGCGTCACCGCATGCAGCCTGCTTCTCGCGCTGCATGTGCTCGGCGTCACGGACACTGCGCTCTATGATGGTTCGTGGACTGAATGGGGTCAGCGCAACGACCTGCCAGTGGAAACCGGGCCACCCCGCTGACGCGGGCGATCCGCGACGGGGCATGCGATTCGCCCCCGAGTGCGAGAGGTTGCAGCAGGGCAAGTGACTGACACGCAGGCAGATGTGTGCAAGGTATCCCTCTTGCACAGTCTGCCTGTCTTGTCTTTCATCTTCTCTTCCGCATGAGGGCGCATCATGTCACGTACTTCTCCGACCCTCGCTGGCCTGGTACTTCTCGCAACGCTTGCTGCGTGCAGCAGCGACAGCGCCGGTGGCGGCCTCACCTCCTTGACCGTGGCGAAGACTCCGACAAACAGTGGTGATGCCCAGAACGGCATGGCCGGCGCGGCGCTCGCGAGCCCGCTGCGCGTGGTCGTTACCGATGGCGGTACGCTGGCGTCGGGCGTGACGGTCACCTGGGCAACGACTGGCGGCGGTACGCTCCTGCCCAGCGGAACGACGGATGCGAGCGGCATCGCTTCGGCGAACTGGACCCTCGGTGCCGGTGGCGGCGCGCAGACCGCCACCGCCTCCGTGGCAGGAGCCTCCGGCTCCCCCCTCACGTTCAGCGCCACCTCACCGACCGTTCCGACCATTACGGTTGGCCCCGGCGGGGCGGCCCAGTTCTCCCCTGCGTCTATTACGATCAATGCTGGCCAGACGGTGCGGTTCGTCTGGGCCAGTGGCGCCACGAACCACAATGTGAGTCCGGACACCGGCAACCCATCAGCGCTGCCGGCAAGCCCGGGTCTTCCCGGCGTCAAGGATGCCCCATTTGAGTATGATGCGACGTTCCCGACCGCCGGCACGTTCAAGTTCTTCTGCACGGTACACGGTGGAAATCCCTCGAACGGCACCGTCACAGGCATGTCCGGCACGGTCACGGTCAACTAGCGCGCCTGCGCTCGCATCGATGAAATACTGCCTTCCGCTGCTGGCGGTGCTGGGTGCCGCGCCGCTCGCAGCGCAGGGTGCGTGTGTCGCGGTACCGGGCTCGCCCGAGGCGCAGACGATGGGCACCAAGTCCGTGGCCATCGCGTTCAGTCCTACGCGTGGCCCCGGCCACACCACGGCGGGGCGCGTGGAACTCGGTCTGGGCATACTGACCGTGCCCCAGGTGGACCAGGACGCGCTGGCGCCAACCACCTGCGGTTCCGGCGAATCGCTCTCGAACACCAACCAGCTCGTCGTGGCTGCACAACCAAGCATTCGTGTCGGGCTCGGCAAGGGCTTCGCCGCCGTCGCGGGGTGGATTCCGCCGATACCGGTGTCGGGAGTCTCCGCCAACATCATCGGACTTGGCGCAGACTGGTCATCCCAGCCCATGGGCGGCGTCCTGATCGCCAACCTGAGCGTCAACGCCTCGTTCGGCAGCGTGCATGGTTCGTTCACCTGCGACGAGCAGGACGTGCTCAATCCCGCCAACTCCTGCTACCAGGGCACGCCATCGCATGACTCGTTCAATCCGGCGGTGTACGGCGCCGACCTGACTCTTGGTGCGTTCCTCAACAAGGGCACGGTGCGGCCCTACATCGGCGGCGGGTATACCCGCCTCATGCCGACGTTCCAGGTCAACTTCACCAACCGGGATGGGATCGTCGATGACAACCGGGTGGAGGCGACCCTGAACGCTGCGGCGATATTCGGCGGCCTCACCTGGGAGCTGGCGCGACGGTGGTCGGTAACGGGCCAGTTCTACACACTCGTCACCTACGGCAGCAGCGTCAGCCTCACCATCCGCGCGGCGCTCGGGAAGCTCGGCAATTGAGGCGCGCCGCCGGTGTCGGTTTCCTGTTCTTCGCCCTGAGTGGCGCCACGACCGCCATCGCCGCACAACAGGGCGTACCCAACGGCACCGTCACAACCGGTACGCTCAGCTTCGACGGCAGCGCTACCGCCGGTGACTTCACCGGCGTGACGCACACCGTCAGCGGTTCCATGACCGGAGGACCGTCGCTCGCCGATGTGCGTGGTTTCGTCGAGGCGCCGGTGCACACCCTTGTCACCGGCAACGGCAAGCGCGACAAGGACCTCAACAAGTCGATGGAGTCGGATGAGTTTCCGGCGATTCGCTTCGAGTTGAAAACGGTGAACGTCACGACGAACCGCGGCGACTCCACCGATGCGGTGCTTGGCGGGGACTTCATGATTCACGGCGTGACGCAGGCGGTGGAATTGCCCGCGGTGGTGGTGCGCCACCACGACGCGATCACCGTCGAGTCGAGCTTCCCCCTCGACCTCAAGGATTACCAGATCGGCGGCCTCAGCAAGTTCCTCGGCGTCCTCAAGATGAACGAGCACATCACGGTCCACATCCACGTCACCTTCGGCGTCATGGCACCCTGAACTCTGCCGCGCGTGCCTCCATTTCGAGGGGATGTCGCGCGTAACCGTGCTCGAGCCACATCGAGGCGTAGGTGCCCGTCATTCCCAGCCAGCCCCGCTCGCGAAACTGCCATACGTGCGCAAGCTCGTGGGCGAGGAGTGTCGTCGGGTGTTGCGCCAAGGGGCCGCGTACATAGATCGACCGACCCAGCGTGATCGCCACGAACCCCGGCAGCAATGGCAGGCGGCACTCCTCAGCCACCTGCACGAGAGTCAAGTCGAGCCCCGGTACCACCCCTTCCAGATCCTTTCGCTCACGCTCCGAGAGCGGTCGCAGCTTGTGGCCATTGATCACCCGCGCCAGCACGGCGATCGCGCCCGCCACCACCGGCCCCGCAACGCCACCGATCGCCCTGCTAAGCACCAGTGCATCTCCCGTTCACCGTTCACCGTTTACCGCTTACGCAGTTCCCGCTCACCACTTCCGCCGTCGCAGTTCCTCCTCACGCAGTTTCGGATCCGCATCACGCAGTTCATTCAGGAACCTCAGCATCTCACTCGTCCTCTCGAACACCTTGACGTCGGGCTGCAGCAGTGCAAGGTGTCGCGGCGCGTCCTTCAGGTCGAGATGCGGCCGCCGCCCCCGGAGATGAAAGGCCTGTCGCGGCGCACCCACTCGAATGCGAAATGCATCGAGCTCGCCCAGGTCGTTGGTGGTCGAGAGCACATGCGACCACCCCGGCGCGATCGCGTTCACCCGGTCCATCACGATCACCGGGACACCTGCGCCGCGAGGAAGTCTACCGCCTGGCGCACCACCTCCGGGTCGCGCATGATGGCCCGGTGCCCGAGTCCACTCGTCAGGACGAAGGTGCCATGAGGCGCTGACGCCGCGATGTCGCGCCCGTTTTCGGGCGGCACGTCCTCGTCGCCCTCATCGTGAATGACGAGCAGCGGAGTGGGCAGCGCGCCGGCAGCGGGGAGCAGGTTGAGGTCGCTCCAGGTAATGCCGAAGCGATGCTCGAGGTCGCGCTGCAGCCGGTCACTCACTTGAGGGGGAATCGCGAGGTGGCGCACGAACCGGTGCCAGAACACCACCGCATCGGACGGCGCCGAGATCAGTACGGCGGGAACCGGCGGCACCAGGCGGCTCATGGCGAAGAGGGCCGCTGCCCCGCCGAGTGAATGGCCGATGAAGGCACTCACCGGACCGACCGCCGCGCTGACGGCGGTGAGTGCGGAAGCGAACTGGGGCAGGGAGGCGCTGTTGCCACCGGTGCGCCCGTGACCCGGCCCGTCGAACGCCACGGCGCGGAACCCATGCTGCTGCAGCTGGGGCACGAACAGCCGGAAGCGCCCCGCGCGGCTGCCCCAGCCGTGCATGAGCAACACGACCGGCCCACTCCCCCAGCTCCAGCAGGCCAGGTCCTGCCCATCAACATTGACGCTGAATGCTTCACCCGTCTCGAGGAAGGCTTCTTCGTGCGAGCGCAGCGGATGCTGCGGTGGGCGGGTGAACAATCGCTCGGCGAATCGGGCCGCGGGCCCGGGGGCCAGCGGTCCCAGGAGCTGGAAGCCAAGGCGAAGCCCCACGATCCGGGCATCGACACGACTCAACGGATTCGCCCTCGGAGACTGGTCGGTGGACCGCCCGGTCACCCCGCGACGGGTCCGAGCAGCAGTACCACGGCTACGATGACGATGACCGCAACGACATCCATGACGAGACCGGCCCGCAGCATCTGCCGCGCGCTGACCCGGCCGGACCCATAGGCAATCGCATTCGGGGGTGTCGCGATCGGGAGCGCGAACCCGACTGATGCCGCGAGCGCCGCCACCGCCATGACGCGGATGGCGGGCAGCTCGGCACCCGACGCGAGACCTGCCGCGATCGGCATCGCCATCGCGGCGACCGCCGTGTTGGATGCGAGCTCGCTAAGCAGGACGGTGCCGGTGGCGACCACCAGGAGCACGATGAACGGCGATGCCCCCTGGAGCCCCGTCGCCTGCTCGCCGAACCACTGCGTGAGCCCCGTCAGTTCCGTCGCGGCAGCGAGCGCCAGTCCGCCACCGAACAGCAGCAGCACCTCCCACGGGATCCCCTTCGCCTCGTGCCAGCTGAGCAGCCGGCGGCGCGCGCCCGTCACGTCCTTCGCCGGAATGAGGAACAGGGCGAGGGCGCCGGTCAGTCCGATTGCCGCATCGCTGAGGCCCGGCGCGAGCGACGTGAGGCCGGGAATTGACAGGCTGCCCAGCTGCTTCGGTTCGCGAAGGATCCACGCGACGGCCGTGAGCCCGAACACCACGATGGTCGCGCGTTCACCACCCTTGAACTTGCCCAGGCGCGCGCGACGCTCGGCCACCGCATGTTCCGCCGCCTCGCCCAGCGCTGCATCGCTTGGGAAGAGGACGTATGTGAGCAGCGCCCAGCAGGCCGGTACCAGCACGATGACGCAGGGCACGCCGATGAGCAGGTAGCGCGCGAAATCCACCGGCTGCCCGAGCAGCTCCTTGGCGGCGGCGGCAAAGATCAGGTTGGGCGGGGTGCCGATCAGGGTGCCCATACCGCCGATCGATGCGGCGTACGCGAGGCCGAGGAAGAGTGAGGTGCGGATGCGGTCGGCGGGGGCGCCCTCGCCGAACAACTGCCCCAGCGCCATCGCGATGGGATACATCATCGCCGCGGTGGCGGTGTTGGAGATCCACATCGAGAGGAAGGCGGTGGCCACCATCAGCGCCAGTACGATGCGTCGACCATTTCGCCCCGCCGCCGCGACGATTCGCAGCGCGAGGCGGAGGTGGGCGCCCCAGAACTCGAGTGCGGCGGCGAGCAGGAAGCCGGCGAGGAAGAGGAAGATCATCTCGCTGGCGTACGGCGCGGTGATATCCCGCATCGTCACGACGCCAAAGAGGGGGAGGACAATGATCGGCAGCAGGGAGGTGACCGCGAGGGGTACGGGTTCGGTGAGCCACCAGGTCAGCATCCACGCGCCGACCCCCAGCACCTCCCGCTGATCAGGGCCCAGAGCCGCAGGACCTACCCGCACGCACGCCAGGTAAGCGAGGGGTCCCGCGACGGCCGCGATGGCCCTACCTTGTCGGCTCGTCACGTCGTCGACTTCTCCTCAAGGGCTGTCATGATCCCGTTCGAAACCTACAAGGTCCTGCACATTCTGGGTGTACTGCTGGCCTTTGCCACGCTCGGCGGCCTGGCACTCACCGTCGCCAATGGCGCCACGAAGTCCACCTCATCCGTCCGCAAGCTTATTGGCATTACCCACGGCGCTGCCACCTTCATCATCCTGCTCGGCGGCTTCGGCGCACTGGCGCGGCTGGGCGTGGCGCACGGAAACCTGCCGGGCTGGGTTCTCGTCAAGCTTGCCTGCTGGGTAATGCTCGCGGCGCTCGTGGCCATTCCGTATCGCAAGCCCGAGTTCGCGCGCGCCATTTTCTGGTTCCTGCCCGTGCTCGGTGGCGTTGCCATCGTCATGGCGATCTACAAGCCGTTCTGACCGAGGTTTCTCCCGTGCTCCAGGTGCTCCTCGCCACAGCCGCCCTTGCCGGCGCCTTCTCGACGGCGCCGGTCGCTGAGGATACCGCGACGTTCAACATCGACAAGGGCCATTCCGAGCTCACGTTCCGCATCCGCCACATCATGAGCCGGGTGAGCGGCACCTTCACCGACTGGAAGGGAACGATCACCGGCAATCCAGCGGCCTGGAGCGGCGGTTCAACCGAAATCATCATCCAGACCACGAGTATCGATACGCGCCTCGAGAGGCGGGACACGCACCTCCGCTCGGCCGACTTCTTCGATGCGGCGAACCATCCCGAGATCACCTTCAAGAGCACAAGTGTCGTGGTGGCCGGCAACGCGGTGACGCTGACGGGTGACCTGACGATCCGGGGTGTCACCAAGCCGGTGACGCTGAGCGGCGAATACCTGGGAACGACCGGCGAAGGCGCGAAACAGCGGGTCGGCTTTCACGTCAGCGGGAAGATCAACCGCATGGACTTCGGCGTGGCCTGGAACAAGGTGCTCGAGACGGGCGGTGTCATGCTGGGTGATGATGTGGACCTCGACATCTCCGTCGAGGCGGTGCGCGCCACCTAGCGGCGCTTGAGCGGCACCGTTGAAATGCCGCCGCCCATCACGATCGGCAGCATCTGCGAGCGATAGCCGGGCGCCACGATCGTCACGTACTGCACCCGGCACTCCGCCATCAGGTTCAGGTCGAAGTGGAGCTCGAAGTCGCCGTTCGCGTCGGCAAAGGTCGCGTAGCCCTGCCCCACCATCTGCAGGTGGGCGTTCGACAGCGGCTGTCCGGTCTCCTGCTGCACCACTCGTCCCTTCACCACACCGTCCGGCGTTTGCCCGGTTGAATCCTTCGGGATCTCCGGGCACTTGTTGTCCGGAATGTTCGCATTCTCGAACGGGCGGATTGCCACCGGTCCGGCGTCGGCCACGACGCCACCCTTCTTCCTCCCGAATATCCGTCGTGCTTCCACCTCCATCGAGGCGTTGAGCGCATCCTCCTTGTTCACCGGTGCCGGCGGTGTGTTGTCGGTCGCCGGCGGTGCGGTGGGGTCGCCCACCGGATCCGGGGTGCGAGGCTGGTCCGGCTCCACGGTACCCTGGGTACGAGGTGCCTCCGGGGGCGCGTTGGGCTCCGGCTCCGGCTGCTTGTTGATTACCTGCGGCTGCGGTGACTGCAGCGGTGGGGCCGGTGGTGGCTCCACTGGTCTCGGCGGCGGCTGCTTCGGCGGTGGCACATACACCATCGCCACCTCGCGCGTCGCCGCCGAATCTGCCTTCGGCTTCGCGGCCTCCTGCTCCGCCAGCTTCTTCGACAGGAGGAGCACGATCAGGATGAGCACCGCGTGCAACAGCGCGCTGACCGACAGGGCGAGCGGATTCCGCTCTGGTGTCGGAAGCTGTCCCTCGAACTCTGGCTTGGGGTGCGGTCGGGCCATCAGGATGTCAGGAGCCTACCGATGCGCAACGGCGGTATCGAGCGCGGGTGACCTGCGGCCGGAGGCACTCGGCGCGGTCTCGGCCGCGGCACACGCGGTCAGCAGCACGGCGCTGAGCCATACCAGGTCGGCCAGCAAGAGGTGAACGAGTTGCATCCAGATGGGCGCCAGCAGGAGAAGGTTGAGGATGCCGGCCATCAGTTGAACTACCACGAGGCCGGCGGCGCAGCGCCCCACAACGGACGTGGCAGGAGACGTCGCTTGCAGTGTTCCGCGCACGGAGAACGTCAGCAGGGTCATGCCGGTAGCAATTGCAAGAATCGGGTGCAGCACCCGCAGGCGCACCAGGAGGTGGGCCGTGGGTGACGTGTCCTGTCGTATCCCCTCCGCCAGGGACCCGGCCGGGAAGAGCGTATCGCCCAGGGCAGTGATGGCCCCGCTGATCCCCACCAGCAGCAACGCCGCCAGCACACCGCCAAGTGGTGCCAGCCGGCGCCATTCAATCGGCTGCCGGGGCATCGGCCGCCCCGAGCCCCACCAGGCGGTCAGCGTCATGGCGGCCAGCAGGAGAAACGTATTGACCAGGTGCACACCGAGATATACGGCGCGAGCCGTGGAATCGTTGTCAGCCACCAGCCTGAGCAGCACGATCCCGGCCCCAACGAGGGCCTCGGTCACCATGAAGAAGAGGCTGGTCCAGGCGGCGCGGCGCACGAGGTGGCCGGACGGAAAGTCCCGCCGGGCCAGGATGACCAACCCCACCACGAGAAGCAGTGCCATGCCGCTCGTTGCCCGGTGTGCGAGCTCGATCATGGTCTCCGCCGCCGGATCGCGCGGGAGCACGGTGCCGTTGCACAGCGGCCAATGGGCACCACAGCCCGCACCCGAACCGCTGGCACGCACGTAGGCGCCCCACACGATTACGGCGAAGCTGAAGGCGACCACCCCCCACGCGTAGGGGGCAAAGCGGGGCCGGGACATAGCACGAAAAGATAGCCCCCGCGGCAGGGCGGGGGCTATCGTATTGGCAGGAATTGACTTAGGCGGCAGCGCGGCGCTGTCTCCGGTCGGCGATGGTCTCGGCGTAGTCGTCGAGCAGCTGGTCGTAGATCGCGTCCCAGCGGCGGCTCATCGCCGTCTGTCGCGCTCCTTCGCCGATCTGCCGCCGCAGTGCCGGCTCGGCGATGGCTCGCGCGAGCTGTTCCGTGAATGCGCCGACATCGTTCGGCGGGGCCATCAGTGCGTTCACGCCCTGCACGCCGTAGTCGCTCGGACCGCCGGCGTTGACGCAGACCGGCGCCGTTCCCGAGGCCATCGCCTCCAGCAGCACATTGCCGAAGGTCTCCGTACCCGAGGGAAACGCGAAAACGTCCGACGAGGCATACGCCGTGGCGAGCTCGATGCCATGCAGGTAGCCGAGCAGGTGGATTCCGGGAATCTGCCGGGCGCGAATGTTGTCCACGAGCAGCCCGTCGCCCACCAGCACGAGCTGTGCGTTCCCACGCATCGGGGCAAGCCGCTGCCAGGCGTCGAGGAGGATGTTGAGGTTCTTCTCCGGGGCGATGCGCCCCACGAAGGTCACCAGCGTGTCGGTGGGACCGATGCCGAACCGGGCCCGCCAGGCATCTGAGTGAAACCGCGGATGGAACTCTTCCGAGTTGACTCCGCGCGTCCAGATGCCGGTGTGGTGTACGCCGCGTGCGTGGAGGTGCGCCTCGTGCACCCGCGTGGGGCACAGCACCTTGTGCGCGTGGCGATAGAACCAGCGCAGGTAGGTCCACCCGGGGCGCACCGCCGCCACGAGCCACCTGCCGTACGGCCGGGCATACGCTTCGTAGTCGGTGTGCGAGCTCGCGATGATCGGAAGGCCCAGCGCCCGTGATGCGCGGAGTCCGGGGAAGCCCATGGCGAACTCGGTGGCGAGGTGCACCACCTGCGGCTGGAACTCGCGCATGTCGGCGATGAGGTCGGGCACCCGCGGGGAGGCCCACTGCACGTCGGGCGCCAGGAAGAATGGTCGCCCCGGCGAGCGATGCACCTCGGGCCGTTCAACCGCCCCGGGCGGCAACTCATACTGCGGGGAGTACACCCGGACCACGTGTCCCCTGGCATAGAGCGCATCAACCAGCCGGCGCAGCGTCAGCGCGACGCCGCTCACCATGGGCCAGTAGATCTCGGAATAGATCGCGATGCGCATGGGGGAAAGTTACCTACGACAGGCGGATACCGCCTGTTGCCTTGGTGAGCTTTTCGGCTGCGGCCGCCAGCGTGTTGGCCGACGAGGAAATCTCTTCCGTGGACGCGTTGAGCTGCTCGGCAGCGGCTGCAATCTCTTCTGCTGCCGCAGCGTAGTCTTCAGTCCCGGCGGATACCTCCTTCATGCGCCCGGCGATCTGCTCGATCAGCCCGCGAACCTGGTCTGCCGAGGTCGAGATGCCCCGTGTCCACTTGTCGTTGGCATCGGCATCGTTGGCGACGGTGAGCAGGCCTTCCGCCGCGGCGTGCGCCGCGTCGCGCGCCGCCATGCCGCCCCGCCCGAGGCGCAGCAATCGCTCGCGAGCGGTCTGCACCCGTTCGAGCACCATCTGCACCGTATCGCTGGTGCTGGTGGCGGCCTGCGCCGCCTGGGCCGCGAGCTTTCGCACTTCCTCGGCGACGACGCTGAACCCCTTGCCCTCGTCGCCGGCACGCGCGGCCTCGATCGAGGCGTTGAGTGCCAGCATGTGAGTCTGCTTTGCGATCGCCTTGGTCTGGGTGACGAACTTGCTGATCTCGCTCGAGGCGAGCGCCAGGGCATCAGCCTCGGCCGATCCCTTGTCCACTTCTTCGGCGAGCCGCGCAAGCTCCGCGGTGCTCGTATCCAGCCGGTCGCGGTGGGAGCGCGCCGCCACTGCGAGCGCGGCGTTTCGTGTCGCTGCCTCACCGGCCCCGCTGGCAAGCACCTTGGCGATCTCGAGGATCTTGCTGGCGTCGTCGGCCGCCGCGCGGACGATGATGGCCTGTTGCGCCGCGCGCTCGGTCAGGTCGCCCGTCGTGCCCGCCACTTCCTGCGTGGACGCCGTCATTTCCTGAGTGGAGGCAGCGATTTCCTGCGCCATCGCCGCCGCCTCGGCGGCGGTGCCGTGAATCGTCTCCACGAGGACACGGAGCTGGCGAACCATCGCGTAGATGCTGACGGTCAGCATGTCCTTGCCGTCGCTGCGCGATTCCGATTCGCTGATGGAGCGGAGGTCGCCCTGTGACACCCGCTGGGCAATTGCCGCCGCGCGGCCCGCCGGCTTGAGCACGTCGTTGATGAAGCGGCGCAGGAGGAGCCAGGTGACGATGATGGCGCCGCCCCCCACAATCAGCAGGCCCGTCACCAGTGCCCGGGGGTTGAGGGTCACCCCGACCGCGCGCAACAGGAGGAAGGTCGCGACCAGGTGCAGCGCCACGACGATCCCGGCGCCGGAGAACGCGGCGATGTAGAGGCTGCGGGTGAAGCTATGGCGGGAATCGGCCATGAGTGGCTGTCTGCGATCCGGGATAGGGTGCCCGGAAGCTACTGAGCGCGACGCAGTGGGGACAGGCGGGGCCTAACCCGGAGTGGTGCCGAGGGTTTTCAAGTAACTGAAAAGGGCCTGCAACTCTGTCGGGGTAAACTGGGAAAACCGTCCGCGCGCCACCTCGGACATGAGCTTGAGTTCCCGGTTGCCGCGGGCCTTCCCCGTGCGCATCAGGGTCTCGAACTCGGGCCAGGTGTAGGTAGCCGCAATGGCGAGCGCTGGCACTGCGAAGCCCGGGTCGCCCTCGAGGTTCGGTCCATGGCACTCGGTGCAGATGGTGTGGGCGAGGTAGCTGCCCTCGACCAGGGAATCGGGCACGGACTGGACCGGCGCGTTCGCCACTTCCGCTACCAGCTTCGTGGCCACGCTGAACTGGCCCGTCAACAGGCCAAGCCGCCCGAGCGGTCCCACGGACACACTCGGTCCCGGCCCGTCCGACGGCGGCACGCTGCGGATGAACGCCGTCATGCGCGCGAGGTCTTCATCGCGCAGTCGAGTAAAGGCCGCACTCGGCATGCCCAGCAGCGCTCGTCCATTCGGGCGAACCCCGTGACGGATGATGCCGTCCAGCTCGGCGTCGGAGTAGGTCGCGAAGGCCTTGGTGAGGTTGGGCGCCACGATCGTCGCGATGTTGGGCTCATCGAAGAACGCGCCGCCCTTACCCCCTTCGCCATGACACCCGAAACATCCCCGCAACAGCACCAGATGCTGACCCTCGGCCAGCGAGGCTGAATCGGTCGGCAGCGTCAGCGCCTTGCCCGCGAGGGGATGGCGCCCGCGGAGCATGTACTCCGAGCCGCCGTAGAGCACGACCAACGCGATCGCGACAATGGCCGCGATGCCGAGGGGAATGAAACGAAGCCAGCGGGGCAGGCGCATTGTCCTACCCCGGTACGACCGTTGTCAGCCGCGGCCTCGCGGGAGGATCATGTCCTTGATCACCATAAGCACCAGGGCGAACGGCTGTGCCAGCCGGGAAAGCTGGTAGGTCACCCCGCTCCGGGAGCTGACGACGCTCGCCAGTTGGTCGCGCATCGGCTCCGCTGCTGACTCGACCGGCGCCACGGGCCTGGAGGCGGCTGCAGAGCGGCGCGGCGCCGTTGCCACTGGCCTCCGAGGTGCCGGGAGGGGAGCGTCCTGCTGCACCGCGTCCGGTCGAGGCGTAGCCGGGGACCTGGAGGCACGCTGCGCCGGGGAATGCAGGCCGACGGCTCCGCCCGACTGCGCCTGGTCGAGCAGGATCTGGAGGGTGCGTTCCTGCAGGAACGGAGCGCCCGCCGGAAAGGGCGACGCCATCACCGACCGTTCCACCGAGTCAAACCGAAGCCGCCGACCGGGGATCACTGCCGCATTGGGCCAGAGCGCCGGTTCGGGCGGGGCCGGCTCGACGTACACCAGCCAGCAGGTGCCGCTCATGTCGGTGAAGGTCACGGAATGCGTCAGCGGGTTGCCCCGGGCGTACGAGGGCTTCGCCGGCGCTGGTGCCGGGGCGGGCACTGGCGTGGGTTCGGGCGCCTTGGACCGGGGTGCGCGCTTGGGTCGTGGAGTATTTCGAGTGCTGCGAGTGCTCATTGTCGAGATCTTTCCAGGATGATCAGTTGCAGGAACAGATGATGTACCGCGCGCATCCGATCACCGCAAGACCGCTTGACCTGATTCGTCGCTTCCGCTACGTCCAGGCGGCAATCGGGGCGGTTGGCGCTAACCTCCAACGGCCCCTAGATTTGCGGGTCCTATGAACCCCAGCGACAGCATTTCCTCCTCGGCCGCGATCCATCCCGAAGGCAGCGACGGCTACCGCCCCGACCTGGTCGAGGCCAAGTGGCAGGCGCGCTGGGCGGAACGGCACACCAACGAGCCCGATCTCGACGGTGCCACGCGGCCGTTCTACAACCTCATGATGTTCCCCTATCCGTCCGCGGAAGGGCTGCACGTGGGGAACATGTTTGCCTTCACCGGCAGCGACGTGTTCGGGCGCTTCCAGCGGCTGCGCGGGTTCGATGTCTTCGAGCCCATCGGCTATGACGCCTTCGGCATTCACAGCGAGAACTACGCGATCAAGCTGGGCATCAACCCCGCCGAGTTGATTCCGCGCAACATCGCCAACTTCCGCCGGCAGCTGACGCGCGTGGGCGGGATGTTCGACTGGCGTCACGAGCTGTCCACCACCGATCCCACGTACTACAAGTGGACGCAGTGGCTGTTCCTGCAGCTCTTCAAGGCGGGCAAGGCCTACAAGAAGAAGGCGGCGGTCAACTGGTGCCCCAATGACAAGACGGT
>Ga0302321_100002591_pt1 | contig 15508 bp, 14 predicted proteins | sample Fen_T0_1_FD_202505 | JGI IMG/M metagenome (GOLD analysis project Ga0302321, IMG submission 202505) | Peat permafrost microbial communities from Stordalen Mire near Abisko, Sweden - Fen_T0_1 | ecosystem: Environmental > Terrestrial > Soil > Wetlands > Permafrost | place: Sweden: Abisko...
TTGCCGTCGCAACTGCCTCATCAAACGCGGCCTGGGCGACCGCGGCACTCTGCACCGGCTGGTCGTGCAATTTGATGCTCGGCAACCCGTCGAAAGTTGATGGGATCACTCTCCGGATGTTTGGCCCTTTTGCATACTCGACGCGGAGGCCGGTGCCCACCTTTGCCTTGATCCCAGCAACAACGGTGACTACGTCGCTGCCGCCGGTAATCATTCCTCCCCAGAAGCCCACCTGCGCCGGTCCCGAGTCCGCAACCGGACCGATTACTGCGATTGACAAGTACTTCTTGCCTGACTTGTCCAAGGGCAGCATCTGTCCGTCATTTTTCAGCAGCACCATCGACTTCTGTGCCGCCTGGCGCGCCAACTGCGCGCTTGCCGGATCATTCATCACTCCGGCGATCTTTGATTCGTCAATGTATGAGTTCTCAAACAAACCCAGCTTGAACTTGGCGACCAGAATCGGCATGACCATCGCATCAATCTGCGCTTCGGTAACGCGTCCAGCCTTCACCAGTTTTGCCAGTTCGTTCAGGTAGGTATAACTGGCCATATCCATATTCACTCCGGCGTGGAAGGCCTTGTACGCTGCGTCTGCACGGTCCTTAGCGTAACCGTGGGTGACCAGGCTGCCTATCGCCATCGCATCGCTGACCACGAAGCCATTGAACTTCCAATCTTTGCGGAGCACGTCTTGCAACAGGAAGTAGTTGCCCGTGGCCGGCACGGAATTCAGGTCCATATAAGCGCTCATCAGGCTGCCTACACCGGCATCGACCGCAGCCTTAAAGGGGGGAAAGTAAACGTTCCACAACAGGTCATCGGCAACGTACGACGAATCGTAGTCGCGTCCGCCATCGGCCGCTCCATAAGCCGCGAAGTGCTTCACGCACGCCAGCACGTGGTCCGGTGCACCCAGTTCCGGCCCTTGAAACCCTCGCACCTGCGCCTTCGCCATAATCGCGCCGAGGTAGGGATCTTCTCCCGCTCCCTCCACCATCCGTCCCCAGCGTGCGTCGCGCGCAATGTCCACCATGGGCGCGAAGGTCCAGTTAATGCCCGTTGATCTCGCCTCGCGTGCGGCAATCGTCTGCGCCTGCTCCACCAGCTTTGGGTCCCACGTTGCCGACATCGCGAGCGGAGGGGGAAAGATCGTGTGGTAGCCGTGGATTACGTCCAGCCCTATCAGCAGTGGAATGTGCAACCGAGATTCCGTTACAGCCATCTTTTGCAGCCGATTGATGGCTGAGGGTTCTGAAACCCACAGGATCGATCCCGCCAGTCCCTTGCGAACCTGTGCGTCGGCCGTGGGAGCACCCGGTAGTGGAAATCCTGCGCCTTGGTTGAGTTGCCCGATCTTCTCCTCCAGCGTCATCTGCTTCAGTAACGCATCGGCCCGCTGCTCCGCGGTGTCCAGTACGCTGGCCTGCGCATAGAGAAGAGAGGCTGAAGTAAAAATCAAAACCGCGGTTATGAATCGGACAAACCAGTAATTTCGATGACTCCCGTCAGGAAGCGACATAAATCCCTCTCTCGTATTCGCTGTTTGGTGTGGGACACGCCCACCAGTTCGCAATCCTAACACCTCGATTCTTTACAGGAATACAGGATTGCGGCAGCGCACCCGGCTGTGTGATGTTGATGAAGATTCGTTGCTGAGCCGAAGACTCGGGTAAAAGCGCAGCAAAGCACGCCGGACTTGCAACCTCGTCCGGCGCGCTTCGCTCTTACCAGCGCGACTGATCAGCGTTCACATTGCTGCGCGCAGGTGTTTCACCGCCAGGCTGTGAATCTGTGACACCCGCGATTCCCCCACACCCATCAGGTCGCCGACCTCTCTCATCGTCAGTTCCTGCTGGTAATAGAGCATTAGCACTTGCTGCTCGCGTTCCGGGAGCTTCGTGATCGCCTTTTGCAGGCGGCCCTCAATCTCGCCTTTAACGCATAATGTGAGTGGATCTTCGTCCGTCGGGCCCGGAATGTTTTGTGCCAGGTCTGTTTCCTGTCCGTCGTCGCTCGACTCGCACTGCAGGCTGCTGATCTCCAGACCACGAATTTCGTTGGTCAGAGACTGGAACTCGTCCAACGACAGACCCAGTGCCTTGGCCATCTCTGGCTCCGAGGCTTTGCGGCCCAACTCCGTTTGCAGCTTCTGCGTGACAGTGTCGATTTGCCGCGACTTTCTGCGCAGGTCCCGCGGGCTCCAGTCACACTCGCGCAGGCTATCGAGAATTGCTCCTCGAATACGAAATTTAGCGTACGACCCAAACTTCACGTTTTTGGCGGAATCGAACTTATTTAAGGCATCAATCAGTCCCACCATTCCGGCTTGCAGCAAATCCTCGAAGGGCACATGTTGCGGCAGGTGTTCATGAATGCGTCGGGCGATGTACTTCACTTGCGGCATTTGTTCCAGCACCATTTGCTGAAACTCTTCCTCTGAGCGTACCGCTGGCGCATCGATAGTCGGGGATTGCATGGGGTAGCCTCCAAATTTGCGGCTGCGCCCCCGACAAACGTATGCGGTGGCAGCCGGCCAGAGATTTCGCGGCAACTGACGGGAGACGGGAGTAGCAAGAAGAATGGCTCGTAGTGCGCTGAAGATCCGTCTTTAGCAGTCGTCCGCGCGAACAGGTACAGAAGCGTCGCTCCCGTATCGCCGGGTGTTCTAGGAGCCGGAGTGCCATCAACCCGGAGCGGCTGGTTGGCTGCGGAGCGATCGTCCGCATGGAGCGCTGGCCGTCACCAACTCAGCAGTCAACATGGTGGGACGAACATGGGCGAAATGCCTCATGTCCCACGTTGTAGTACCTGAACTTTAGATCGCTCTTAGTTGTGGGTTAGAAGTTGCTAGGAAAGATTCAAGACGTGCGACTGCAAAGAGCGGTCGTCAACCGCTTTAAGATGATCACTTCTGGTGAGGTCTGCAAAGGGCATGACGTCAATTCGCCAAGGGAGTTATTTCGACTGTCATCGCGGGGGCGGAGTGTTTTTGAATTATGTAGCCGGAGATTTGTGCGACCGCGCGAGGCTCCCGCGATCCACCAATGCGCTAGCTCTCTGCAGCATCCGCAACTCCAGCAGTCGCTGATGCAGTATCTGCGCGGCTTCCTGCAGCGCCTTTAAACGATGACGCACTTGCGCCAGCGTTGTGTCATGGCGGATCGCCAGCTCCAGCCCGCACTCCAGCGTCGTCAGCGGCTGGCTCATGCCGTGGAGCGCCTCGGCGAACTGCTCGTCAGCAAAAGGACGCGATGACGGGTTACCAACCCGACCCGCCCTCACGCCATCACGTCCGACGGGTTTCGAACCTCATACCCCACACCTCGCACCGTGTGTATCAGCTTCTGACTGAATCCCTCATCCACTTTCTTTCGCAGGTAATTGATATAGACGTCCACAACGTTGGTTCCCGTGTCGAACGACAGGTTCCACACATGCTCCACAATCATGTTGCGTGTGATGCGATGTCCAGCATTTCGCACCAGGTACTCCAGCAGGCCGAACTCTTTCGACGTCAGCTCTATCCTCTTTCCTGCTCGTCGTACTGTCCGCTCCACCCGGTTGAGTTCCAGGTCACCAACCTGTAGCACTAACTCCGCCGCCACCGGACGCCGTCGCATCAACGCCCTCACTCGCGCCGAAAGTTCGGTGAACGAAAACGGCTTCAGCAGGCAGTCATCGGCGCCCGAGTCCAAAGCGTGTACGCGGTCTTCGATTCGACTGCGCCCCGTCAGCACCAGAACCGGCAGCGAGGGTCGTTTCGGTCGTATGACTCGCAACAGCGAAATTCCGTCCAGCTTGGGAAGGTTCAGATCCAGCAGCATCAGGTCGTATTCGCACTCGGTGGCCAACCACCGGGCCTCCTCGCCGTCGGGGGCCACGTCCACGGCGTAATGCTCTGCTTCCAGCCCCTTGCTTAGAAAACTCGCCAGCGGAGCGTCGTCTTCGACCACGAGAATTCGCATAGCGGAAACTCTGATTTCGTTATTCTTAACGTCACTCTCGACCCCATTGGCACGTGGAAAACACCCAATCCGCACTCACATTTTGATTTTTAGCGTCCCGAAATGGCGTTGTTCCCTTTCGGGAGTATGGGGCAACTCCAACTAAACTTTAGGCTTGCAGTCGGCAACACTTCAGTGCTACACACCCGCTTCACAACTATCTGTGACTCGAATCACAGCCACAATCGCAGCCATTTGGCATAAGTAATGCATGAAACGTGTGGGACCCAAGACCAATATTCTGAAAGTTTCGGCCAACCTCAAGAAGGCCCTGCTAAGCGCAGGCGTGCTTGAGAAACTCTCCCCCCAACAGGCCCTGTTTGGCGTCGATGATGAAAACCGTGGTGTCTTCCTCGTGGTAAAAGGCAAGGTGCTCATGTACGTGCAGGACTACCCGCGCCTGGATCGCACCTTTTCAGCCGGATCGCTCCTCGGGGTTCCGGCGACTTTTACCGGTCACCCCTACAGCCTGGGAGCCACCGCCGTAGCCGCCGTCGAGGTTGTGCACGTCGGCAAGCAGGCGTTCCTCGACCTGATGAGCCAGCAGTCCGATCTTTGCCGGGAGGCGACCGACCTGCTCAGCAGTGAGGTTACATTTATTCAGGCGGCGCTTGCTGAACGCCGCCGATCTAAAACTCTGGCTCACGCAGAACTGGTAGCCAGCTAGATTCTCTGCAGTACTTCCCTCAGAAGTTTCCAGAAGGTCTCGACCGTCGAGATCTGCACCCGCTCGTTCGGACTGTGCGGATCCACAATCGTCGGCCCGAATGAGATCATCTGCATCCCCGGGTACTTCTCACCAATCACCCCGCACTCCAGTCCGGCATGCATGGCAATAAGTTTCGCAGGCTTTCCGAACACCGCTTCGTGTGCAGACTGCAGGGCGGTCACGATCTCGCTGTTCGGTTCTGGCTTCCATCCCGGGTAATTTCCGCTGTGCTCCGCTTCAAACCCGGCCAGTGCAAAGCCGGTCGCCAGTGTTCGCGCTAAGGCATTACGGCTCGCCTCGATCGCGCTTCTCTGGCTGGTGATGATCTCTGCCACATCGCCGTTCACCGCCACCACCGCAAGATTGGTCGAGTTCTGCACCAACCCCGGAACATCGGGACTCATCGCCACCACACCGTGTGGCAGCGTCACCAACAGGTCGATGATGCGTTTCGCGTCGGCCGTATCCAGCACCCTCTCTGGCGTGGCCGCCTTTTCCGCCGTAATTTCCAGCCCAGCATCGAATGCGCCGAGGTCAGCTTTCCACTCCGCCTCGCACTTCGCCAGGAGCGCCCTCAGTTCGCTCTCTTTCGCAGCCTCTCCCACCAGCACTGCCGAAGCCTCACGCGGAATCGCATTCTGCGCGCTGCCGCCATTCACCGTCGTGACGCCTACTGGCAAACTGCCCGTCACCTGCTGCAGCACCGAGCCGAGGATACGCAGCGCGTTTCCGCGTCCCTGGTGAATGTCCACGCCCGAGTGTCCGCCCTTCAGGCCCGACACTTTCACGCGCCACGCCGTATTGCCCGTGGCTTTTGTGAATGCCACCTTGCGCCGCCCGATTGTCTTCACCCCGCCCGCGCAACCGATGCACAGTGTTTCCGTCTCTTCGTTATCGAGGTTGAAGAAGTACTTCGACTTCAGTACCCCACCTTTGAACTCCGCCGCGCCGGTCAAGCCCGTTTCTTCATCGATCGTAAACACGAACTCAAGAGGACCATGCGCGATGTCGGTGCTTTCCATCACCGCCAAGGCCGCCGCCACGCCCACGCCGTTATCGGCGCCCAGCGTGGTGCCCCGCGCTTTCAGCCAGTCGCCGTCGCGCCACACGTCTATGGGATCGGTATCGAAATTGTGCGGAGTGCCCTCGTTCTTCTCGCACACCATGTCGAGGTGCCCCTGCAGCAGGGCCGCGGTCGCTTTCTCGCGCCCGGGCCGCGCGGACTTGCGCACGACGACGTTCCCGGCGGCGTCCTGCGTCGCTTCCAGGCCTAGCTTCTTCGCCTGCTCCAGCACATAGCTCCGCGCGGCGGCCTCTTTGGTCGAAGCCCGAGGCGTCGCCGCTAGCACGGCAAAATGCTTCCAAAGTTCTTTTGGTTCCAACCCTTCAAATACGGATGACATATGACTCTCCAGCGGAAAGATTCCCCTGCTATCCTAGCCTGTCACATGGGTGGCCTACAATTGCGTGCCTGCAGTGGCGTGTCATCCTGAGCGGAGTTTCGCTGCTTTGCGAACCGGAGTCGAAGGATCCCGGTGTTGCGCATGCTGCCTTGATCGAACTCTTGGCACCAAAAAAATGCGGGGATTTCTCCCCGCATTCTCCTCGATCGCAAACCTACGTTACTGTTGGTATGGCTGCACCATCGGAGCCGGCTGCTGGACGAACACTTCCGGCGCTTCCGGCATGACAATCCATGCTATGACGTATGCCACCACTCCCGCGCCGCCGCCGAATATCGCCAGGATTAGCCAGACCACTCGCACCAGCGTCACGTCCAGGTCAAAGTACTGTGCGAATCCGGCGCATACCCCGGCAACCTTGCGGTCCGGGCTTCCCTTGGGCGGACGAATCAGCTTCTGAGGGTGCGCCGCAACGTGGCCTACCGTACGTCCGCAGTATGCGCAGTGCACCGCATCGTCTTGAATTTGTTTGCCGCAAAAGTTGCAGTACATGGTGCCTCCCCATCACTAGATACGAAAAACTTAGAAAAAGGTTCCCGTCGCCGCAAGCCTCGGGGCGCGGACTAGTTACAAGTAACAAGTCGCCTCTACTGAATCACATATGCCTGCTTCATATACCGTCGCGCCAGATCCGCCGATTGAGTGTCCGAATTGGCGGCGATCACTGCCTTATATCTCTCCAGTGCTGCGTCGCGTTTGTGCATCGCATCGTACATCTCGCCCGCCTTCAGCGTCGCCCGCTGCTTGAACTCGGGCTCGATCGCTGAACTCGCAGCCAACTCGTAGGCGTCCGCGGCGCCCTGCAAATCTCGCTGCCCGCTCATCGCCTCACCTAGCCCATACGCGGGAATCTCCATGCGGCACACGGTGAATGCATTGCCCCGGCACCCTGCAACGATCTTCTTATAGGCCACTACCGCCTGCTGACCATGTCCGGCAGCATTCAAAAGGTGAGCGTATTCGGTCGCGATCAAGAAATTCCGCGGAAATGCCTGATACATCCCTCCCACCAACCGCAACGCGTTGTCGTACTTCTGCTCCCGCCTCAGGAACATTGCCAGGGCGATCTTGGCGTCCCACGCCACTTCCGGATTCCCGTGCGCGCTCACGTCGCGCAGGTACTCCAGCCCTTTCTCCTTGTTCCCCCCGACGCCCACCATCGATGCCGCCACCTTGCCTGGCCAACTTAAGCTCCCAATCACATACAAGTGGATGCCCAGTAAATTCTTCGCATCCACATAGTTCGGGTCCAGTTCCAGCACCCGCTCATCGTCGCGACGTGCGCCCAGCGCGCTACGCAGCGCCGCAAACCACGCGTGCTCCGCCATGCCCATGTAGGTGGACTTCAGTCCCCGTGCCACTCCCCGGGCGTACAGGGCGTTCACGTCGGTCGCGTTCTTAGCCAGGTATCCTTCTGAAAGTTGAATCGACTGTGCGCTCAGCTGGTTCACCCGCTCGCGCACCTTCGGATCGAGCGGCACCAGGTACTTCTTGTCGAGGAAGCTCTCGGTCGCATAGGCCTCGGTGTCCAGCGCCCCGATGCGCAACAGTTCCTTGAAGATCACTGCGGAGAGCACGTGATTGACCGCAAACGGGTCATCGGGATGCGCCTGTAACGCCGTCTCAAATTCGCGGATGGCCTTGTCGTAATCGAGGTTGTAAAAGTTGTCGAATCCCTTGCGCGTGGTGGCGTCGTTCGCAGATCTCGTCGGGACCCAACTCCCGCTATCGGCGCCGACAGAAACCCCCAGCAGCAGGAGCAATACCACAGCAGTCACCGGGACACCCCAGTAGACTCTGCGGCAGATATTCGATTGCGATGAGCATTTCATCGGGGGCGCTTGCTGAAAATTTTACCCGAAGTACCGCTCCCTCGCTCGCCCGTCCGCGAATGGACAGGCCTACCCTAGGTTGGTGCTACTCTCCCACCCGATAATGGTGGTTCAGAGGCCCGACGCCTTTGCCGACGGGATACGCCGCTGCCATCGCCTGCCGCACGTACTCCTTGGCATCTCTGACGGCATCAATCACTTGCGAGCCGCGAGCCAGGCGGCAAGCAATCGCGGTGGCAAATGCGCACCCGGTGCCGTGAGTGGCCTGCGACTCCATCCGACGCGCCCTTAGGGTTTGGTCCCAGACGCCTTGGTTGTCGCTCACGCTGACGTAGTCGTTCGCTTCCTGAAGGTCACCGCCCGTGATAACTATCGCCTTCGCTCCCATCCTGTGCAGTTCCTGGGCAGCCTGTCGTATCAACGGAAGATCTGTTTCCCAGTCTGACGAAGTTTTTGGCAGCGCGTTAAGTTCTGCTAACATCAATGCTTCAAGCAAGTTAGGAGTTATCACGTCAGCTAGCGACAAAAGCTGGGATCGTATTGCTTTAACTCCTCCGCCATCAAGTAACTCCGCCCCAGACGAGGAACGAATCACCGGGTCCAGCACGACGTTCTTGGGTCGCCTCTCGCGCAGGAACTCGGCCGCCAACTCAACAGCTTCTCCCGTTCCCAGCATCCCGATCCGCACCGCCGCAAATTTAAAATCGTCGGCCAACCGCGAAAGAGTCTCCCGTATGGTTTCCGGCCGGACCGGTTCCACACCGAAGACTCCCTGCGTCGACTGCACCGTCAGCGCCGTAATGCAGGTGACTGCATAGCACCCCAAGGCCGCAGCGGTCTTTATGTCCGCCGTGACTCCGGCTCCCGACGAAGGATCGTACCCCGCGATACTAAGAATGACCGGTCGCGTCGCCATGGAAAGAATGTACCGTAAGCCGGGAAGGAATACCTTTTCGGGTCTTCACGCGGACGGCATGTATCTCCTTTAACTTATTGAATAGATGTAAGTTACTTCGCGCCAGCAACGGTTCTTTGCGACCGCTTGCACGGTTGCATCCCTTTCTTCAACGACCGCTGACAAGGCGATGCCATTGCCGAAACCCGCCAATGGCATCGCTGGGGGAGAAAATAGGTATGCATGGAATCTTAGGATGGTCAAGCTAAAAATTAGGAAATTTTTAATTTCGGTTGACTCCCCTGCACCCGGCTACGTAAAATTTAACAATCTGTTCGGGAGGGCCCCATATTTTGAAGCGAGGTGTTTAATGCTACGAGTACTTAACCTGGCAGCTGTGGTCTTGCTTTTGACCTCGGCGCTGGGTGCGGCACCCGATAACAACAAGACACCGGACTCGAACCAAGGTATCCCAGGACAGACCCAGGAAACCATAAAGCCGATTCCAACCAAGAAATTCCAGGTAGGTAAGGCTTCATGGTACGGAAGACTGTTCCAGCACAGGCAGACGGCAAGCGGCGAACTGTATGATATGCATGACTTTACAGCCGCCCACCGCACGCTTCCGCTGGGCTCTTGGGTCAAGGTTACGAATCTGAAAAACGACAAATCGGTGATGGTCCGCATTAATGATCGCGGTCCCGTCCTGAAGAGCCGGATTCTGGACCTGTCCTACGGCGCTGCCATGATTCTAGGCATCGGCAATCAAGGGATTGCGAAAGTACGCCTGGATGTCATCGAGACTCCGACCGTGGCCACCAACATCAGCCCGCTAGCGGCTGAAGGTCCACAATAGTCCTGTAATTCTAATGCGGTAAAATGGGCCGATGCTTAACCGAGATCGGCTCATCGTGGCGCTCGACGTGTCGAGCGCTGCGCAAGCCCGCCAAATCGTCCAATCCATTGGCGAATCTGCCAGCACCTACAAGGTTGGCAAGCAATTATTTACGGCCGAGGGCCCACAGATCGTTCGCGATCTCGTCGCCTCCGGCCGTAAGATCTTTCTGGACTTAAAGTTCCACGATATTCCCAACACTGTTGCCGGAGCTGTCGGCGAAGCAGCCAATCTGGGCGTCACCATGTTGACCGTCCACGCTTCAGGCGGCAGCAAGATGCTGAAAGCGGCAGCAGAAGCAGCCGCGCAGTCGGGCTCCAAGCCGATGGTCTTGGCGGTGACAGTGTTGACCAGCTTGTCCGATGCCGACTTGTCGGAACTGGGTGTCGCAGGCAGCGTTGCCACCCAGGTCTTAAGGCTCGGTGCGATCGCTCGCAACGCCGGATGCTTAGGCCTTGTCGCCTCGGCTCTGGAAGCCCGCGAACTCCGTCTTGAACTCGGCAACGATTTCGCCATCGTCACCCCGGGAGTCCGCCCAGCCGGTACCGCCGTCGGCGATCAAGCGCGCGTCCTGACCCCCGCAGAGGCTATCGCCGCTGGAGCGACCTACTTAGTAGTTGGAAGGCCAATTTTGGCAGCCCCGGACCAATCAGACGCAGCTGGCAGAATCGTGCAAGAGATCGAGTCCGCGCTCCCTACTGGCCAACTCTGATATTTGTCAACGAGTGAAACAGTCCAAATACGTTCAACAGCCACAAAACCACGACGATCACGACTACTCCATTCAAGATGGATTTGATTGTGCCCTGCATGGGTATGTAGGTATTGATCAACCACAAAAGCACTCCCACAACAATGAGCGCGATTAACACTTGGATCAATGGCATCGGGTAGCCTCCTCTTCGTTTCTGACTTAGTCCCATTGTCAGCTTAGAGAAGTTCAGTGAGAGAGGGTATCAGGTGGAAACCCTACCTCTGGTCGGGCGCATCGACGAACTGATGGCGAATGCACAAGCCTGAGCAATCCACGGGAGCAAGCTCGCATTTAATACTTAGCGGCATTCGCGGAGTCCGACCTCCAACTAGGGTACTTTGCGCAGGGAAATACGTCGTCTGCAGGATTAACTCCGACTCCTATGAATCGTAAGGTCACCGTAAGCCACTGGAAAGAGCAGACATGAAACCTGCGGAACTAAGCAATTCGACCTTCAACTGCATTGCCTGCAAGCTGCCGCTAATTGGGGTGTACGTCGAAACACGCGGATCTTTTCGTTGGGATCGAAAAAGAAATAAATTGGCAGTACTGGGCTGTCTATCGTGTGGGACGCAGTACGACCCTCTCTTACACTCCGTCCGCCGCGTTAAGCCATTGAATTGCGAAACAACGAACAACAATCTCGAAAACGAGATTTGGATTTCACGGGCGGCATAAATCGTCTCCCTCCAGAACCCTTTCAGATTCGGCAACTCATTCGCGACTGAAAGCGTTGAACTAGAGCAATTCCCGGCCCCTTTGTCTACTCCAGAGGTATCCCAAGCAGCAAAAAGCCGGAGCGCGAAGCTCCGGCTTTCATAACAACTTTGAGACACTGTTGGTTTACAGGTTGATCTTCCGACGCAAGATGCCAGCCAGACCGACGATGCCAGAACCGAGCAGCATGAGGCTGCCGGGCTCAGGAACGGCGGAATTGCCGCTGCTCAATGTAAAGGCTTGTCCGCCCGCACCGCAATTGCCGAATGGAACGCCACCGACGGCGAAATCGCAGCTCGCCGGACCGTTGTTCACGTCCCACGCATCGAACTGCGTGCCAGCGCTGTCGTTGGCGCCACCCAGGGTGAGCCAGTACGCGTTACCAGCCACGAGGTTGCCGGAGAGACCGGTTACCGTCGCGTTGAAAACGTCATAGCCGAATCCGTTCGAGAACAGGAAGGTGTAAGCAACCTGCGCGGTCGAACCGGAGCTGACATCGCTACCGAAGACGCTAGTGCCCAGCCACCAAGAAACGGAGGTCGGCGTGGTGCCTGTGGGCACCCAGATACCGAAGTCAAGGGTTGCGACGGAACCGCTGGCTGAAGCGATGAACCCGTCGGAGATGGTCTGCAAGAACGGACCCGAGCTAGGGCCGTCAATGAAGAACGCGTTGGTGTTGCCGTCGGTTGGGCCGTCGTCAAAGAGGACGGTCGGGGCTTGATTACTAGTCGAGTGGCTCGACGAGCCGCTCTGGCCGGTTGTGGAGTGAACAGCCGCAAAGGCCGGAGCGCTGAACGCCAAGGCCAACAGTGTGAATGTCAGAGTTGCTACACGCATTTTCAAGTGGAATATCCTCCAGAGAAAAGTGGTTCAGGTTGGTAAATCGCCTTGATGGGATCGAGGCCTACCTGACCCAGAGCACTTGCATTGCCATCGTAAGCCAATAGTTATGTTCCGTTTTGGCACTCAAGTGTGCAGAGTGTTGCAACATAGTTCTAATAAATTCCATCGAAAGTGCTTTCTGGTAGCACCAAGATGGTGGCGTTTCGCAATTACTTTCCGTTCGGCTACAATCGTCGCCTAACATGCCCGACGACCCTACCGAAGCCGAGGCATCTTCCCCAAGTCCCCTGCCTCGTGGAATGTCTCCGGAAGCAGTCCGAGGGGAACTTGCTTCCGTGCTTTCTAGCAGCATCTTTTCTTCGGCAACCCGCTCCAGCCAGTTTCTTCGCTATGTTGTCGAAGCGACCCTGGCAGGCAACCAGGATTCAATCAAGGAAAGTGTGCTGGGCTCCGAGGTGTTTGACCGAGTACGCGATTTTGATCCTCGCATCGACGGTATCGTTCGGGTTGAGGCCACAAAACTGAGGTCCCGACTTGGGGAATACTACGCAAATGAGGGCGCAAAGGCGGCGATTCTCATCGACATCCCCAAGGGCCGCTATGTGCCACACTTCACGCTCCGCGCCACCACGAGCGGAGAAGACAACAAGTCAGTTGCTGCGCAAGCCACAGAGCCTGCGCTCCCGGAGCCGCCGGCCGCGAGAAAAAGTCGTCTAAAAATCGGCATGGCCGCAGCAATGATATTGGTGCTGTTGGGAGCGACAGCGTGGTACTTCCGCTCGCGAAGCAGGCCAACCGCATCGAGTCCAACGGACCTGAAATCCATCGCAGTCTTGCCTTTCATCAATCTCAGTTCTGATCACGAAAACGAATACTTCAGCGACGGTCTGACCGAGCAACTCACCGATGTGCTCGCCCGTTCCGGCGTGTTGCGCGTAGCGGCCAGAACCTCCTCCTTCGCCTTCAAGGGAAAAGGGCAGGACGTGGGCGAAATTGGCGCCAAGCTGCACGTCGATGCGGTGCTGGAGAGCAGCGTGCGCAAGGAGGGCCAGCGCCTGCGGATCACGGCGCAATTGATTCGCGTCTCCGACGGAATGCATATTTGGTCACAGACCTATGACCGGCCCAGCAACGACATTTTTGCCGTGCAAGACGAGATTTCGCAGTCCATTCTGGCTGCAGTCACTACCCAGGTGGCTGACCGCAAGCCGCCCAGGCCGGTGCGACGGTACACCGACAACCTCGAAGCGTTTGATCTCTACCTGAAAGGAAAGAGCGACGCCAACCGCTGGAACCTTAATCCGGCCAGAGAGCTGTTCGAACAGGCGATTAAGTTGGATCCGAACTTCGCCTTGGCATACGTCGAGATAGCAGGCATCTACCTGAAAGAGGGGCTGTCCTCGGGGTTGCCCCCGGCTGAGGTTTTGCGTCTTGCCAGGGCATCGGCGACGCGGGCCCTGGAGATCGATAGCGGGCTAAGCCAGGCACACGCCGTGCTGGCGACCATAGAGGGTCGCTATGAATGGAACTGGGCGGCGGCGGAGCAGCATTTTCAAACTGCGATCGAGCTGAATCCCAACGATGCCGTGGCTCATGCTTCGTATGCAATGGACGTACTGTTGCCTTTGCGGCGCACCAAAGAAGCCCTTGAGCATTGCCGCTTAGCGCAGCAGATCGACCCACTATCCACCACGAGCGGATTCTGTGTCCCGTGGGTCTGGATTTTCTCCGGACAGGCGCAGTCGGCGGTTGCAGAATACGACGCCATGTTGGCGTCGCAACCCGGACTTCCCATCATCCGCGGCGCAAGGGCGATGGCCTATTTGAGCGTTCGTGACTATCAGAAGGCGATCGCGGATCTGGAGGCCCAGCCGCCGGGATCACCCTTCGGCCCATTCCTGGCCTATGCCTACGCGCGCTCCGGCCAGACCGAGAAGTCGGCCCGAATCGAAGAACAAATGATGAGGCGGTCCCATAATGAATATGTTTCGCCCATGAGCTTGGCCGTGGTCCACAGCGGGTTGGGAATGAAATCACAAGCGCTGGATGACTTGGAACGGGGCGTGGACGAACATTCCCCCAATGCGATCTACCTCGGGCTGGATCCTGCCTTCGAACCATTGCACGACGAACCGCGCTTCCAGGCGCTCATGCGCCGAATCCACCTACAGTAGACCTTTGTTTTCAATTCGTTAACGGTTCCGTTAACCCCCGGAAACTTCCGCCCTCACCGAATCCAACGTAGTTTCCTCCCAAGCGGCGAATTCACCACCGCTTCAAAAAGGGGAAACTTATGAAAAACATCGTTGGTCGATTTGCAGTCTCGCTTTTCCTGCTGGCTCTGGTCGGAACCCAAGCTTTCGCTCAAGTTGCCAGCACCGTCTGCTCCGCCTCGAAGTTGCGCGGAACTTACACATTCAAGATGGACGGCTTGAATCCCGGAAACACAGGCTTTGCGGCGGTGGGTCTGCAGACGTTCGACGGTCGAGGCGGCTTCTCAACGGTCAATACCATCAGTGTGGGTGGATCGATTCTCAACGGATATTCGTTCACAGGCACCTACACCGTGAATCCGGACTGCAGCGGAACGATGACGGCGAACTTCGGCGGCGGCATGACATCCACCGGGTACTTCGTGGCAACGCAAAACGGAAAGCAGTTGTACACGATCACGACTGACCCAGGTGCAGTGGTCACCGGGGTATTCACTAAGCAGGTTGACTAATACGTCTTGCCACTGTTCCCCGGCGTGGCGAGTCCATTGGGCTGCTGCGCCGAGGTTAGGTTGGTGAACTAAAAAGCAAGGCTCGAGTCATGTCGGGCTAACCAAGCTACGTGAAATTGAGGATTCTTATGCCAATCGTACACACACGTTTTGTCGTATACAGCCGCAGCCGGCACCGCAGGCACTCCATGAGTACCGCGATTGACCTGATACCCCCATTGACGAATGGGCCAACAGCGCACTACGAAGACTCCGCGCGCCCGGGATTTCCGGTAAGCAGCAGTTCCGGTCCCATGACCTCGGTGCGGTTCGCATTTTGGTCCGTAACCGGAGCGCTTCCAGACCGACACCTTGGTCGAGACAGCGCCTTCGTCCAAACCGAGCCGGGTCTGACCCTTGATGTAGGCACGACGGACGTCCACGCCACCGCATGGTATCTCCCCGAGGGCGGATCAGGGAGCGCGGTCGGAGTTGTCATCGATGCCTTCGATGTGAACGCTGGCGGGTTCGTGGATGACAATTTCGTAAGCGTTCACCCGGATGACGGGTTGACGTTTGCAGCGAATGACGACGGCTTTGTCCCGAGCGCGTCCTTGGAGCATGTCATGGCTTACCTCACACTCGCTGCTTCCGGCCGTCCTTTGGAGGCTTGGATCGTAGTGGAAGGC
>Ga0302321_100002592_pt1 | contig 15508 bp, 15 predicted proteins | sample Fen_T0_1_FD_202505 | JGI IMG/M metagenome (GOLD analysis project Ga0302321, IMG submission 202505) | Peat permafrost microbial communities from Stordalen Mire near Abisko, Sweden - Fen_T0_1 | ecosystem: Environmental > Terrestrial > Soil > Wetlands > Permafrost | place: Sweden: Abisko...
CTCCGAGCTGGTCGAGCGCGCGCGCAACGACGCCGACGCGCGCGGCGTGCTCGAGGAACTCGCGCGCTCGAACGACGCGGGCGAACTGGCCTGGACGGCGCGCCTGGCGCTGCGCGAGCTGCGCAATTCGAACGAGCGCGGCACGCGCGGCCTGCGCCAGCGCTTCGACGCGCTCGAACAGCGCTTCGGCGGCATCGACTCGAGCTTCGAGGACATGCGCGCGCGGATGGAACAGATGATGCGCGACTTGCCGCAGGGCCAGGCCCCGTTCCAGACTTTCGGCGGCCAGCCCGGCGCGACTCAGCGCCAGCAGAGCTACTCGCTCGAGGTCGGCCCCGATGGCGTCAAGCTCAAGACCAACGAGAGCGCCGACGGCAACGGCGAGACCAAGACCTACGAAGCCAAGGACATGGACGAGTTGCTGCGCGAGCACCCCGAGCTGCGCGAGCGCATCGGCAGCGGCGGGGGCTTCGATCTGCGCGGCTCGCCGGGCCAGAACTGGTTCTTCCTGCGCGACGGCGAGCCGCAGAACGACTGGCTGCGCAGCCCGCACCCGAGCCAGCAGCCGCCGACCGATGTGCTCGGCATCTACAGCCACCGGCTCGCGCCCGAGGAGGGCAAGGACCTCGGGCTCGCGGCCGAACAGGGCCTGCGCGTGGACCGCGTCGAGCCCGGCACGATCGCGCAGATCCTCGGCATCCGCCGCGGCGACACGATCGTCGAGCTCAACGGCAGTCCGGTCTACGGATCGGACGACGTGCGCAAGGCGCTCAAGGAACGCCGGCCCGAGGAAGACGTGAGCGTGACGCTGATCGGCGAGGGCACGAGCGAGCGCCGCACGCTGCGCTGGTCTCCGGGCGAACTGCAGCCGCCTGCGCGGCCGCTCGCGCCGCAAGCCAAGCCGGCACCGGCGCCCGTGCCGCCGCAGCCGAGCGAGAAGCCGCGCAAGCCCTGAACCGCAGCGCAGGCTCGGACCCGACGACGCGGGGCGGCACGAGCCGCCCCGCGCACGTTGGAAGCACCGTTTCAGTGCACGCCGGCGTCGCGCGCCTTGCGCATGCAGTCGCCCAGCAGCTGGTAGGCGCGCATGATGTCCGGGTCGTTGGCGCTCTTGCCGGTCGAGAGGCGCAGGAAGGTGTCGAGGTCGGACTTGGCCTCGACGTACTGGCTCAGCGCCATGCGGTTCTCGGCGCGCCGGCTGTAGGCCGAGGCCAGATCGGGCTTGAGCTCGATGACCGCGTCGAGGTGCTCGATCGCGGCCTGCTCCTGCTGCTTCTGGTCGAGCAGCGTGGCCATGTGCAGATGGATCGCGACCTCGAGCTCGGCCTGCACGCGCGAGAGCTTGCGGAAGCGATTCTCCTCGTCGGCCGAGATCTCCGGGCGCACGAGGCTCGCCTCCCAGAACTTGCGGTCCGCGCGCAGGAGCGTGATCAGCTTCTCGGCGTGGCCCAGGCTGGCGTCGTTGTCGCCGAGCAGCGCCTCGACGCGCACGAGACCGTTGAGCCCGTCCACGTTGTCGGGCTTCTGCGTCAGCGAGCGCTCGTAGCAGGTGCGCGACTCGGTCAGGTAGGCCAGCGCGCGCTTCTCGAACTCGTCCGCGCGCAGCTTGGGGTCGGCCGCCTGGGTCAGGTGCTTGCCCGAGCGGATGTTGGCCGCCGACTCGCGGTGCAGGATCGCCAGGCGCTCGAGCGTCGCGCCGAGGCCGATGCTGATCTGGAAGTCCTGCGGGTCGCCGGCGCGGAAGACCTTCTCGGCGCGCATCAGGTCCTCGGAGCGGCCGCGCTTCAGCAGCGTCTTGCCCAGGATCTGCTGCAGCTTCTTGTTGTCGGGCTCGAGCGCGAGGCCTTTCTCGACCTGGCCCTCGGCGCGGTCGAGCTCGCCCATGTTGAGGTATTGCTGGGCGCTCTCCTTGTGGATCTCGACCAGGCGCTGCTTCTCCTCCTTGCTGGGCTCGGCGGGACCGCCCGAGGTGACGCAGGAGAGCAGGCACAGGAGCGAGAGGGATGCGAGTGTGGCGTTTCGCGGCATGGTGGCTCTGGGAGGTTGGGCTTCGAGGATAGCGCGCGGGCTCAGTCTGCGGTCTCGCCGGTCGGGGAAGCACCCCGGCGCGTGCCTAGTAACCGCTCCAGGCGCGCCGGTTGCACGCGGATCTCGAGCGTCTTGCCGCCCGAGAGCTGCACCAGGCCGGGCTTCGCGCCGCGCGGCTTGTGGACATCCTTGCAGCGCGCGACGTGGATCCGGCCGCGCGTGGCGCCGCGCAGCGGCGAGAAGTGCAGCGCGAGGTGCGCCGCGTCGAGCAGGTCCTCGGCCTCGGGCTCGGCGCGGTTCTCGACGCGCAGCACCACGTGGCTGCCGGGCGCGTCGGCGGTGTGCAGCCAGGTGTCGTTGCCGCGCGCGTGGCGGAAGCTGAGCTCGTCGTTGTCCTTGGCCGAGCGGCCGACGCGGATCTCGGCGCCCGAGGTCGCGGGGAAGGCGCGGTAGGGCAGGCGCGGCGCGGGCTCGTCCGGCCGCTTGCGCGGGTCGCCGATCTGGCGCGGCTCGAGCAGGCCGCGCTCGACCGCGGCGGCATCGACGAGCAGCGGATCGGCGCTCGTGCGCGCCTCGTTCTCGAGCGCCGTGAGCGCCTCGACGCGCTCGCGCGCGAGCGCGATCTCGCCCTCGACGGCCTGCGCGGTGCGCTCGAGCTTGCGTGCGCGATCGAAGGTGCGCTGCAGGTTCTCCTGCGGCGAGAGCTTGGGATCGAGCGCGATGCGCCGCAGCGGCGCACCCTCGACCAGGAAGTCCTCGACCTCGATCGATTTCATCCCGCGCGCGAGCCGCGCGAGGTTGGCCTTGAGCAGCTCGCCCTCCTCGCGCGCGCTCGCCGCGCCGGCCGCGGCCTCGCGCCGGCGCTCGAGTCCGGCGAGCAGCGCGCGCGCCTTGTCGAGCTTGCGCGCCACGCGCTCCTCGAGCGTGCGGCGCTCGGAGTCGGCGCGCGCGGACTGCGCCCGCGAGCCCAGCGCGCACTCGACGCGCCAGGAGAGCGGCGCGATCCCGCGGCAACTCTCGGGTTCGCGCTCGGGTGCGGGGAAGGCCTCTGCGAGCGGGGCGGTCGCGCGCTTGGGCGGCATTCCCGGCGGCGGCAACCAGGGCTTACCCAGCGCGAGTCGCTGCGTCGGGACCAGCAGCTCGAGCACTTCGTCGCCGCGGCCGAGCCAGGCCATGTTGGCGTGCCTTCCGACGAGCTCGACGAGCAGCGCGCGCCGCTCGGGCAATTTGCCGTCGCGGAAATCCAGGCGCAGGATGCGGTCGCCGCGCACCTGCTCGAGCGCCGCGAGCTCGGCGCCGGGCAATTCCTCCGCGAGCCTGCGGAAGAACGGGCCGAGCGGACCCTTGTGCAGCTCGATGCGCTCGTGCTGCAGGTGCACGCGCGCCGCCTCGGGATCGGCCGAGAGGCGCAGGCGCAGGATCTTCCCGCCGCCGCGCGGCTCGAGCACGAGCAGGAGATCGGCGGGTGGCAGGGCGTGCACATCGCGCACGAGCGCGTGCTCGAAGAGGAGCGCGAGCTCGCTCACGAGCTCGCCGATGTGCGCGGCGGCGAGGTTCAGGCGAGCTCTTCCTCGACGCTGTAGACCCACTCCAGGGTCGCCGGCGTCCAGTCCACGAGCTCGCCCGCGCCGCCGAAGAAGAGCGTGAGCTCCTTCTTCGAGGCCTCGGGACCGTCGGAGCCGTGCACGAGGTTGTTCGAGAAGGACATGCCGAGGTCGCCGCGGATCGTGCCCGGCTCGGCCTGGCGTGAGTTGGTCTTGCCCATCAGCTTGCGCACGACCTCGATCGCTTCCTTGCCCTCGATCGCGATCGCGACCACGGGGCTCGAGGTCATGAACTTGACCAGCTTGGGATAGAAGGGCCGCTCGCGGTGCGCCGAGTAGTGCTCCTCGATCAGCTTGAGGTCGAAGCGCCGCAGCTTGAGGCCCACGATGCGCAGGCCTTTCTTCTCGAAGCGGGAGACGATCTCGCCGATCAGGCCGCGCTGGACGGCGTCGGGCTTGAGCAGGACCAGGGTGCGTTCGAGCATGCGTTCCTCGGGCGGTGTGCGTGGGCAGGGGTGCGGGGACGAAAAGGGCCGACGAGCTTAGCGGCGGGCGGGGCGCCTGCCCAGCGCTGGATTCGAGGCGATTTCGGGGGGCGATCGTTGACTTGAAGTGCGCCATTCCTACACTCTTCGCCCCTGACCCCCGATCTCGCGGCCGCCGGTCACGGGCGCGGGGGACGCTCTTCCAAAGCTGTCCACGCATCCGCGCTCCCCCCGCGGAATCGGATGCCACCGACCCCCCTCGAGCGGAGATGGCCGAACTCTCCAACGACTTTGCGCGCTACGCCGGACTGGGCATCCAGTTCACGTTGACGCTGGTCCTGCTCGGTGCGCTGGGTTGGTGGCTCGATTCCAAGTTCGGGACGCAACCCTGGCTGCTCGTCGCCGGCGTTCTCGCCGGAGGCGTGCTGGCCTTCTACTCGCTCTTGCGCTCGGTCCCGCGCGCGGGAGCCCGACGACCCGGTCCTCCCTCGACTCCCAGCCCGAAATGAACCTCACCAGCATCACCACCCTCGCCGGACTCGCGCTCGCGGCCGGGATCGGCTGGAGCCTGGGCGGCAGCCAGGGCACGGGCGTGCTGGTCGGATTCTGCGCCGGCGCGAGCGTCGCGGGCTTGTGCCTGCTGCTGCAGCGCAAGGCCGCGCTGCACCGGCCGCAGCTGCTTTTGCAGGCCGTGCTGGCGGGCTTCCTGATCAAGGCCTTCGCGCTGCTCACGCTGACGCTCTGCGTGCGCTACTACGCGCCGCTGGCGCAGGTTTGCGACGCGCTCAGCTTCCTCGTCGCGTTCGCCGCCACGGCCCTCGCGATCCTCGTCCCCGCGACACTCGACACACTGCGCCTGATCGAAGGCCGCAAGACCGCCGAGGCCACTCGATGAGCCAACTGCGCCTGCTGCTGATCGCGCTCTGCATCCTGGTTCCGGCCTGGATGGGCAACCACTTCGTGGTGCACCACGAGGCCAAGCCGGGCGACCCGTTCATGCCGCTGTTCATGCACTTGATGGCAGCGCCGCTCGTCTCGAACCCCGAGAGCGCGCACGCGGAGGGGCCGAAGTACCTGTTCGAGCTCGACGTGCCCGGCCCGGCCGCCTTCGACGCGGACCCGCTCAAGGCCGGCACGCAGCTCGTCGCGACCAACCTGCAGCTGTTCCAGATCGCGGCCGTGCTGCTGCTCTTCGTGTGCTTCTCGGGCGTGCCCGGACACCTGCACAACGGCAAGGGCGACTACGTCTCGCGCCTGTTCGCGGGCTTCGCGCTCTGGCTGCGCGACGACGTCGTCTATCCCGCGATGGGCAAGGAGGTCGGGCGCAAGTTCCTGCCCTACTTCCTGGCGCTGTTCTTCTTCATCGTCTTCATGAACCTGCTCGGCCTGGTGCCGGGCGCCTCGACCGCGACCGCGAGCGTGTTCGTCACCGCCGGCCTGGCGCTCGTCACGCTGATCCTGATGGTCTTCGGCGGCATGATCGCCCAAGGCCCGGCGCACTACTGGAAGACGCTCGTGCCGCACGTGCCCGTGCTGATCTGGCCGATCATGTTCGCGGTCGAGTTCGTGGGCATCTTCGTCAAGCCCTTCGCCTTGATGATCCGCCTCTTCGCCAACATGACGGGCGGGCACATGGTCGTGCTCTCGTTCATGGGCCTGATCTTCCTGCTCGCAGGCATGGCCGGCCACAGTGCCGCCTACATCGCTTCGCCGGTGCTGGTCGGCTTCGCCGTCTTCATCATGATCATCGAGGCCTTCGTCGCGCTCCTGCAGGCCTACGTGTTCACGATGCTCTCGGTGATGTTCATCCAGGCCTCGATCCACCCCGAGCACTAGCTGCGCGGGGCTCACTCCATTCCAACCAACCCAGCAGACCCCATCCCTCGACAGGAAACGACACGATGATCCTCGAACCCACCAACGCCATCGGTATCGCGAAGCTCGGCGCCGGCCTCGGAGCGGGGCTCGCCACCATCGGAGCCGGCATGGGCATCGGCCGCATCGGCGGCTCGTCCGCCGAAGGCATCGCCCGCCAGCCCGAAGCCGCCGGCGAGATCCGCGGCGCCTCGATCATCTTCGCGGCGCTGATCGAAGGCGTCGCGCTCTTCGCCATCGTCATCTCGCTCCTGATCATCGTTCTCGAAGGCAAGTGAGCCCTTCCGGATCGCGTCCGTGCCCTCGCGGGTGCGGACGCGGCCGGCACGGCAGCGGAGCTCCCTCATGACACTTGGAATCCTGCTCCAGGAAGGCCACGCGGAAGGCGGCGGTTTCAACCCGCTCGACCTCGCGCAGGGCGGCGGTCTGTTCTGGACCCTCGTGATCTTCCTCGTCTCCCTGCCCTTCATCTGGAAGATGGTGATGGGACCGATCACGCGCGCGCTCGAAGCACGCGACGCGGCGGCTTCGCACGCCATCAAGGCGGCCGAGGACGCCAAGAGCGGCGCCGAGAAGGCGCGCGCGGAGATCGAGGCCCAGCTCACGGCCGCGCGCACGCAGGCGGGCGCGATCCTCGAGGAGGCCCGCGCACGCGGCGAGTCGCGCGAGCGCGAGATGCTCGACACGGCCAAGAAGGAAGCCGGGGCGCTGCTCGAGCGCGCGCGCAACGAGATCCGCGCCGAGCAGGACAAGGCCATCTCCACGATCCGCAAGCAGGTCGTCGAGCTCTCGATCAACGCCGCCGGTCAGGTGCTGCGCCGCAAGGTCGACGCGGCCGACGACCGGCGCCTGGCCGAGGAACTCGTCGCCAACGCCGGCCCGGCTCGCGAGGGACGCGCGTGATCCTCGACGCCGTGACGCTGCGCTACGCCGAGGCGCTCTGGAACCAGTCCGAACGGACGGGTCGCCTGCAGCGCGTGCGCGCCGACGTGGAGCGCCTCGGTTCCGCGCTGCCGGCTTCGGCGCTCGAGCCGGGTCTGGAGCGCGAGCAGCGCCGCAAGCTCGTGCTCGCGGCGCTCGGCCAGGCCGACGAGTACGTCACGAACCTCGTCAACCTGCTCTTCGACCGCCGTCGCGAGGAGGTCCTGCGCCAACTCGCGCCGGCCGTCCGGCGCCTCGAACTCGCCAGCCGCAACACGGTCGAGGGCCGCGTCGAGAGCGCGCGCCCGCTCGGCGCGGACGTGCTCGCAGCACTCGCCGCGCGCCTCGAGACGGTGCTCGGCAAGAGCGTCGTGCTCGAGAACCGCATCGTCCCCGAACTGGTCGGCGGCACGCGCGTGATCGTCGCCAACCGCATGATCGACTACTCCGTGTCCGGCCGGCTCGAAAGCCTGCGCCGCGCCATGCTGGATGCGCCGCTCGGCGCAGCCCGCTAGACCACCCGAGCGAACACACCCCGCAAGTACGAGCGAGAAAAACCCATGGACCTCCGACCCGCAGAAGTGACCTCGATCCTGGAGAAGGAGATCGCCGGCTACAAGGGCGAGAAGAGCATGCAGAGCGTGGGCACCGTGCTCAGCGTCGGCGACGGTGTCGCGCGCATCCACGGCCTCGACGACTGCATGATGAACGAGCTGCTCGAGTTCCCCGGCGGCGTGCGCGGCGTGGCGCTCAACCTCGAGGAGGACAACGTCGGCAGCGTGCTGCTCGGCGACGCCACGAAGGTCAAGGAGGGCGACAGCGTGCGCTCGACCGGCCGCGTGATCTCGGTGCCAACCGGCGAGAAGCTGCTCGGCCGCGTGGTCAACGCGCTCGGCGACCCGGTCGACGGCAAGGGGCCGCTCGGCACGAGCGAAAGCGATCTGCGTCCGATCGAACAGCCGGCGCCCTCGGTCGTGGAGCGCGAGCCCGTCAAGGAGCCGCTGCAGACCGGCATCAAGGCCATCGACGCGATGATCCCGATCGGCCGCGGACAGCGCGAGCTGATCATCGGCGACCGCCAGACGGGCAAGAGCGCGCTGTGCATCGACACGATGATCAACCAGAAGACCACCGGCGGGGGGGACCCGAAGAACCCCGAGCAGGTGATCTGCATCTACGTCGCGATGGGCCAGAAGCAGTCGACGATCGTCGACGTGCAGCGTCGCCTCGAGGCCGCGGGTGCCATGCCCTACACGATCATCGTTGCCGCCTCGGCCAACGACGAGGCCTCGATGCAGTACCTCGCCGCCTTCTGCGGCGTGACGATGGGCGAGCGCTTCCGCGACGAGGGCCGGCACGTCGTGATCTTCTACGACGACCTCTACAAGCAGGCGCTCGCGTACCGCCAGGTGATGCTGCTCCTGCGCCGCCCGCCGGGCCGCGAAGCCTTCCCGGGCGACGTCTTCAACCTGCACAGCCGCCTGCTCGAGCGCGCCGCGAAGATCAACCGCGACGCGCCCAAGATCAACCCGCGCTTCAAGAAGGGTGGCGGCTCGATCACCGCGCTGCCGATCGTCGAGACGCAGGAAGGCGACGTGGCGGCCTACATCCCGACCAACGTGATCTCGATCACCGACGGCCAGATCTTCCTCGAGAATGCGCTCTTCAACGCCGGCGTCAAGCCCGCGGTGAACGCCGGCATCTCGGTCTCGCGCGTGGGCGGCGCGGCCCAGATCCCGGGCATGAAGAAGATCGCCGGCGGTCTGCGCCTTTCGCTCGCGTCGTACCGCGCGCTGGCGGCCTTCGCGCAGTTCGGCTCGGACCTCGACAAGGCCACGCAGCAGGAGCTCACGCGCGGCGAGAAGCTGGTCGAGATCCTGAAGCAGGGCCAGTACGTGCCCCAGCCGGTCGAGCAGCAGATCTCGATCATCTACGCCGGCACGAGCGGCGGTCTCGACGACGTGCCTTCGAAGCAGGTGCAGGAATTCGAGAAGAACTACCACGTCTACATGGCCGAGAAGCACAAGGCCGTGCTGGACGAGATCCGCACGACCAAGAACGTCAGCGACGCCGCGCGCGCCGCGATGGACGCGGCCATCAAGGCGGTCAAGGCCCAGATGCAGATCGGCGCGAAGAGCTAGGACCATGGCCTCGATCCGCGACCTCAGGAACCGCATCAAGTCCGTCGGGAGCATCCGGCAGATCACGCGCGCCATGGAGATGGTCGCGACGACGAAGCTGCGTCGCTTCCAGGACAAGGCGGTCTCGTCGCGGCCCTACGCGCAGGAGATCGCCGGCCTCGTCGGACGCCTGGCGGCGACGCTCGGCGACGACGTCTCCGACCGGCCGCTCTTCCGTGCGGGCGCGGGCGCGCGCGTCGCGATCCTGCTCGTCTCCTCCGACCGCGGACTGTGCGGCGCCTACAACTCGAACCTCTTGCGCATGCTCGAGCACTGGCGCCAGGCCAATCCGGGCGTCGAGGCCGACTACTGGGTCTACGGCCGCAAGGGCTACCAGTACCTGCAGCGCCGCGGCCGTCCGATCGAGCGCTTCCTCGTCGATCCCGTGCTGGAGAAGGTCGACTACCGCGCTGCCGCGCGCACGGCGCGCACGCTGGTCGAGGCCTTCCAGTCGGGCAAGTACTCGAAGGTGCTGGTCTTCTACACCGCCTTCGAGTCGGTCGTGAAGTACGTGCCGACGCAGGTGCAGCTGCTGCCTGTCGCGCGCACGCTCGGCACGGACAAGGCCGCGGCCGCAGCCGACACGCTGCTCGAGCCCGATGCCGCCACGATCTTCGATCGCATCGTGCCGCGCTACCTCGAGACGCGCGTCTACAACGCGCTGCTCGAATCGCTCACGAGCGAGTACGCCAGCCGGCGCGTCTCGATGAAGAACGCCACCGACGCGGCCAAGACGATCGGGAACGTGCTCAAGAAGATCTACAACCGCAAGCGCCAGGAAAACATCACCAAGGAGCTGCTCGACATCGTCGGCGGCGCCGAGGCCGTGAAGTAGCGAACCCCAGCCATGACGACCACACTCTCCAAGACCACCGGTACCATCGCCCAGATCTTCGGGCCCGTCGTCGACGTGCGCTTCCCGGCCGGGTCGCTGCCGCCGATCTACAGCGCCCTCTCCGTCACGGACGAGAAGGCGGGCATCAGCGTCGTGCTCGAGGTCTCGCAGCACCTCGGCAACGACGTCGCGCGCTGCGTCGCGATGTCCACGACCGACGGCTGCCGGCGCGGCATGGCCGTCGTCAACACGGGCGGCCCGATCAGCGTGCCCGTCGGCGAGCGCACCAAGGGCCGGCTCTTCGACCTGCTCGGCAAGCCGCTCGACACGCTCACCAAGGGCGATCTCAAGGCCGGCGAGACCTGGCCGATCCACCGCCCCGCTCCGGCCTTCGACCAGCAGGAGGCCATCTCCGAGGTCTTCGAGACGGGCCTCAAGGTCGTCGACCTGCTCTGCCCCTTCGCCAAGGGCGGCAAGATCGGCCTGTTCGGCGGCGCCGGTGTCGGCAAGACCGTGCTGATCCAGGAGCTGATCCGCATCACGGCCGTCGAGAAGGGCGGCTTCAGCGTCTTCTGCGGCGTGGGCGAGCGCACGCGCGAGGGCAACGACCTGTGGCTCGAGATGAGCGAGGCTCAGTACAAGACGCCGGACGGCAAGACCGCGAGTGTGATCGACAACGCCGTGCTGGTCTTCGGCCAGATGAACGAGCCGCCCGGCGCGCGTCTGCGCGTGGCGCTCTCGGGCCTGACGATGGCCGAGTACTTCCGCGACGTGAAGGGCCAGGACGTGCTGCTCTTCGTCGACAACATCTTCCGCTTCGTGCAGGCCGGCTCGGAAGTCTCCGCGCTGCTCGGCCGCATGCCGAGCGCGGTCGGCTACCAGCCCACGATGGCGAGCGAGATGGGCGCGCTGCAGGAGCGCATCACCTCGACCAAGAAGGGCTCCGTGACCTCCATGCAGGCCGTGTACGTGCCGGCCGACGACATCACCGACCCGGCACCGGTCGCGACCTTCGCTCACCTCGACTCGACCATCATCCTCGACCGCGCGATCGCCGAGCTCGGCATCTACCCGGCCGTCGACCCGCTCAAGTCGACCTCGCGCATGCTCGACCCGCAGGTCGTGGGCGAGGAGCACTACAACGTGGCGCGCGAAGCGCAGCGCATCCTGCAGCGCTACGCCGACCTGAAGGACATCATCGCCATCCTCGGCATCGAGGAGCTCCCCGAGGAGGACAAGCGCCTCGTGGCGCGCGCGCGCCGCATCCAGCGCTTCCTCAGCCAGCCGTTCTTCGTGGCCGAGCAGTTCACCGGCACGCCGGGCGTCTTCGTCCCGCGCTCCGAGACGGTGCGCGGCTTCAAGGAGATCATCGAGGGCAAGCACGACGACGTGCCCGAGGGCGCCTTCATGTACCAGGGCGGCATCGACTCGGTGGTCGAGCGCGCGAAGAAGATGAAGGGCTGAGCGATGGCCGGCACCCTCACCTTGCGCGTGATCACGCCCGAGCGCATCGCGCTCGACACGCAGGTGCAATCCGTGCGCATCCCCGGCGCGGACGGCTCGATGGGCATCCTGCCGCGCCACGCGCCGATGGTCGCGGCGCTCGACACGGGCCTCTTGCACTACCGCATCGACGGCCAGGAGCATCTGCTCTTCGTCTCGGGCGGCTTCGCGGAGGTGCGCGGCGAGAACCTGCGCGTCGTGACCGAGGCGGGCGAGAAGCCCGCCGAGATCGACGCGGCGCGCGCCAAGGAAGCCGAGAAGCGTGCGCGCGAACGCCTCGACGGCAAGCTCGCCCCCGGCGAGCCGGTCGACCTCGAACGCGCCGAAGCGGCCTTGCGCCGCGCCATCTGGCGCCTGCGCGCCGTCGAATACTCGAGTCAATGAACATGAGTGCACCCGCTGGCGGAACGACTTCCCGAACCGACTGGCGGCGCACGCACCACTGCGGCGCGCTGCGCAAGTCCGACGTGGGCGCGCGTGTCACGCTCAACGGCTGGGTGCACGCCCGGCGCGACCACGGCGGGATCTACTTCGTCGACCTGCGCGACCGCTACGGCATCACGCAGATCGTGCTCGGGCCCGAGCAGGCCGACGCCGCGCGTCTGGGCTCGGAGTTCACCGTCTCCGTCACGGGCAAGGTCGTCGCGCGCGAGCCGCAGAACGTCAACCCCGAGCGCGCGACGGGCGAGATCGACGTGCAGGTCGAGCGCCTCGAGATCCTCTCGCGCTCCGAGCTGCCGCCCTTCACGATCGAGGACGAGAACGTCGCGCTCGAGACGCGCTTCAAGTACCGCTACATCGACCTGCGCCGGCCGGCGATGCAGAAGAACCTGATCCACCGCTCGCGCTTCATCAACGCCATGCGGCGCGCCTTCGAGCGCCAGGAGTTCGTCGAGGTCGAGACGCCGATCCTGACGCGCGCCACACCCGAGGGCGCACGCGACTACCTCGTTCCGAGCCGCGTGCACGCGGGCAAGTTCTACGCGCTGCCGCAGTCCCCGCAGCTCTTCAAGCAGATCCTGATGGTCGCGGGCCTCGACCGCTACTTCCAGGTCGCGCGCTGCTTCCGCGACGAGGACCTGCGCGCCGACCGCCAGCCCGAGTTCACGCAGCTCGACATGGAGATGAGCTTCGTCGAGGAGGACGACATCTTCGCCACCTGGGAGCGCGTCCTGCAGGAGACCTTCCGCGAGGCGATGCAGCTCGAGATCCAGGTTCCGTTCCCGCGCATGAGCTGGAACGAGTCGATGGAGCGCTTCGGCAACGACAAGCCCGACATGCGTTTCGGCATGGAGCTCAAGGACGCCGCCGCCTGGGCCAAGGACTCCGAGTTCGTGGTCTTCAAGGGCGCGCTCGCCGAGGGCGGCCGCGTGATGGCGATCGTCGTGCCCGCGGCGCAGGCGCTCTCGCGCAAGGACATCGAGGCGCTCGAGGAACTGGCCAAGGGTTCGGGCGCCAAGGGGCTCGCCTACTGGAAGGCTGCCGCCGCCGGCGGCTCCGGTCCGCTGGCGCGCTTCTGCGCGGGCGAGCGCGCCCCGGCGCTGATGAAGCTGCTCGGCGCCGCCGAGGGCGACACATGCCTCTTCATGGCCGGCAAGCAGAACCTCGTCTGGCGCGTGCTCGGCGAATTGCGCAACAACCTCGGCAAGCGCTTCGGCCTGGCCAAGGGCAGCTGGCGCTTCACCTGGGTCACGAGCTTCCCGATGTTCGAGTTCGACGAGCAGGCCGGGCGCTGGTACTCGGCGCACCACCCGTTCACGGCGCCGGTCGACTGGAACCTGGGCGGGGAGAAGCCGGACCTGTCCACGCTCGTCAGCCGCGCCTACGACCTCGTGCTCAACGGCTGGGAGCTCGGCTCGGGCTCGGTCCGGATCCACCGCTCCGACGTGCAGCAGAAGGTCTTCTCGATCCTCGGGATCGGCCCCGAGGAGCAGCAGAAGAAGTTCGGCTTCCTGCTCGAGGCGCTCTCCTACGGCGCGCCGCCGCACGCGGGCTTCGCGGTCGGGCTCGATCGCCTGACGGCGCTCAGCCTGGGACTCGACAACATCAGGGATATGCTGGCCTTCCCGAAGACCACGTCGGCGACCGACCTGATGTGCGAAGCGCCCTCCGAGGTCGGCCCCGAGCAGCTCTCCGAGGTCCACATCCGCACAGCCGTTCCGCCGCCGCCGAAGCCGGCTTGAAGAGCGCCCGTCTGGCGCGCCCGGCGCGGGGGTACTATGCTCAACGGATCGCACACCCTCCCGCCCCTCGCCAAGGACCTGAGTGACCACTGACTATCGCGTAAACCGGCAGATCCGCATCCCCGAAGTCCGTCTGATCGATCAGAACGGGGCGCAGATCGGCGTGATCGCCACCGCCGAGGCCATGAAGATGGCCGAGGTCGCCAAGCTTGACCTGGTCGAGGTCTCGCCGATGGCCAAGCCGCCGGTGTGCCGCATCCTCGACTTCGGCAAGTTCAAGTACGCGCAGGCCAAGAAGGAACGCGGCCACCACAGTCGCGCTTCGCAGCTGAAGGAGCTGCGCGTGCGCCCCGCGATCGACAAGCACGACCTCGAGTACCGGCTCGATGCCGGACGCAAGTTCCTCGAGCAGGGCCACAAGGTGCAGGTCGTGTGCATCTTCCGCGGCCGCCAGATGGCGCACCCCGAGCACGGCTACGCAGTGATGAAGAAGGTCGCGGAGAACCTCGGCGACATCTGCAAGATCGAGAGCCAGGCACGCCTGCTCGGCAAGCGCATGACCATGCTCTTGTCGCACAAGTAGCGCGGACGGAGCGCGCGGGATGAAGCGCAGCTCCCCGGCGCTGGTGCTGCTGCTCTCGGGGGTCGTGCTCGCGGCGTGGACCTGGGGCACGTGGGGCGACGTGCAGGTCGACTACGGCGGCGAGGTGTATGCAGCCTGGCGCGTGTCGCAAGGCGCCGCGTTGTATCGCGACGTCGCGTATTTCACCGGGCCGCTCTCGCCCTGGCTGAACGCGCTCTGGTTCAAGCTCTTCGGCGTCGGGATCTGGACGCTGTACGTCGTGAACCTGGCGCTCGCCGTGCTCGACACGGCGCTCGTGTATGCGCTCGTGCGGCGCCTCGCGGATCGCTTCACGGCGACGGCGGCGGGCCTCGTGTTCCTGGTGCTCTTCGCCTTCGGCCGCTTCGAGTACCTGAACGACTCGAACTACATCGCGCCGTATTCACACGAGGTCGTGCACGCGACGCCCTTGGCTCTAGGCTGCCTGCTGCTGCTCGCGCGTTCGCCGGCGCTCGCCGGGGCGCTCTTCGGACTCGTGTTCCTGACCAAGGCGGAGTACACGCTCGCGCTCGGAGCGGCGGCGGGTGCGCAACTCGTGCTCTCTCGAGCGACGGTCAAGGCCTGGGGGAGCTTCGTAGCGGCTGCGCTCGTCGCGCCGCTCTGCGCCTGGGCCGCGCTCTGCGCCTCGCTCGGGGCTCGTGAGGCGCTGCTCTCGGTCATCGGCGCCTGGCGCTACGTCTTCGACACGCGCATCACCGAGCTCGCCTTCTACAAGGGGGTCATGGGCACGAATGCGACGGGCGACAACCTCGTGCGCATGCTCGAGTACGCCGCGGCGGAGCTCCTGCTGCTCGGCGCGTGCTGGTTCACCGCGCGCAAGATGGCGCGCACCGACGCGCTCGTCGCGTGGATCGCGGGAGTCGCGCTCGGGCCGCTGCTCGTCTGGCTCGTTCCGCTCGCGAAGACGGGCTGGCTCGAGCTCGCGCGTCCCTGGCCACTCTTCGCGGGCGCGGCGGCGCTGTGGTTGTGCGTGCGCGCCTGGAAGGATCGTTCGCAGGTTCCGGCGGCTGCGTTCGCGCTCTTCGCCGCGGCTCTGCTCGCGAAGATGGTGCTCAACAGCCGCGTGCAGATGTACGGCTTCGCGCTGGCGCTGCCGGCGACGCTGCTGCTCGCGCTGCTGCTCTTCGAGACGGCGCCGCGCATCGTCGAGCGCTGCGGCGGGAGCTTCGTGCTCGCGCGCGCGCTCGGCTGCGGGGCGTTGCTCGCGTTCGCGCTCGGCCACCTGCGCGTGATGGCGGACTACCAGAAGATCCCGAGCGTGTGGATGGGGGAGGGCCGCGACGCGTTCCGTGTCGACGGCCGCGGCGGCGTGGTCGCGGCAGCGCTGCGCGA
>Ga0302321_100002593_pt1 | contig 15507 bp, 14 predicted proteins | sample Fen_T0_1_FD_202505 | JGI IMG/M metagenome (GOLD analysis project Ga0302321, IMG submission 202505) | Peat permafrost microbial communities from Stordalen Mire near Abisko, Sweden - Fen_T0_1 | ecosystem: Environmental > Terrestrial > Soil > Wetlands > Permafrost | place: Sweden: Abisko...
GATTGGCGGGGGCGATTTCATCGAGCTCGGCCTGTGTGAATGGGGTTTGCGCGTCAGTGAACTGGTCATAGGTCCAGCCGCCCAGCACGGCAATCCAGTCGCCGGGTTTGCTTGCGCGCACCCGCTCGCGCAGCATCTCCACAGCCTGGCGCCGCGAGGTGACGCCGTCCCAGCGCACCTCCAGTCCCCAATGCTGGGCCGCGCGTACGAAGTGGGCATGGTTGTCGATCAGGCCGGGGATCACCGTGCGGCCCTGCAGGTTGATCACCTTGGTGCCCGGGCCGGCGAGCTTTTTGACCTCGGCGCTCTTGCCGGCGGCGACGATGCGACCATCCTTCACGGCGAGTGCCTGGACGATGGAGAACTGCTCGTCGACGGTGACGATCTTGCCGTTGAGCAGGATGGTGTCGGCGTCGGCCCATGCGGCAGCGCCCAACAGCGTATTACAAAAGAGTATGGCGGCGATACGGGCGAGCAGGCGTTGCATATGTCCCCTCTGGTCTTGACTGTTTTGCTTTTGACTTCTTATCTTCGACTGATGTTATCACCCGGGCTGTATTGACTTGGCCTTATGTTTCCGATCAAGTCCCGGCAGGAGCGCATCCGGTATATTCCCTTTTCCCTCCAATGCACGGATTCCCATGAGCACGCAATCCCCCATGAACGGCGCCGAAAGCCTGGTGCGCACCCTGATCGCCGGCGGCGTCGAGGTCTGCTTTGCCAATCCCGGCACCTCCGAAATGCATTTCGTCGCGGCGCTCGACAAGGTCGAGGGCATGCGCTGCGTGCTGGGACTGTTCGAGGGCGTGGTGACCGGCGCGGCTGATGGCTACTACCGCATGGCGGGCAAGCCGGCGGCGACCCTGCTGCACCTGGGGCCGGGCCTGGGTAACGGGCTGGCCAATCTGCACAACGCGCGCAAGGCGCATTCGGGCATCGTCAACATCGTCGGCGAGCACGCGACCTATCACACCCAATACGACGCGCCGCTGACCGCGGATATCGAAGGCATCGCCCGCCCGATGTCGGACTGGGTCAAGAGCTCGCCGTCGGCGCAGGCCGTGGCTGCGGACGGCGCGCTGGCCATCGAAACGGCGCGCACGCCGCCCGGGCAGATCGCCACCTTGATTTTGCCGGCGGACACGGCGTGGAATCCGGGCACCGGCATCGCATCGGCCCGGCCGGCGCCGGCGCGCAAACCGGTCAGTGCCGATGCGGTCAAAGCGGCGGCGCGCGCGCTGGCCGCCGGCGACGCGGCCATCCTGATGGGGGACGTGGCCCTGCGCGCCCATGCGCTGGAGTCGGCCGGGCGGGTCGCGGCCAAGAGCGGCTGCCGGCTGCTCGCCGAATACAACTACGGCCGCATGGAGCGTGGCGCGGGCCGGGTGCGCGCCGAGCGCATCCCCTACGCCGTGGACGCGGCGCTGGCCACGCTCAAGGGTCTGAAGCGCATTGTGCTGGTGGGGGCGAAAATCCCGGTGAGCTTTTTCGCCTATCCCAACAAGCCCAGCCTGCAGGCGCCGGGGGATTGCGAATTCATCCACCTGGCGGGCCTGGGTGACGACCAGGCCGGCGCCTTGCAGGCATTGGCCGACGAAATGGGCGCGGGCGCGATTGCGCCCGCCCATGTGGCAGCGCTCGACCGGCCCGAGCTGCCCACCGGCAAGTACACGCTCGACAGCATCGGCACCCTGCTGGGCGCGCTGCTGCCGGAGAACGCCATCGTGATCGACGAGGCGGTGTCCAGCGGGCGCGGCTTCGCGCGCTTCACCGCCAACGTGCAGCCGCATGACTGGGTGCCGAACAGCGGCGGCTCGATAGGCTTCGCGCTGCCGGTGGCGGTGGGCGCGGCCATCGCCTGCCCGGACCGCAAGGTGATCGCCCTCGAAGGCGACGGCAGCGGCATGTACACCCTGCAGGCGCTCTGGACCATGGCGCGCGAGAAGCTCGACGTGACGGTGCTGGTATTCGCCAACCGCGCCTATAACATCCTGCGCGGCGAGCTGGCCAATGTGGGCGCCGGCGCCCCGGGCGTGCGCGCCACCGACATGCTGACCCTGGATCGGCCGGACCTGGACTGGCAGGCCCTGGCCAAGGGCCATGGCGTCGAATCGGGGCGCGCGGAGAACCTGGACGAACTGGCGGTGCAGTTCAGGCGCGCCCTTGCGCGCAACGGCCCGTACCTGATCGAAGTGGCGATGTAGCCGCCGCCGCTGGCGCGAGCCGGCAGTTGCGGGGACAGACCCGATTCCGTTCACCTACCGTTAGCGGTGCGCTTGTCGAACCGCCGTGGCAGAGCACGGGTCCTTCGACAGGATCAGGACGAACGGTGGTAAGTGAACAGCTTCGGAGACAGGCCTACTTACTTGCCTGTGCCTTCTTGGCGTCGGCCACCTTGGCGGGTGCCGCGGGTGCAGCGGGCTTGGGCTTGAGCAGTGCGGACCGCTCCTTGAGCAGAGGCGCGATGCTGGCGTCGGTGACGAGGAACACCTTCTTGTCCATCGCCTGTTCGCGCTTGATGCGGGCATCGAAGGCGGCGAGCTTGTCCTTGAAGGCCTGGTCCAGCTTGGCCTTGTCTTCGGCCTTTTCGTCCTTGCCCGGTGTGCGTTCGCGCGGTACATCCGGTTTGCCGGTGACGCTCAGGGTGAGGGCTCGGGTCGGTTCCTTCGGCTCGCCGCCTTTTTTGCCTATGGTGTAGGTATAGTTCAGGCCGTCGAATGTCTCGACCGTGAGCACGTCGCCATCGGTCAGGCCCAGTTCGCCTGGTTTGGGATTGACGGCGACGTCGGTCATTGCCAGGCTGCCGAGGTTGCCGGCGATTTCCTCGGCCTTGTTGGTGTCGAACTCCTCGCCCTTGGCGGCGTCCTTCAGTATCCAGGCCATCACCGCCTCTTCGGCGCGAGTCAGGGTCCAGCGCGGCTTGCCGCCGGAGCTCAAGGTGATGGTCCTGGCCCGCTCCGGTTTGGCAAAGGTCTTGTCCAGCCAGGCGCGCGGGCTGGCATCGACCTCGGTGAGCGGGTCGTTGATGGCAATCGCGGTAGTGGTCGCATCGCGGGCCAGCAGGTAGCGCCCGGTGGGCACTTCCTTGGTGGCTCCGGGTATCTCGGAAGGCTTGGTGAGCGCCTTGCCGAGGATCAGGTTGCCCAGCGACTTGCCGGCGGCATCGCTCAGGTCGACTGCAATGCCGCCATCGGCCTGGCCGGGGGCGGCCAGTTGCAGACGCGGGCGCAGGGCCTCGGTGATCGCCTCGGTTTGGGTCACCTTCAGCTCCGAGAGCTTGACCAGCAGAGGGCCGATTTTTTGCGTATCGGCCGGGTAGCCGTCGCGCTCCTTGACGCTCCAGGCATCGCCCTTGCGCTCCAGGGTGACCGACTCCTTGCCGCCATTGATGCGCAGGCTGGCGATGTTGTTGATCACCAGGCCGGGCAGCACCTTGGCGCCGGACTGGGTGTCGGCCTGCTTCCAGGCGCCGGCGCCGCCGTAGTGGATCCATGCGGCCAGGCCGCCCAGCAGGATCAGGATCGCGGCCAACAGGCTCAGTTGTTTGCTGCTCATGGCCTAGATCCTCACCGTGCGGCGTTTGCGGTACACCGCCCAGAAGATGCCCGCCAGCGCAACCAGCAGGGGCATCAGCGCGATGTTGGCCAGCTTGGTCCAGAACTCCAGGGCCTCGCTGTCGGCGCGCAGCTTCTTGCGCATGTCCTTGAGCGCGATCTTGGTCTCGGTGGCCTTGCGCTTGAAGTTGTCCAGTTCCTTCTGCTGCTCGGGCGTGACCGCCGCCGCGGTCTTGCCGTCGGCGCTGCCTTTTTGCATGGCCTTCAACTTGTCCTGGGTCTCGGTGAGGCTGTCCTGCAACTCCTTGAGCTTGCCGAAGTATTGTTGCTGGGCTTTCGCTTCAAGTTCGCGCACCACGATGAAGGGGCGCGCGGCATCGGCGCGGCTGCGCAGGTTGATCAGGTTGGCGTCGCCCGCCATCTGCTCGACCAGGGCCTGGGCGAATGCCAGGTTGCCGTTGATCGGCACCATTACGCGCTGGCCGAAGATCTCCTGCACCTGGACGGCGGCGCCGTCGGCGATCAGGTCGCTGTCGCCCACCAGCACGACGGCGCCTTCAAGCTTGGCTTCCTTGAGTACTTCGGGGGCGGGCTTGCCTTCCTTGGTCAGGCCGGGCTTCTGGCCTTCGTCAGGGCGGCCGCCGGGGAATGCGGTTTTGAACTTGCCGGTGAGTTTGAGCGCCAGCACCTGCTCCTTGTTGGTCGACACAAAGCCGCGCACCGCCGGCTCGCCCTGGGTCTGGGCGATGATGGAGTCGACCATCTGGTTGATCGGCGAGCTCTTGATCAGCACCGTCTGTGTCAGGCCCGCCGCCGGCGTGCCGCCGAAGGAGCCGGTGAAAGGCAGCATCATGGTAGTGAGCTGGTTGGTGGCGATGTCGTCCTTGTTGAGCGCCTGCGCGGTGAGCGTGAGCAGGGTGGGCCACTGCTTGTCGCCCTGGCCGGTGGAGTACTTCATGTCCAGCACCACCTTGCCGGCGTCGAAGGTCAAGCCCCAGGCCTTGATCAGCTTGTCCAGGTTGGACGACTTGTTCTGGCCCATGCCCATCTGGCCGCCCTGCTGGTCGAAATAGGCCCAGGGGTCGACAAAGGCGATCACCTTGCCGCCGCGCAGCAGGAACTGGTCGATAGCGAACTGGCCGCCGTCGCTGATCTCGCGCGGATGGATCACCAGCAGCACCTTGACGTCGGGGTCGATTGCATCGGCCACTTCGCTGATCTTTTTCAGGGTGAAGTCGCGCTGCAGTTCGCTGATGAAGGCCCAGGGTGGAGTTGGCATCTGGCCCGACATCGGGTTGAACTGGCCGCCACCCATCACGGGCAGGGAACTCATCACCCCGATCACCGGCTTGTCCTTGGTGGCAACGCGGGCAATCGCCCGGGTGATGTCGTATTCGAGCAGGCGCTCGCGGTCCGCCGCCAGCACGGGGATGGCCAGCTTCTGGTCCAGGAAATTGATGCCCAGGCCGAGGTAGAACTTGTCGCCGGTGCCGGCGCTTTGCGCCTCGATGCCGTCCAGGGCTGCCGAGTCCTCGGCGTCCGAATCGGGCTGCGGGTCGAGTTTCTCGATGATCACCTTGCCGCGCGCCGCCTGCTGGTATTCGGCCAGCAGGTCCTCGACGCGCCGTGCGTAGGCTTTGGTGGCCACCGGTACGTCCTCGTTGCCCTGGGTGTAGTAAAAGCGCAGCTTGACCGGCGCTTCGAGCTTGCCCAGCACGGCCTTGGTGCCGTCGGTCAGCGTATACAGATGGCCCTGCGTCAGGTCGACGCGGGTGCGCAACTGGCTGGACAGAAAATTGACGGCGACCAGGATCAGAAATACGATCAGCACGCCGCCGGTGGAGTAGATCAGGGTTTCAGTCTTGCGTTGCATTGCTCTGTCTCTTGCGATCAATGGTTTGTCGTGGGCGCGCGGCTAGGCGCGCTGCGAACGGATGATCACCCCGGTGGTGAACAGGCCGAAGCCGATCACCGAGGCGAAATACACCACGTCCTTGAACTCGAGCACGCCCTTGACCACGCCGTCGAAGTGGGTCATCACCGAAAAGGCGGCGATGGCTTCGATGAAGTTGGGGCTGGCCCAGCGCGCCATCAGGCTGGTCACCGGGTTGAATCCCACCATGATCAGCGCCAGGCAGATCATTACCGCCAGCACGAAGCTCACTACCTGGTTGCGCGACAACGCGGAGGTCATGCTGGCAATGGCCAGGTAGGCGCCGGCCATGAACAGGCTGCCGATGTAGCCGGCGATGATCACGCCGTTGTCCGGGTTGCCCAGCCAGTTGACAGTGATCACCACCGGGAAGGTGAGCAAGAGGGCAATGCCGATGAATATCCACGAGGCCAGGAACTTGCCGACGATCGCCTGCCAGGGCGCGATCGGCATGGTCATCAACAGTTCCATCGTGCCCAGGCGCCTCTCCTCCGCCCACAGGCGCATGCCGACGGCCGGCACCAGGAACAAATACAGCCACGGGTGCCAGGAAAAGAAGGACACCAGCGAAGCCTCGCCGCGCTCGAAAAACGCGCCGAAGGTGAAGGTGAAGAATCCCGCCAGCAGAAGGAAGATGACGATGAAGACGTACGCGATGGGGGCATCGAAATACGCCGCCAGCTCGCGCTTGGCGATGGTCTTGACTCCGGACCAGGCGCTCATGCTCGTGCTCCTTGGGTGGCTTGTGATTGGTTGGCTTGTTGGATGAGGGCGTCGTCATGCGCCTGCTTCTTCGCCTGTTGCGAGGCGGCATCTGTGACGGTCAGGGCGCGGAACACGTCGTCCAGCCGGCCTTCCTCGACGCGGATGTCTTCCAGGCCCAGGTGCTCGCCCACCGCCCACTCGGCCAACGGGCCGGACAACGAGCCTTGCAGCTTGCGGTCGGGCAGGGCGCGCAGCACCAGGCGTGCGCCGTCCGCGAGGATGATTTCGCTGCGCAGCACGCCCGGGCGCGCCGCCAGCTTTTGCGCGATGGCGTTGGCGTCGGCGCCGTCCTGCTTGCGCAGGCTGATCAGCACCGAGCCGGCCAGTTCCGCCGAGGCCTTCAGTTCGGCCGGGGTGCCGTTGGCGACGATGTTGCCGCGGTCGATGATGATGGCGCGGTCGCACACTGCTTCCACCTCTTCCAGGATGTGGGTCGAGAAGATGATGGTCTTGGTCTCGCCCATGCGCTTGATCAGCTGGCGCACCTCGTGTTTCTGGTTCGGGTCCAGGCCGTCGGTGGGCTCATCGAGGATCAGCACTTCCGGGTCGTGGATCAGCGACTGCGCCAGGCAGGTGCGGTGCTTGTAGCCCTTGGAGAGGGTCTCGATATCCTGGCCGAGCACGCTGTCGAGAAACGTCAGTTCAACCGCATGCCTGACCGCATTCTTTTTCGCCGTGCCCGACAGGCCGCGCAACTCGGCGCTGAAATTGAGAAAGGCCAGCACCGTCATGTCCGCATATGAAGGCGCGGCTTCCGGCAGGTAGCCGATCTTCGCCTTGGCGGGAATCGGGTGGGTGACGATGTCGAAACCGCACACCTTCACCGAGCCCGAACTGGGTGGCAAGAAGCCGGTGATCATGCGCATGGTGGTGGACTTGCCGGCGCCGTTGGGCCCGAGAAAGCCCAGCACCTCGCCTTGCTGCACCGCGAAAGAAACCTGGTTCACCGCCTGCTTGGGGCCGAACCATTTGGACAGGTTGTTGACTTCTATCATGCAACTCCTCCAGCTAAAACCGGTAATGAAATAGGGGTCCGTGCAGGCTGTTTCAAGAGCGGGCCGTGCCCATGCGGGGTCGCTGCGCCGATCTTTTCAGCCCATGGAAAGGCGCGCTTGTGGCGCGCCCGGGGTTTGGGTTAGTCTCGGATATCCGCAGTCTGGGCTACTGTCTTGGGTCAGGGTTTCGACACCACATTCGACGCCAGTTTGCCGGCCGCGTTTCATCAAAAGGGGCATAACACTAACATGAGTATCAAGGGCAAAGCTTTTATTGCCGGAATTTTCGAACACCCCACCCGCAAGGCACCCGACAAAACAGTCGCCCAATTGCATGCCGAAGTGGCCAAGGGTGCGCTCGAAGACGCCGGCCTCTCCAAGGATGATGTCGACGGCTACTTCTGCGCCGGTGACGCGCCGGGCCTGGGGCCGCTGTCGATGGTCGACTACATGGGCTTGAGACTGCGCCACGTGGACTCCACCGATGTTGGGGGTTCCTCTTATCTGATCCACGTATCGCATGCCGCGCAGGCGATCGCGGCGGGCAAGTGCAAGGTGGCGCTGGTGACCCTGGCTGGTCGCCCCCGTTCGGAAGGTTCCTCCGGCACCCAGCCGCGCAACTATGGCGCGGCCGCGCCGGATGTGCCCTTTGAATTTCCCTACAGCCCGGCTACGGTGAATATGTACGGGATGGTGGCAATGCGCCACATGTACCAGTACGGCACCACCGCCGAGCAACTGGCCTGGATCAAGGTGGCCGCCTCGCACCACGCGCAGCACAACCCGAACGCCATGCTGCGCGAGGTGGTGACGGTGGAAGACGTGATCAACTCGCCGATGATCTCCGACCCCCTGCATCGCCTCGACTGCTGCGTGGTCAGCGACGGCGGCGGCGCCGTGATCGTGGTGGCGCCGGAAATTGCAAAAAGTTTGAGAAAGCCGCTGGTGCGCATCATCGGCGCCGGCGAATCGCCCAAGGGCCAGATGGGCGGCAAGATCGATTTGACCTATTCGGGTGCCGCGGTGTCCGGACCGATCGCCTTCGCCGAAGCCTGCGTCATCCCGGCCGACATCAAGTACGCCTCGATCTACGACAGCTTCACCATCACCGTCCTGATGCAACTCGAAGACCTGGGGTTTTGCAAGAAGGGCGAGGGCGGCAGGTTTGTCGCCGACGGCAACCTGATCTCCGGCGTCGGCAAGCTGCCCTTCAACACCGACGGCGGCGGTCTGTCGAACAACCACCCGGCCAATCGCGGCGGCATCACCAAGGTGATCGAAGCGGTGCGCCAGTTGCGCGGCGAAGCGCATCCCGCGGTACAGGTGAAGAATTGCGACCTCGCGCTGGCACAAGGCACCGGCGGTTCGCTGGGCACGCGCCACGGCAGCGCAACCCTGATCATGGAAAGGGTGTGACATGACGTACCAGGACAGAACCATCACCGCCCCTACGGTCAACCCCGAAGGGCAGGCCTATTGGGATGCCGCCAATCAGGGGAAATTGCTGGTTAAGCGTTGCAGCGCCTGCAACGAGTACCACCACTACCCGCGCGCCCTGTGCCCGCACTGCTTCAGCGACAAGACCGAGTGGCGCGAGGCCAAGGGCACCGGCACCATCTACTCGTACAGCGTAATGCGCCGCGCCGCGCCGCCGTATGCGATGGCCTACGTCACCCTGGACGAGGGAGTCAGCATGATGACCAACCTGGTCGATTGCGATTTCGACGCCTTGAAAATCGGGCAGAGGGTGAAGGTCGTGTTCAAGCCCAGCGAGGGCGGGCCGGCGGTGCCGATGTTTACTCCTATCTAGCCGCGACTTGGACGCTTGTCGAAAACCGATGACGAACCATTCATGGCAATTTCCTTGCGGTCACGAGGGCTACCATGACTTTGGCAAGATTGATCCGCTCGATACGAATGCCGACGTGATCGTTGATTTGCCGGATGGTCGCAGCTTTGCGGTGACGTTCTTTACGGTGCGCAATTTGCAGTCCTTGATGAGCAAGCATCGTGAAACTGGTGAAGCGCCGTATGGCTTATATATGTACGCGACCGACATGGTTGTCGTCGAAACACTTACCAGAGAATCTGTTGACAAGGCAGTGGCAGAGCTTGTTCGATCAGGAGATATCGAGGTCATAGGCATAGCGATCACCAGGGATGGTGAGTGAGCGTGCAAACAATGGAGACAGATCAATGAGTATCGCCAAATCCCTGGAAGGTAAATCCATCGTCGTCACCGGCGCGGGCCGCGGCATCGGCCGCGACATCGCACTTCTGTGCGCGCGCGAAGGCGCGAGCGTGGTGGTCAATGACCTGGGCGTGTCGGTGGAAGGGAGTGGCACGGATGCCTCGCCTGCTAGCCAAGTAGTCGAAGAGATCAAGGCTTTCGGCGGCAAGGCAGTCGCCAACCCCGACAGCGTCTCCGACCCCAAGGGCGCCGAGCGCATCATCGCCGCGGCGCTCGACACCTTCGGGCGTATCGACGGCGTGGTGAACAATGCCGGCATCCTGCGCGACCGGATCTTCCACAAGATGTCCTACGACGATTTCAAGCAGGTGATAGACGTGCACCTGATGGGCTCGTTCAACGTCGCCAAGGCGGCGGCCCTGCATTTCAAGGAACAGGGCAGCGGCAGCTATGTGCATTTCACCTCGACCAGCGGCCTGGTGGGCAATTTCGGCCAGGCCAACTACTCGGCGGCCAAGCTGGGTATCGTCGGTCTGTCGAAATCAATCGCGCTGGACATGGCGCGCTTTCACGTGCGCTCCAATTGCGTGAGCCCGTTTGCCTGGAGTCGCATGATAGGCTCGATCCCGGTCGAGACAGAGGAGGAGAAGGCGCGGGTCGAGCGCATCAAGACCATGACGACGGAAAAGATCGCCCCCATGGTCGCCTTCCTGCTTTCCGACCTGGCGAAGGAAGTCACCGGGCAGATATTCGCGGTGCGCAAGAACGAGATTTTCCTGATGAGCCAGTCGCGCCCCCTGCGCTCGGTGGCGCGTGCCGAGGGCTGGACCCCGCAGACCCTGGCCGAGCATATGCTGCCGGCGATGAAACCGTCCTTCTACGCGCTGGATCGCTCGGCCGATGTGTTTTCCTGGGACCCGGTGTGACGGCTGACGCCAAGTAAGAAGGTGGCCCGGCATTGCGCCAGTCTGTAGATTCGGGTAAAAGAAGGCAGTGCAGCCTTGCCAATCCTTCCGGGATGAGCATGGAGCTTGCAAGCGGACCACGAAAAACAACAAGAATTGCGGAGTGAACCATGTTTGTCATCTATGGATGGCGCAAGCAAAGCCAGGCGATCAAACAGGTCCTTGACTGTTACTGTTACGTCTGCCAGCGCAAGAGCGAGTGGCATGTCTGCCGGGAGTCAGAATGGGTGACTTTCTTCGGCATGAACACCATACCCTTCATTTCCAAGGACGCCCTGGTCTGTGCGCGCTGCGAAGACGAACTGCCGCTGCCAAAGCCGCAGTCGCGCCAACTGCTGGCGGGGCAGGGCCTGGAGCAGGCAATCGCGCTGCTGGAAAAACACCAGCTTGCCGCAAAGAACGAGGTTCAGCGCAACTTCCTGATGGCGACCCGAGCATCACGCGAAAGCCCGCCTTGATGCGCTACGACAATCAAGAGCGCGGGTGCAGCCCCAGCCCCCGCGCGGCCTGCAAGATGATCGGCGAGTCCGGCACCTTGCCTGGGCCCTGAAGCGGCGTTAGCTTGCCGGCCGCACCGGCGCTTCCTGCATCAGCGCGAGCTGTTCGCGCAGTTCCAGTATCCGGTCCTGCCAATAACGCTGGGTGTTGAACCACGGGAAGGCGGCGGGAAAGGCGGGGTCGTCCCAGCGCCGCGCGATCCATGCGGAGTAGTGGATCAGGCGCAGGGTGCGCAGGGCTTCGACCAGGTGCAACTCGTTGTCGTCGAAGTCACGGAACTGCTCGTAACCCTTGAGCAGGTGCTTCCAGGCCGCGGGTATCAGGTCCGCGTCGCCAGGCAGCAGCATCCACAGGTCTTGCACCGCCGGGCCCATGCGGGCGTCGTCGAAGTCGACAAAATGCGGGCCGTCGTCGGTCCACAGCACGTTGCCCGGATGGCAGTCGCCGTGCAGGCGCAGCGAGCCCACCGAGCCGGCGCGGGCATAGCAGCCGGCAATGGCTTCCAACGCCTGCGAAACGGTCGAAGTCCAGGCGTCCAGCAGATCGGCGGGGATGAAGCCGTGCGCCAGCAGCCAGTCGCGCGGCTCGGTGCCGAAGGTGACCTGGTCCAGGGTGGGACGCACGGCAAAGTTGCTGATCGCGCCTACCGCGTGGATGCGGCCGAGAAAGCGGCCCATCCATTCGAGGATCTTCGGGTCTTCCAGCTCAGGGGCGCGTCCGCCACGGCGTGGAAACACCGCGAAGCGAAAGCCGTTGTGGGCCAGCAAGGTCTTGCCCTCAATCGGCGTAGGCGCGACCACGGGAATTTCACGCTCGGCCAGCTCGAACACGAAGGCGTGCTCTTCGAGGATTTGCGTGTCGCTCCAGCGCCCCGGGCGGTAGAACTTGGCGACCACCGGCGTGCCGTCTTCGATGCCGACCTGGTAGACCCGGTTCTCGTAGGAGTTCAGGGTCAGCTGCCGGCCGTCGCAGCGCAGACCCACGCTTTCGAGGGCGTCGAGCACCGCGTCGGGCGTGAGGCCGGCGAAGGGCGTTGCGGGGGTTTCGGGTGTTGCTTGTGCGTCGCTCATGCGGTTCCGTCCGTGGAGGCCGGCGCATTCAGGCGGCCCCGTACAAAGTCAATGTGCTGGCGCAGGGTGTAGACCTTTTCGCTGAAGTCCAGAGGCATGCGCAAGGCGCGCGCCTGGTTGTCGATCTCGTCTATGCGCTTGAGTTGCGCGGCCATTTCCGTGGGGCTGAGGCTGCGCGAGGCGAGCTCCAGTTCCAGGAACTTGAGCTCGCCATACCAGCGGTTGATGCGCTGCTGCCTGCGCCAGTTGACGATGGTCGGCAGGAATTTGATCACCGGCACCAGCACGCCGAAAATCGGCACCAGGAATACCAGCATGCGCTCGGCCAGGTTGGCGAGCCAGAAGGGCAGGTAGCGCTGCAGGAAGGGCCGGCCGGTCTTGAAATAGCGCTTCGCCTCTTCGGCAAGCGGATAGTCGGTGGCCACCGGCGTGGGGAATTCGCCGGGGGCGTTGAACAGGCCGGGAACGGAGTGGACCTCGACCTCGGCTTCGAGCAAGAGGTAGGTCAGGGCCGGATGCAGGTCCTCGCGAATCACCAGGTTAGCTTTGGTCGCAAGCATCTGCACATCGTGCGTGGGCAGGTTGGCGCGCAGGTCGAACACGCCTTGTGCCAGGGTCACCGAGGTGAGGTAAGGGTAGCGCCGCGCGATCGCCGGCGCATTGGCCAGGCTCATCGGGTATAGCCCCGGCATGCCCGCAAGTTCCTGCACCACCGGGGCTTCCGGGGCGGCGATCAGGAACACCGCCTCCAGATTGCCGGCCTTGAGGGCATCGATTGCGGCACTTCCGCCCAGGGGCGAGAGCCCCGGGCTGTCCGCGGCGATGCCATGCGCGGCCAGCAGGTCCAGGGCCACCTTGCGGGTGCCACTGCCGGGCGGGCCCACCGCGACCCTGGAATCCTTCAGATCGGTCAGGCGGGTGAACTCGCGTTTGCCGCGCACGAATATCCACACCCCCTCGTAGGTCAGGTTACCCAGCGAAAAGAGCCGGGTTTCCGCGGCGTCCGTTGCCGGTGCCGCCCCTAGCGGGCCCAAGCCGCCCTGCACGAAGCCGACATCGACGGCTGCGCTGTCGTTCTTCAGCCGCGCCAGGTTTTCCACCGAGCCGCTGGAGGGCTTGAGATCGAGGCGGATACCTTCGCGTGCGAGAATCCGCTGGTATTTGAGCGCGAACTGGTGATAGGCGCCGTCGGCGGCGCCGGTGGTCATGGTGATGTGGTCGGGCGGGGCCGGCTGGACGAAATGATAGGTCAGCCAGAACGCTCCCACCACCAGGGCCAGGGTCGGCAGCCAGATCACGATGGTCTCGCGCAGCGAGGGCCAATGGGTGAAGATCTGCCAGCGGCGCAGCGGTCGCGTGGTTGGCAGGGAACCCGGCTGCGGGGCCGGTTCGGCGCCGGTTTGCGCGGGCTGGGAAGCAGGGGCAGTCATGCCCCATTTAACCATGCGGGGCTTACAACTCGGGAACGGCGGCGGCGATGCAGGCGTGGGACATTTTTTGCAGGGTGGTGGACAACTACGGCGATGCCGGGGTCGCCTGGCGCCTGGCGCGGCAACTGGCGCGCGAGCATGCCTTGCAGGTGCGCCTGTGGATAGACGAACCGGCGGCCCTGGCGCGCATGTGCCCGCAACTCGATGCCGCACTGGGGCGGCAAACCGAGGCGGGGGTACAGGTGTGGCATTGGGACGCGCAGGTGGAAAGCGCATTGCCGGCCGAGGTGGTGATCGAGGCCTTCGGCTGCGAATTGCCGCCGGCCTATGTGGCGCGCATGGCGCAGCAGGCGCGCCGGCCGGTGTGGATCAACCTCGAATATCTGAGCGCCGAAGCCTGGGTCGACGAATACCATGCCCTGGCCTCGCCGCATCCGCAATTGCCGCTCACCAAGTATTTCTTTTTCCCCGGCGTCACCGCTCGCACCGGTGGCCTGCTGCGCGAGTACGACTTGTTGGCCGAACGTGACGCCTTTGAGCGTGACGGCACCGCGCAAGACCGCTTCTGGCAAGGCCTGGGCGTGCCGGGCAGAATCGCCGGGGAGATCCGTGTCTCCTTGTTTGCGTACGAAAATCCGGAGGTTGCGCACCTGCTCGAAGCCTGGTCGCAGGGGGCCGTGCCGGTGCGCTGCCTGGTGCCGGACGGTCGGGTCCTGCCCGAGGTGGGCGGCTTTTTCGCGGCGCCGGCGGCACGCGCCGGGGACGTGTTCACGCGCGGGCAACTGACCGTGCATGTCCTGCCGTTTACCGACCAGCCCGGTTATGACCGCCTGCTCTGGGCCTGCGACTGGAACTTCGTGCGCGGCGAGGATTCCTTCGTGCGCGCCCAATGGGCGGCGCGGCCCTTTGTCTGGCAAATCTATCCGCAAAGCGAAGCTGCCCATCACGACAAGCTGCTGGCGTTCTGGCACCGCTATCAGGATGGCCTGGAGCCGGCCGCCGCCGCCGCGCTTGAAGAGTGCTGGCGCGGCTGGAATGGACTTTCCAGGCCCGACTGGCAGGCCCTCTGGGCGCAACTTGCGCCCCTGGGAGCGGCGCTGAACCGGCATGCCGCCCGATGGGCGCGGGAACAGGCCGCCAGGCCGGATTTGTCGGCCCAACTGGTTGAATTTGCTGCAAAAGTCGCCAATTAAGCGGTATAATTAGCGGCTTTGTTGCGCGGGGACCAGTTCGGTTGGCCTGCCGCTGCTTTGTTAACGCCAATGAGATGACGCCCATCAGCAACGAACTGGGTGCTGCTCTTGAAGTCGGCTCAACTGAAATACCTCCTCTGGTTAAGAAGGTTTACTTATGAAAATCGCACAAGAAGTTCGCGCGGGCAACGTGGTGATGGTCGGCAACGACGCCATGGTCGTGCTCAAGGCCGAATACAACAAGTCCGGCCGCAATTCCGCCGTGGTCAAGATGAAGCTCAAAAACCTGCTCACCGGTTCCGGCACGGAGACTGTCTACAAGGCCGACGACAAGTTCGATGTCGTGCAACTTGAAAAGAAGGACGTGACCTATTCCTACTTTGCCGACCCGCTTTATGTGTTCATGGACGCCGAGTTCAACCAGTTCGAAGTCGAAAAGGACAGCATGGGCGACGCGCTCAACTACCTGGAAGACGGCATGCCCTGCGAGCTGACCATCTACAACGACCGGCCGATCTCGGTGGAACTGCCGACCTCGCTGGTGCGCGAGATCATCTACACCGAGCCGGCAATCCGCGGTGACACCTCGGGCAAGGTACTCAAGCCCGCCAAGCTGTCCTCCGGCTTTGCAGTCGGCGTGCCGCTGTTCGTGGCGCAAGGTGACAAGATCGAAATCGACACACGTACCGGTGAATATCGCCGCCGCGTTTGAGCCTGATTCAAGTAAGTGTTGCGGATGTACCCAACGGCCACCCTCGCGGTGGCCGTTTTGTATGGCGGGGCCACCCTCGCGGTGGCCGTTTTGTTTGGCGGGGCCACCCTCGCGGTGGCCGTTTTGTATGGCGGGGCCACCCTCGCGGTGGCCGCTTTATGTGGCGGGCATTCCTTGAGGCGGCTATTTGACCCGGCAGGC
>Ga0302321_100002598_pt1 | contig 15502 bp, 11 predicted proteins | sample Fen_T0_1_FD_202505 | JGI IMG/M metagenome (GOLD analysis project Ga0302321, IMG submission 202505) | Peat permafrost microbial communities from Stordalen Mire near Abisko, Sweden - Fen_T0_1 | ecosystem: Environmental > Terrestrial > Soil > Wetlands > Permafrost | place: Sweden: Abisko...
GACGGCCCGGCCGCCACTGAGGTGGTCGAGCGTCGTCAGGTGCTTGGCGACCACCTGCGGCCGGCGACGCGACAGCGGCGTCACCATCGTGCCGAGCCGGAGCCGCTCGGTCTCCCGGGCGATCGCGCCGAGCAGCACCCAGGGGTCGTGCGCGTCGACGACGCCGTCCCACTGGAGGTGGTCCCACAGGAAGAACCCGTCCCACCCGGACGCCTCGGCCCGGCTCGCCAGCCGCACCACCTCGGCGGGGTCGGTGAACGGCGGGACGCTGAGCCCGAATCGCATCCCAGGAACCTAACAGCGCCCGCCGACACCGACGAGGCCGAGCAGAGCCGCCGCGGCTCCGGTTCCGGGGCACCGATCGGTAGGATCGGCACCAGCGGTCCGTCAGAGCGACGGCCGTGGCGGCCTCCGAGGAGAGACCATGCAGAGCAACAACCCCGTCTTCCGCAACTCCGACGAGTTCAACGGACGCGCGAGCAACGCGTACGGCAACCAGGTGTACGGCGGAAGCGGCACCCCGCACCAGGGCTACGGCCAGGCGCCGACCCCCGACCCGTCCACCTGGAGCACCGGCAGCCCCACCCACACCGGCGCCGACGTCGGCCGGATGACCATCGACAGCGTGGTCCAGAAGACCGGGCTCACGCTGCTCGTGCTCCTCGTCGCGGCGTTCGCGACGTGGGTGCTGACGCCCGCGATCAGCGACACCATGACGCAGGCGCAGGTCAACCAGCTCTACGCCGCCATGACCATCGGCGGCCTCGGCGCCTTCGGGCTCTCGATGCTCAACTCGTTCAAACGAGTGATCAGCCCCGTGTTCGTGCTCGCCTTCGCCGCCCTGGAGGGCGTGGCACTCGGCGCCTTCAGCAAGTTCTTCGACTACCAGTACGGCGGCGGCATCGTCATCCAGGCCGTGATCGGCACCTTCGCGGCCTTCGCCGGCACGTTGGCGGCGTACAAGTTCTTCAACATCAAGGTCAGCGACAAGTTCCGGATGGGCGTCATCGCGGCCATGTTCGGCATGGTCGGGCTGATGCTCCTGCAGCTGGTCGTGAGCCTGTTCGGCGGCGACCTCGGTTTCAGCAGCCTCACCGGGATCGGCTTCGTCTTCTCGCTGCTCGGCCTGGTGCTCGGCATCTTCATGCTGATCCTCGACTTCGACTTCGTCGAGAACGGTGTCCGCGCCGGGCTGCCGGAGCGTGAGTCGTGGCGTGCGGCCTTCGGGCTGACCGTCAGCCTGGTCTGGATCTACACCAACCTGCTGCGGATCCTGGCCGTCATTCGGCGCTGACGACCTCGTCGTCCGAGGGGGCCTCTGGGACGGAGCGGAGCCGGGCACGCCGGCGAACCTCCACCCAGAGGCCCTTCTTGTCTCCGAGCTCGGTGCCGGGCGTCTTGGCCGAGCGGACCGCCGCGGTGGCGACCGGCATCGTGCCCTCGCCACGGGCCCGCAGCGGCACGTCCTCGCCGAAGCCCAGGGCGTTGAGCGCGCTGGGGACCAGCACCTCCGCCAGCGCGCGGTAGCCCTCGGCCGACGGGTGGAACCGGTCGGGGCCGAACAGCAGGGCAGGGGCCGCCTCGAAGTCGGGGCCGAGGATCGAGCCCAGCGAGACCGCGACACCGTCCGCCTCGACGGTCGAGATCGCCTGCGCCGCTGCGAGTCGCCGCGACCACGACCGGGCCAGCTGCTTGAGCGGGGGAGGGATCGGCTTCACCGTGCCGAGGTCGGGGCAGGTGCCGACGACGACCTTCGTACCTGCCTCACGGAGCCGGCGTACGCCCTCGCCGAGGTGGCGCACGGACTGCGACGGACGCACCTGGTGCGTCACGTCGTTCGCGCCGACCAGGATCACGGCGAGGTCGGGGTCGGTGGCGAGCGCCCGCTCGATCTGGCCCGCGAGGTCGGAGGACTGGGCGCCGACCTTGGCGAACGCCCGCAGGTGGACCCGGCGGTCGGCTCCGGCCGCGAGGCCGCTCGCGAGGTGAGCGCCGGTGGTCTCGACGGCCCGGTCGACCCCGTAGCCCGCGGCGCTGGAGTCTCCGAGGAGGGCGACCTTGATCGCCGGACCCGGCCGGCCGCGGCCGTACCAGCCGGTCGAGTCGGGTGGCGGCTCGTCGCCGGCATGACCGATTGCATGCCGGGCCAGCGTGGCCTCGGCGCGCAGTACGCCGTAGAGACCTGCGCCCAGCACGGAGAGCCCTCCGCCCCCGAACGCGGCGGCGGAGGCCAGCTTGCGTGCCGCAGCGGCCTTGCCCATGGGCCCAACCTAGCGATCTCCACCCGGGGGTGGAGGTCGTCGCCCCCATCCGTCGTCGCGCGCCCGTGGGTGGGAGCGGTCGGTCGTGACTCGGGTCTCACCAGGAAGTTGGAACGATCTCACACGCTGGAAACATGGAAACCCGAGAGTGGGGACGACGGGCCGGACGGCGGCCCGCGCGCACGGAAGGAGACGCTCATGCTCGGCACCACGCTCAGCACGTTCGGCCGGCAGCTGCTGCGCCGCGCCAACCGCTGCACGCTCTGGTCCTTCAACCCGCAGCCCGAGCTGACCAGCCGCTACGACCGCGGCTGACCCGAGGACGGCGCCGGCCACCCGCGGGTGGCCAGGACGAGGTGTGACGGTCGTGGCCGGTCCTGACTGTCGGGGGGCGTCAGACCCAGGCCACGACGGATCGTCGCACCCTCGTCCTCCGGCCTCACCTCGGTGAAGCCGGACCGGCGCACGAGCTCGGCGAGCTCCGGGTAGGTGTACGCGCTGACCCAGGGCTCGCCGAGCCGGGCCACTGCCGCACGACGCTGACGCATCAGCGCGGTCGTCTCCGCGGCATCGTCCAGCGGGGACGCGTGGTCGAGGACGACCGCCGACGAGGGCAGCGACCCCAGCCGTCCGAGCGTCGTCTCGACGGCCGCGCCTGTGAGGTACGGCGTCACGCCGAGCCACCAGAAGAGCACCGGCCGGTCCAGGGCCAGGCTCTCGCGGAGCACCTCACGGAGATCCTGCCGCTCGAAGTCGACCGCGGCGTGGACGACGACGCCCGGCACCTCGATCCCCGCCTCGGCGAGGCGCTCGAGCTTCCAGGTCCGGGTGGCCGGATGGTCCACCTCGACGACCCGGAGGTCGTGGTAGGGGTTGCGGTAGGCGAAGGTGTCGAGCCCGGCTCCCAGCACCACGAGCTGGTCGACCCCGGTCGCCACCGCGTCGGCCAGGACCTGCTCGGCGAACCTGCTGCGGGCGCACACGAACCAGCGCATGCGGTGGTCGCCGCGCTCCGTGGCGCGGGCCACGAGCTCGTCCGGGTCGTCACCCGTCACCCGCACCGCGAGCGGGTCCTCGAAGATCGATCCGGCCTCCAGCAGCTGGTGCACGGCGCGGTGCCGCGCGGCGCCCAACGCCGTACGGCTGGCAGGGCTGTCGGCGTCCACGAGGCCATTCTCGCCGATGTGAAACGAGCTCCGGACCGCGGCTATGTTGACCGCCATGGACTACGTGGAGTCGCTGCTCGACCTCATCGGGAACACCCCGCTGGTGCGGTTGCACGGCACCCTCGACCTGCCCGAGGCCAGCGCCGAGCAGGGCCCGCTGGTGCTCGCCAAGGTGGAGTACCTCAACCCCGGCGGCTCGGTGAAGGACCGCATCGCGACGCGGATGATCGATGCCGCCGAGGCCTCCGGTGCGCTGCAGCCGGGTGGGACGATCGTCGAGCCGACCTCGGGCAACACCGGCGTCGGCCTGGCCATGGTCGCCCAGTCAAGGGGCTACCACTGCGTCTTCGTCTGCCCCGACAAGGTCAGCGAGGACAAGCGCAACGTGCTCAAGGCGTACGGCGCGGAGGTGGTCGTCTGCCCGACCGCGGTCGCACCCGAGCACCCTGACTCCTACTACAACGTCAGCGACCGGCTCTCCCAGCAGCCGGGCGCCTGGAAGCCCGACCAGTACTCCAACCCGAACAACCCGCGATCCCACTACGAGACCACCGGCCCGGAGATCTGGCGGCAGACCGAGGGGCGGATCACCCACTTCGTCTGCGGCATGGGCACCGGCGGCACGATCAGCGGCGTCGGCCGCTACCTCAAGGAGCAGAACCCCGCCGTCCAGGTGATCGGCGCCGACCCGGCCGGCTCGGTGTACTCCGGCGGCACCGGCCGCCCCTACCTCGTCGAGGGCGTGGGGGAGGACTTCTGGCCCGAGACCTACGACCGCTCGGTCGCCGACCGGGTCATCGAGGTCTCCGACGCCGACTCGTTCGCGTTCACCCGTCGGTTGGCGCGCGAGGAGGCCATGCTCGTCGGCGGCTCGTCTGGGATGGCGGCGTACGCCGCGCGGCAGGTCGCCCAGGAGCTCGCCGGCACACCCGAGGGCGACGACGCCGTGATCGTCGTACTGCTGCCGGACTCGGGGCGCGGCTACCTGACGAAGGTCTTCAACGACGAGTGGTTGGCCCAGTACGGCTTCGCGAACGGGATCACCTCGGGTGACCGGACCGTCGGCGAGGTGCTGCGTGGGAAGTCCGGTCGCCTGCCCGACCTGGTGCACACGCACCCGGCAGAGACCATCGCCGAGGCGGTGGCGATCCTCCAGGAGTACAGCGTCTCCCAGATGCCCGTGGTCCGCGCCGAGCCGCCGATCGTGGCGGCCGAGGTGGCCGGGTCGGTGTCGGAGCGCACCCTGCTGGAGGCGCTGTTCACCGGGGCGGCGCACCTCGCCGACTCGGTGGAGCAGCACATGTCGCCCCCGCTGCCGACCATCGGCTCGAGCGAGTCCGCCCACGAGGCCGTCGCGCTCCTGGAGGACGCCGACGCCGTCCTGGTCCACGAGGACGGCAAGCCCGTCGGCGTACTCACCCGCCAGGACCTCCTGGCCTTCCTCGCCAGCGCCTGACCGCCAGCCGCGACGGGTCGGCGGGCCCGACCCGCGGCGGAAGTCGCGGAACAGATCGAGTCCATCCGGCTGTGGGGCCCGATTTCTTCCGCGTTTTCGGCCCCCCCGGGTCAGGATGGCCGGATGAGTGACCCAGTGATCGAGGCACTGTCCACCGCCCGGGAGGCTCATGCATCCGCCACCCGGGCTCTGCTGCGCGCCGAGGCCGCCGCCAGGGCGGCCGGCCTGGAGCCGGGGGCGACGCTGGACGAGCTGACGGTCAAGCGGATCAACGTCGTCGAGGACGACGGCACGTTGCGGATCGTGATCGGGAACTCCACGCATGCTGCCGCGATCCCGATGCGGGGCCGGCTGGTCGAGCATCCGGGACGCAGCGCGTCGGCCGGGCTGCTCGTCGTCAACGACGAGGGCACCGAGTGCGGCGGTCTGCAGTACGCCGGGTCCCGCGGGCCGGGCGGCCCGCAGCAGTCCGGCTATCTGACGGTCGACGACTACGAGCAGAACGAGAGTCTGCGGTTCGGCATGGTCCAGGGAGACGGTGCGTCGGAGAAGTTCCTCGAGTTCTCCGACCAGCCCGAGTGGTCGTTCGTCGACCTGGCGGAGGAGCCCGACGGTCTCGACGAGGAGGCTGCCCGGGCGGTGCGGGAGCGCTACCCCGGCCGGGGACGCTCACGGATGAGGCTGGCCCGGGAGCCGGACGGCTCCGTGGGGCTGGTCCTGCGCGACGGCGGGGGCCGCGACCGGCTGCGACTCGTCGTACCGGCGCAGGGGCAGCCCGTGGTCGAGGTCGTCGACGCCGACGGGGTCTCGCACTCCCTCCTGCCCGACTGACCCTGCTGGGCCAGACGACCCGAGGCAGGCAGCCTTGCGCAATGCGTCAGTGATAGTGCACGGGTGGGACCTGGCCCAGGGGAGCGGCCAGACGATGGCGGTCTCCGACGAGGTCGTGGCGTACGTCGCGCGGCTGGCCCGCGCCGATCATCCCGACCGGACGCGGGTTCGCCTTCGCCGACGAGGTGGAGCCGGCCACCGGCGCCGGCGCGCTGGAGCGGTTCGCGGCGTACTCCGGGCGCCAGCCGATCCCGGCCTGAGACCGACGACGAAAAGGCCCCACCGCCGGATCTGCCCAGAACGACGGTGGGGCCCTGGTCCCGGGCGACGGGATGCCCGGGAGTCGGAGGGCGCCCGATCGAGGACGCCCTCCGACGATAGGAAACCGGCGTCCTCCGGGGCAGGGCCGGAGGGCCTGCACAGAGAGAGGACCAAGGTCCCGACACTGCGGGTCACTCGGGCTTACCCCGTGCCGAGGGGTGCCAGGAGACTGTGCGCGTGGACCCACTTGACCTTGCCCGCTGGCAGTTCGGCATCATCACCGTCTACCACTTCCTCTTCGTCCCGATCACGATCGGCCTCTCGGCGATCGTGGCCGGCTACGAGACGGCCTGGGTACGCACCCAGAACCCGCAGTGGCTCAAGCTGACGAAGTTCTTCGGGAAGCTCTTCCTGATCAACTTCGCGCTCGGCGTCGTGACCGGGATCGTCCAGGAGTTCCAGTTCGGCATGAACTGGAGCGCCTACTCCCGCTTCGTCGGCGACATCTTCGGTGCGCCGCTCGCGGTCGAGGGGCTGCTGGCGTTCTTCCTGGAGTCGACGTTCCTCGGCCTGTGGATCTTCGGTTGGGACCGACTGTCACCCAAGCTGCACTGCGCCACCATCTGGCTGACCCACCTGGGCACGCTGTTCTCGGCGTACTTCATCCTGGCTGCGAACTCCTGGATGCAGCACCCGGTGGGCTACACCTACAACCCGAGGACCGGCCGCGCCGAGCTCAACGACTTCTTCGCCGTGCTGCTCAACAAGGTCCAGCTCGTGACCTTCCCGCACGTGGTGCTGTCGGCCTACCTCACGGGCGGCGCCTTCGTCGTCGGGGTGTCGCTGTGGAGCATGATGCGTAACGAGGGCGCCGTGAGGGAGACCTTCCGTCGCAGCGTCCGCGTCGGTGCCTCGGTCCTGCTGATCGCCGGCATCGGTGTCGCCATCAGCGGCGACGTCTCCGGCAAGATCATGACCGAGGTCCAGCCCATGAAGATGGCGGCGGCGGAAGGCCTCTACACGACCCAGACGAAGGCGCCGTTCTCGATCCTCACCGTCGGCAGCCTGAACGGGGAGAGGCACCACGCGATCATCGAGGTCCCGGGTCTGCTCTCCTTCCTCGGCACCGGCAGCTTCAACGGTGAGATCAAGGGCATCGACGACCTGCGTGCCGAGTACAAGACGACGTACGGCTCCGACCCCGGCCAGGCGTACTACTCGCCCGGCAACTACACGCCGACGATCTGGGCCACCTACTGGAGCTTCCGGCTGATGATCGGGCTCGGCCTCCTGTGCGCGGCCGCGGCGATCGCCATCCTCTACGTCACCAGGAAGGGTCGCGCCCCGACCAACAAGTGGTGGGGACGGCTCGCGATCCTGGTCCCGCTGCTGCCCGTCGCGGCCAACTCGTTCGGCTGGCTCTTCACCGAGCTGGGCCGGCAGCCTTGGGCCGTCTTCGGGGTCATGACGACGGCGAACGGTGTGTCACCGAGCGTCGGCGCGGGCCTGGTCGCCACCTCGCTGATCACCTTCACCCTGCTGTACGCCGTCCTGGCCGTGATCGAGGTCAAGCTGCTGCTCAAGGCCATCAAGGCCGGACTGCCCGACGAGCCGCCGCCGCCGTCCGACGACGTGGACGACGCCGACCGACCTCTCGCCTTCGCGTACTAGGAGACTGCTGTGGAGCTCACCACTGTCTGGTTCGCCCTCATCGCCGTCCTCTGGATCGGCTACTTCACCCTCGAGGGCTTCGACTTCGGAGTCGGCATGCTTCTGCCCGTCCTGGCCAAGGACGAGACGGAGCGCCGGGTCATGATCAACACCATCGGCCCGGTCTGGGACGGCAACGAGGTGTGGCTGCTCGTCGCCGGCGGCGCCACGTTCGCGGCGTTCCCGGAGTGGTACGCGACGCTGTTCAGCGGGTTCTACCTGCCTCTGCTGCTGATCCTCCTCGCGCTGATCGTGCGTGGGGTCGCGTTCGAGTACCGGGCCAAGGGCCACTACCCCCAGTGGCGCAGCCGCTGGGACGCCGCCATCGTGATCGGTTCGTTCATCCCCTCGCTGCTGTGGGGTGTCGCCTTCGCCAACATCCTGCGAGGCGTCCCGATCGACGCCGCGAAGGAGTACACCGGCGGGTTCTTCAACCTGCTCAACCCGTACGCCCTGATCGGTGGTGTGACCACGCTGATGCTGTTCCTCACCCACGGGGCGATCTACATCGCGCTGAAGACCGACGGTCCGATCCGCGTCCGGGCACGGGCTCTGGCCGTCAGGCTCGGCCTGGGTGCTGCGGTCGTCGCGGTCGTGTTCCTGCTCTGGACCCAGCTGATGACCGGCAACGTCGGCTCCGCGGTCTTCTTCGTGCTCGCGGCGGTGTCGCTGCTCGCCGGGCTCTTCGCGGTCCTCAAGGCCCGTGAGGGCTGGGGCTTCATCGGCACCTTCGTCTGCATCGCGCTGGCGGTGGCCGGGCTGTTCATCGCCCTGTTCCCCGACGTGATGCCGAGCTCGACGGCCGCAGCCTTCAACCTGACGACCAGCAACGCCTCGTCGACGCACTACACGCTGACCGTGATGACGATCGTGGCCGTGATCATGACCCCGATCGTGCTGGCCTACCAGGCCTGGACGTACTGGGTGTTCCGTCAGCGGATCACGGTCCAGCACATCCCCCAGGAGCGCCTCGAGGCGCCCGTCGGATGAGACCGACCGACCCTCGGCTGGTGCGGCGCCTCGCCCCGGCGCGGCGCCCGCTGGCCGGGGTGATCTCGGGCGGGGTCGTCACCAGCCTGCTCGTCATCGGCCAGGCCTGGCTCGTCACCGGTCTCATCGTGGCCGTCGTCGACCACCACCGCGTCCGGCCCTGGGCGCTGGCGGTGGTCGGCGTGTTCGTGGCCCGAGGCCTGGTCGGGCTGCTCACCGAGCTCTTCGCGGCCCGCGCAGCCGGTGTCGTCGGGACCGACGTACGCCGTGAGGTGCTGCGAGCGGTCCTCTCGTCGTCGTCCGCGGACTCGCCGCAGGCGGGCGAGACCGCGGTCCTCGTCACCCGGGGCGTAAGCGCTGCCGAGCCGTACCTCACCCGGTACCTGCCCGCCCTGGTCCTCGCCTCGGTCCTCCCGCTGCTCACGGTCGTCGTGATCGCCACGCAGGACGTCACGAGCGCCGTGATCGTCCTCGCCACGCTTCCCCTGATCCCGGTCTTCGGAGCGCTCGTCGGTCTGGCCACCCGCGACCGGGCCGAGCGCCAGTGGCGTGCCCTGTCGTCGCTCTCCGGCTACTTCCTCGACGTGATGCGCGGCCTCCCCACGCTGGTCGCCTTCCGGCGGGCGGAGGCGCAGACCTCCCGCATCCGCGAGGTGACCGAGCGCTACCGCAAGGCCAGCCTCGAGACCCTGCGCATCGCCTTCGCCAGCTCGGCCGTCCTCGAGCTCGTCGCCACTCTGTCGGTCGCGCTGGTCGCGGTCACCGTCGGCGTCCGCCTCGACGGCGGACACCTGGGCCTGAGCACGGCCTTGGTGGTCCTGCTCCTGGCGCCGGAGGCGTACTGGCCGCTGCGTCGTGTCGGTGCCGAGTTCCACGCCGCGGCCGAGGGCGTCGCGACGTTCGAGCGGGTCGACGAGCTGCTGTCACGGCCGGTGCCCGACGCGGCGCTGAGCGGCGGCGGGGACGGCGACCTCGTGGTCGACGACGTCACCGTCACCTACTCCGGCCGGATCGTGCCGGCTCTCGACCGTGCCTCCCTCGTGGTGGGCCGGACCGGCATCACGGCCGTCACCGGGCCCTCGGGGGGTGGCAAGTCCACCCTGCTCTCGGTGCTGGCCGGTCTGCGCACCCCCGACAGCGGCCGGCTCACGATCGACGGGGTCCCGGTCGGTGGCGAGGCCTGGCGCTCGCGCGTGGCGCTGCTCCCGCAGCGGCCGCTCTTCGTGGCCGGCAGCATCGCCGACAACGTGCGCCTGGGTGCACCCGCCGCCGCCGACGCCGCCGTCTGGGAGGTCCTCCGCCGAGTGGCGCTGGAGGAGCGGGTCCGGCAGCTCCCGCACGGCCTCGACACGCCGCTCGGAGAGGACGGCACCACCCTCTCGGCCGGTGAGCGCGCCCGCCTCGCCCTGGCCCGGATCGTGCTCAGCGACCGGCCCTGGGTCCTGCTCGACGAACCCACGGCCCACCTCGACGCGCTGACCGAGCACATGGTCGCCGACACCCTGGTCGAGCTCTCGCGCGACCGGGCCGTCGTCGTGGTCGCCCACCGACCGGCCCTGGTCGCGCTCGCCGACCACGTGGTCCACCTGGCCGCACCGACCGTCTCCGTGCCCGAGCATGCCGAGCCGCGCCCCACCCCGGCGGGCGTGGTCGTCCCGCTCACCCCCGCGGCGTCGTACCCGCGCACGCGGATGGTGCTGCCGACCGTCCTCGGCGGCCTCGCCTCCGCGGCCGGCGTCGCCCTCACCGCCACCTCGGGCTGGCTGATCGTGCAGGCCTCGAGCCAGCCGGCCGTCCTGACCCTCCTCGTCGCCATCGTCGGAGTCCGAACCTTCGGCCTCGCCCGTCCGGTGCTGCGCTACGCCGAGCGGGTGCTGTCCCACGACTCCGCGCTGGGCCTGCTCGCCCGCCGCCGCGCCGAGGTGTACGACGCGCTCGTCCCGCTGACGCCCGGGCGACTCGGCCCACGCCGCGGCGACGTCCTCGCCTCGGTCGTCGACGACGTCGACAGCGTGCTCGACCGGGAGCTGCGGAGCCGGATGCCGGTCCGGGGGCTGGTCCTCGTCGCGGTCCTCGCGGCCGGGACGTCGGCCTACGTCGACCCCGCCACCGGCGTGGTCGTCGCTGCCACCTGCGTGGTCGGTGGTCTGGCCCACCTGGTCGCCCGGGTCGGTGCGACCCGCAGCCAGCGGGGCAGCATCGCCGCCCGCGCCCGTCTCTCCGAGCGTGTCGTCGAGACCACCCAGGTGGCCGACGAGCTGGTCATGTGGCAGGCCGGCGAACGCGCCATCGCCGCCGTGGCCGAGGCCAGCGACGAGGTGGCCAGGGGCACGGTCCGCAGCGCCCGCTGGCTCGGCCTGGGCCGGCTGCTCGCCCTCGTCGGCTGCGGGTCCGCCGTCGCCGCGGTCGCCCTCATCGTCGCTCCGCAGGTCGCCGCGGGTGACCTGTCGGCGCCGATCTCCGCCCTGCTCGTGCTGCTGCCCCTGGCGCTCGCCGAGGTCATCCTGCCCGTCGTCGACGCCGGCACCGCCTCGGCGCGGGCCCGGGCCGCGGAGGACCGCCTCGATGCTCTCCTCCGCCTGCCCCCGGCGGTCGTGCCGCCGCGGACACCGGCTCCCGCGCCCGACGACACGGCGGTCGAGCTGGCCGGCGTGACGGCTGGCTGGGACGGCCGTCCGGCCCTGGCCGACCTGTCCCTCTCGGTGCCGAGCGGTCGTCGGATCGGCGTGGTCGGCCCCTCCGGCTCGGGCAAGAGCACGCTCGCCTCGCTGCTGCTGCGCTTCGTGGACCCCGTGAAGGGGACGGTCAGCCTCGGCGGGGTCGACCTGCCGCGCCTGGCCCTCGACGACGTACGCCGCACCGTCGGGCTGGTCGACGACGACCCCCACGTGTTCGCCACGACCGTCGCCGAGAACATCCGGCTCGCCCGGCCTGACGCCTCCGACGAGGAGATCGACGCCGCCCTCCGCGGGGCCGGTCTCGAGATCTGGCTGGAGGGTCTCGCCGAGGGACTCGCCACCCGGCTCGGGGACGGCGCGTCAGCCGTCTCGGGCGGCGAGCGTGCGCGCCTGGCCGTGGCCCGGTCGCTGCTGGCCGACCAGCGCGTGCTGGTCCTGGACGAGCCGACGGCGCACCTCGACCACGCCACGGCCGAGCAGCTGGCAGCCCAGGTGCTGTCCGGCGGCGGTGATCGGGCGGTCGTCTGGATCACTCACGAGCCGGTCGGTCTGGAGCATGTCGACGAGATCATTCACCTCCCCGCCGGGCTCGGTGCTAGACATACCCCATGACCGATGCTGCCACGCCCATCCGGGTCTTCCTGCTCGATGACCACGAGGTCGTCCGGCAGGGCCTGCGCGCGCTGCTGGAGTCCAGTGGCGACATCGTGGTCGTCGGCGAGTCCGGGCTGGCCCAGGAGGCAGCGGCACGCATCCCCGCCCTGCGCCCCGACGTCGCCGTCCTCGACGCGCGGCTCCCAGACGGGTCGGGCATCGAGGTCTGCCGCACCGTCCGCGGCGTCGACCCCGCGATCAAGGCGCTGATCCTCACGTCGTACGACGACGACGAGGCGCTGTTCGCCGCGATCATGGCCGGGGCGGCCGGCTACGTGCTCAAGGAGATCACCGGCCAGGACCTGATCGGCGCGGTCCACCAGGTGGCGGCGGGCAACTCCCTCATCGACCCCGCGCTGACGGCGCGGGTCCTCGAGCGGGTCCGCAACGGCCCGGGCACTGCCCCGGAGCTGGCCGGCCTCACCGAGCAGGAGCTGAAGCTCCTGGCCCTGATCGCCGAGGGGCTCACCAACCGTCAGATCGGCGAGCGGATGTTCCTCGCCGAGAAGACGGTCAAGAACTACGTGTCCAGCATCCTGGCCAAGCTCGGCCTCGAGCGGCGTACGCAGGCCGCCGTGCTCGCCTCCAAGCTGCTCGGCCCGGAGGGCCACGCCTGACCCGCTGATCCGGGGACGCTAGTCCTCGGTGAGGCCGGGCTCCAGCGGCGCGTGCCAGTGCAGCACCAGCCCGTGGGGCCGGGCCGGCGTGAGCTCGAGACCTCCGCCCAGCAGGCGCGCGCGGTCCCGTGCGTTGCGGAGCCCGCTCTCGGTGACCTGCCCCGTCAGCCCGATCCCGTCGTCGAGGACGGTGAGCCGGAGGGTGTCGTGGTCGATCACGACCTCCACCTCGACCCGGGTCGCGTGGGCATGGCGAGCGACGTTGGACAGCGCTTCGCGGAGGACGGGTAGCAGCTGCTCGCGCAGGATGTCGGGGACGACGGTGTCGAGAGGCCCGCTCGTGCGCACGGTCGGTGAGTAGCCGAGGATCGGGACGTACTCGCGAGCCAGCGCCTGGAGGTCGCCGCGCAGGGTCTCGCCGCCCTGGGTCTGCAGCTCGAAGATCGTGGCGCGGATGTCGCGGATGGTGTTGTCGACGTCCTCGACGCTCGCGCGGAGGCGCTCGCCGAGCTCCGGTCCACCGGTGAGGGCCACGGCCTGGAGCTGCATCCCGACTGCGAACAGCCGCTGGATGACCGTGTCGTGCAGGTCGCGGGCGATGCGCTCGCGGTCGGACAGGACCGCCAGCAGCTCCCGGTCGCCCACGGCGAGGGCTCGGTCGAGCGCCAGGGACGCGTGGTCGGCGAAGCTGATCAGCAGCTCGCGCTCGTCGACGTCGCGCAACCGGGCGACGTCGGCGTCGAACAGCGCGACGAGGGTGCCGCCCTCGGCCAGGCGCACGCGGAGCGGCACCACGGAGGCCACGATGTCGCCGACCGTCACGTCGACGGCGTCGACCAACGGCCCGTCGCCCAGCGTCCGGACCGCCTCGTCGACCAGCGCGAGGGCCTGCTCGACGTCTCGTGGCTCGCACGCCAGCGCCCGGACCTCGCCGTCCGACCCGGGGCTGAGGACGGCCGTGGCCCACGCGCTGCCGATGCGGCGCGCCGTCGAGCTGATCTGCTCGAGGGCGAGGTCCCACTCGACGGGTGGTTGGAGGGCGTCCGTCAGCGCCGCGGACGCCTCGAGCCACTGGCGGCGACGCTCGCTGAGGCCGTAGGCCCGGGCGTTCTCGATGACGAGCCCGGCGGCGTTGGCCAGCGCGAGGACGAGCTGCTCGTCGGTGTCGGTGAAGTCGCCTCCGCCCTCCTTCTCGGTGAGGTAGAGGTTGCCGAACACCGTGCCGCGGATGTGCACGGGTACGCCGAGGAACGACGTCATCGGCGGGTGGGCGGCAGGGAAGCCGTAGGCGGAGGGGTGCTGCGTCAGGTCGTGGAGCCGCAGCGGTCGCGGCTCGGTGATCAGCAGCCCGAGGATGCCGCGACCGTGCGGCAGGTCGCCGATCTGCTCGTGCTCGTGTCGGGTGAGCCCGGTCGTGACGAAATCGCCGAGCGCGTCGTCGCGGCCCAGCACCCCGAGTGCGCCGTAGCGGGCGCCGGTCAGCGCGGTGGCGGACTCGACGATGCGCGCCAGCACGCTGTGCAGGTCGAGGTCCGACGACAGCGCCATGACGGCGTCGAGCAGCATCTGGCTGGAGCCAGGAAGCTCGTCGGGCACGTGGGGTCCTTTACGGGTCGGGGAGTGCGAAGGGACGCACCCGCATGGTCAGTCTGCGTCTCGGAGCCGCCGCGGCACGCCGGCGTCGACCGGCTCGCCGTGGCCGAGGCGCAGCTTCACGTCGACGAGGTCGACCCCCTGGGCCGTGGCGACGACCGGGTTGAGGTCCGCCTCCACGAGCTCGGGGACGTCGACCGCGAGCCGACCCAGCGCCACCACGAGGTCCACGAGTGCCTGCTCGTCGACCGGTTCGCTGCCTCGGTAGCCCGCCAGCAGCGGCCAGATCCGCAACGAGCGCAGGGCGCGGGCAGCGTCCTGCGCGGAGACCGGGGCGAGGAGCAGGCGCCGGTCGTTCAGCAGCTCGGTGGCGGTGCCGCCGGCGGCGACCATCACCAGCGGGCCGAGGCCGGGATCGCGCACCACCCCGAGCGCGACCTCGATGCCGTGGGCCATCGGTTGCACGATCACCTCGACGTCGGGCTCGCCCATCTCGGCGGCGAAGCCCTCCACCGCGGACCGGACGTGGTCGACGTACGGCAGGCCGGCCCGGACCAGCCCGCGCTCGGTCTTGTGTACGACGCGCGGGTCGGCGACCTTGACCGCGACCGGGAGACCCACCTCGGCCGCCGCCGCAGCCGCTGCAGCCGCGCCCTTCGCCACGACGCCGCAAGGCGAGACGTCGTAGGGGGCGAGCAGGGCGGCGGCGTCGGCCGGGCCGAGCCACCCGGCCTCCTTGCGCTCGAGATGCTCGTCGACCCAACGTCGTACGACGGTCAGCCGCGCAGGGTCGGTGACGGGCGCAGTCGTGCGTGGCGTGCGCAACCACGCGCCGTAGCCGACGGCGTGGGTCAGGGAGCGGATGGCCGAGTCGACCGAGGGCAGCACCGTGACGCCCGGGAGCGGGTCACCCTCCAGCCCGCCGAGGAGGACACCCACCATCGGCTTCGCCGGGTGAGCGCGCCTGGCGCGGGCCAGCTCCGCCAGCGTGGCGTCGGGATCGAGGGTGCGTGTGGCGGCGAGCACGACGAGCACGGCGTCCACCTCGTCGGTCCCGAGGAGGCGAGTCGCGATCCGACCGAGGTCCTTCGCCCCTCCGCCCGCACCGGCGTCCACCGGGTTGGCCGTACCGACGGTGCCGGCGACGTAGCGGCCGATCTGCGTGCGGAGGACGTCGGACAGGACCGGGACCTCGAGGCCGTAACGGGTCGCGGTGTCGGCGGCCAGCACACCGAGGCCGCCGGCGTTCCCGAGAACGGCGAGGCGCGGGCCGGCGGGCAGGGGC